>ERZ808046.438-NODE-438-length-38401-cov-14.495538_pt1 | contig 38401 bp, 27 predicted proteins | sample MGYA00380196_ERZ808046 | MGnify/ENA primary metagenome ERZ808046 (study PRJEB31490, sample SAMN06133421) | mouse gut metagenome | isolation source: Z6_2 | host: mice | place: China: Chengdu | collected 2015-05 ...
GGAGGTACAAGCACTCGCTCTTTTTATTGTGATTACGTACAACAACAATCTTAACCGGAATTCCTGTTTTAGTTGTTACATGAATAGAGCCAAAAATGTTTTTGTTATTGCCAAAACGTACAAATCTGCACAGTTCCGGCAGTGTATAAGCCTTGCCCCGGTAATTGTAACGCTGCTTTAGTTGCTTGACCATCCCGATTGCATCCATTCCGGTCCCCAGAATCTTTTCCAGCATCGGTTCTGTCGTAAACCAGGTATCCATCAGGACATAATCTGCCCGGATGCCCGCAGCTAATGCCCTTTGGATTAAAAGGATTGCAGCGTCCGGCTTTGCAAACATGCTTTCTTTACGGGTTTTATAGCCGTTGGTGCGGTGGTCAACCTTATCAGAAATTTCCTGGTAACGATTGCTCTTTTTAGCAGAAGAGAGCAGGTTAAATCCAACCGGGACAAAACTGTAACCGTCAGACCAGCCGAGTGTAAGCAGTGTAAATCCTTTTTGATATTTATGCTCTACATGATCATATACCCGCGCAAGAAGTTCCACGGCTTTGCTTCGGTTCCGTTTGACGACAGAATCATCCAGGACAAATACCCTGACACGTTCCGGTCTGGTAAGCCTGCTGAATGCGCTGGTCACTTTTGCGGCAAGGAGCAGAAGAAACTTCGTCCAGTTAAAAGAAGTGTCATTCAAAAAACGGTAGTAAGTGTTTTTGGAAACAGCCTGTTCTTTTCGTTTGGAGTTCAGGAAGCGGAACAGATTCCTGCCCTGGAATACTAACAGAAGCAAAAACTGGAATACCTCATATGCGGAAACACCGCAGGATTTGGTAATGTTCGATTTCCGCATCAGTTTTCCGATTTGAAGCTCTTTGATTGCGTTAGAAAACTGATTTTGGGTATTTTCATTTTGGTTCATTTGGTTTATCATAAGATCAGCACCTCTTCTTTGGATGGTATAGGTTGTGGTGATCTTATTATACCAAAGATTAGGTGCTATTTTTATGTCAATGCACCAATTTATATCTTTATTTTGCTTGAAAGTTCAAGCATCTACACCGGATTTACTGGTGGGAAAGTTGAGTTAGTGATTAATTGGATCCCCAGAACTTCTGCAGATCCAACAGCAATATCAGAGTATCCGGAAAAATCGCAATAAATCTGCAATGCATACAGTATTGTTGCGAATAGAAGGATATATCCTGGCATTGTATTGTATTCACCATAGACATAGTTTACAAATATGCCAATACGATCTGAGATTACTAACTTTTGGAAGCCCCCCCATACCATTAGTAACAAACCGTTTTTCACTCTGAGATAATCAAATGTATGGACAGTATTAATTTGTGGAAGTATTAGCTTGGCTCTTCCAATGGGGCCAGAACATAAAGATGGAAAGAAAGAAGTAAAAGCTGCGTATTTAATAAAATTCTTCTCTACTTGTACATCCCCGCGGTATAAGTCAATTAAATAGGTCAACATTTGCAGAGAATAGAAAGAGATACCTATCGGAGCAATGATGTCAAATGGGGGAACAGTAACCTTTAGTGTCCTTCCAACATTGCTTAGGATGAAGTTGGAGTATTTATAAAATATGAGTATTATTACGACAATACATATGCCAAAGAATTGGACATAAAGACTTTTTCGCTTTTGACTTTCCGATTGGAAGTTATGAATTATTAAGCCGATGATAAACGTAATGGTTGTTAGGCCCAGTAGTAAAATGCCATATTTTATATTCCAGCACATATAAAAATAGTAATTACACAAGACAAGCCAGACATATTGCCATGTTTGTGGGACTAAATAATATGAGATTACAGCAATCGGGAAAAAGACAATAAAATGTAAAGAATTAAATACCATTATTCTCATTCCTTCCTGAATTATAATGAGTAAAAATACCTGGATATTTTCTTCTTAAATTTATATTCGTAATGTACCAGAACCTTAAAAATAAACCAATCAGATAGCAAAAAACATTTATATATGCTTTTTTTTAGCCATCCCCACCTTTTAACAACTATTTCATCATAAATATCCATATTGTTTTTTAGACTAGCCTTTAATTTGATTTTTTGATAATCAGAAGACAAATATATTAAATTATTATGGAGTTTAATGCTATTAGGTGGGAATGCATTTACAAGTATATTGTCATCTTCGATAGATAGTGTTTGAGATTTTGAACCATCATAATAATAAACTTGCAAATCAATTGCAGATTGTTGCTTTCCTACAATAAAATTATAAACAAAATTATTATGTTCCATGAGTTTTATAAAGGCCATTTGATCCACAACATTTTTGTCATAAATTTCTATTTCAGCTATCCCGGCCAAATTACCAACAGATTTTGTAATCCATATATCCATGTAGGATATTAAATCATATGTTTCAATGAGAACTCGAGATTCGTTACCATTATTTAATATCTGATTAAAAATAATTTCCTGTCCATTGCTCAATCTGATTTTACATTCTTCAATATGATGGAACAGGTTTGGGTTTTCATATATACTGATATAACTTATCCGTTTAGGTTCATTTAAATTTAAATGGATATGCTTGTCTATATCATCTAATGCAGGTATCCACAGTGAAGCTTCTATATTTGTTCCTTTTGACAGAACATTCCAGGAGTCTATTAGTTTAAAATCGGCAATCTTTTCAATATTTCCTGACGAAGCAGATATTTCGCACTGATAAGAAAGACTATTTGTATTTCTTTTCCAAAAAACCTGGTCTCCGTTGATTATACTTAGCGCCTTGCGCTGCGCTGTTTGACTTCTGTGTTTTTTTAAAGCATAATAAATTAAATTCTTTCTTATTGTGCTGGATAAAGTCTCTGGCGGTATTGGAAATCTTATACGTTTTTCCCAGCTTAGGAAAGGGTTATCCATTGCACAATTACAGTATTCCGCGATTTCATTTTGCGGCTGAACAGTAGATAGGATGTTCAGTGAACAGAAGTCAGGTTTAGCATACCATGCTGTGCTGTAAGCAAACCCCTTGTAAACGATTGGAAAATAATTATTTCCTGCTTCTTTTAAAATCATACACAAAGCTTCTTCAAAGAAAAGACTGAGCGCCCGATGATCAGCATGTGAGTCAAAATCGGTACAGAAAATAATGTCTGGTTTATATTCTTTTAAAAGAAGCCATAGGTTTTTGACAATAGCATTGCGTGAATAAGGAGCGGATGTACCACTACATTGTGTAGAGTAATCGGGATGTGTTTTTAAACCATACGTGTATTTTTTTCCGGCCGAGGAACTTAAAATATCATTATTGGGGCAATTATATATATGTAAATTTTTATTATTCATATTATCCCCAAAACCCAAAAAAATGATATCTTTTTCTGCTAATCCTAAAATGTGTAGGGCATCCAAAGCCTCTTTTAGACGGGTTTCTCCATTAAACCCCCAATCCCCATTTGTAAGATATGCACACTTAATCTGACACTTTTGCTTTGCAAGCCCTGCCAGTGTTGAGCCAATTAGATTAATTTCATCGTCCTCATGCGGTACCAGGATCAGTATTTTTTTATTAATAAATGAACTATATTGATAAAAACTATTAGTGCTTTGAAACTTATAGAAACTCCGCATTGATTTTACCTTTTCCAGCGAAATAATTTGCCGAACAATTGTAAAAGAATTTTTCTTTCAGATAGATTTATAGTACCTGATACATATACTAAGGTAATGATAAAGAAACATTCAAAAGCCTTTAATATCCATGCCCACCAGGAAATATTTACCCAGTTACCCAATAGAAATACAGATATGGCAAATGATAAACCATATAATAATAAATACTGAATAAATCTTTTCCAATATCTTTTCCATGAAACTTCTAAAGCATATTTATATACAATCAATGGTTCGATCCACAGGCAAGTTGAAACAGTGCTGATGAAAGTTCCGGCAAAAATACCTAAAGCACCCCATTGCTTTGAGAGCCATATCGAAACTCCAAGATTAATTGCACACTCAAAAAGGGGTTTATACCTATCATACCAAAACAATCCAAACGATTCCCAAAATGTTTGAAGTGGCTGTCGAATTCCATAAAGGTATAAGTTTAGGCATAATACAAAAACTATTTGTTTATCAAATGTCAGGTCTTTTTCCAACCACAAATTAATGAACGGATTAATCAAATTGAAAATACAAATTGAACATAAGCCATATAACCAATTTGCTAATAGTAGAGTAACATTAAAAACTAATTCTTTTTTTTCACTGGATTCCGTCACTCCGAGGTTACCGACACTGGCTGATATGGATAAGAAAAATTGCTTAAGAATATTTTTTACAGCATTAAGAATAAGTTGGTAATTAGAATAGATTCCAACCGGGATAATGCCGAAAAGCATGGATAGAAGTATATTGTCTGTAGATATTACTACAATTCCGCCTAGCTTGTGAAAAATCATAGCAAACGTATTTTTAAATATGTGGTTTTTAATCGCCCTGTCAAGATTAAAGGTGGAAATACTCGTTAAAAACGGATAGTTTTTATTAGCTATGGTTGAAATAATTACATTTTCACTTATAGTGAAAATAATTTGCAGCAAAAGATATAATTTATAATTTCTAAATGAAATTAAACAGAAAATTTGGACCAGATTAAAAAAGATATATAAACTGTAATGAACAAGATTATATATATATCTTTTTTGATCAGCTAAAATCAGAGATTTTTTATATACAAAAAAGTACGAAACAGACGAGTTTACAACAAAAAGAATGAATATTATATTTAACTCAACGGAATAGGTATAATCCTTTATTATGTATGGCAAAAATGGTACAAATAACAATCCTAAGAATGCAATAAGTATACCTATTACTGTGTAAATTTTTTTATAAAAATTTAACAATCCACATATTTGAGACAGATTTTTTTGCGCCAACGGTTCATACATACAAAATATTATAGCCGGGCCTATCCCCAGTTCTACCAGGGACAGCATAGATAAAATTTCTGTAAAGAGTCCGTTTATTCCTAAATAGTATTCCCCCAGAGTATGCAGAAAATAATATCTGGATATAAAGCCTATTAACAATGATAGGCTTTGACCAACGAGGGCAGTAGACAAGTTAAGGATTGAATTCTGGGTGCGTGTCATTTGCATTTATATTATTACCTTCATAGCTATGATTAATAAAATACAGGAAAAAACCAAAATAAATAAAAAAAATAGCATTCATATGGTTTGTAGTGTAAAGTATGTTTGCCTCAACCATATTATTTATAACTAACATAAACAATATTGCTGTTACAAAAATCAGATATTTAGAATATTGGCAATAACGCTTTTTCTTGATATTTATTATTCCGCTGATACTTAGGATAGTCATAAGGGTTAAAAGCATTATAGCGCCTGGCAATCCATACATAACCATTGTCTGAATAATTATATTATGAAAACTTCCACTTTGAACGCCTCTGTCATTTTTCAAATGGGGTGCATAATATATAGCAGCTTCTTTTGGGGCGCTTACTCCTATGAATGGATGATCTTTGACAATGTCCTTGGCGATGTGCCATAATTCAATACGTCCGCCTCCGCTTTTTTCATTTTCTGTATTCCGTATAAGATTGGTATGAGCTATTGGCTGGGTGGTGTTCGATTGAATGCCATTTGCTTGTGTAGTATTCACTCGTGGCAAATATTCTATCATCTTTCTGGTAGGGTTAAATGATGCAAATAGTAATAAAACCAAAATTAAACTCAGCAGGAATGATAAAATATAACCACTTTTATATACTTTTTTAACTTTGAAACTCTTTAATGAAAATGTTATGTAAAAAATCAAAAATGCCAATAAAGAAATTTCGGCTCCTCTTGAATTTGTCATCAGGAAAGCCAAATAATTGATGCTGAAGGCAAAAACATAATATATTTTCTTAATTGGTTTTTTATTACGATACTCTAATATTCCTGCTGCGATGCCGATAACGGCTAAAATGCCCAAATCATTTGGGTTAGATGTGATACCGGTTAAACGTCCATTGAATGCGACGCCATAATAGTATTTAAACTCGAACTCAGTGTTTTCAAAAATATAATATTCCCCATTAATATTAAAAAAGTAAACATACAGACTCAAAAAAGATATGATCGTTATTGCAAATATAATGATCTTGTTTAAAATATGTAATCTGGAAATTACCTTCGGAAGGGAGGTTTGTCTACTAATAAGTGCAATAAAATAGAACTGAAAAATGGTATATAGAGAAATCTTCAAATTGCGTATAAAACCATTTTCATATAAATGAGATAAAGTAATTATAAAGAGCACCGAAACAAAGGAAAAAATAAGCACAGAAAAACTATTTACCGTTAGCTTCATTCCTTGTTTAAACAGGGCATAATAAAATATACAGGAAAAACCCGTAAGTAAACAATACTTATACAGGAAATTCAGGTTTTCCTTTAAAAATGGCACAATACACATGATCCCAAGTATGACATAAAATAATTGTAATAAGAAAAATACCTGTTCAAAGGATCTTTTGCTTCTAATCATTATGTTTTCTCCTGAATTTAAAATAAAGTAAAGTTTTTCGATACCATTTATATAAAGGATAGCAAAAACGAATCACGTGAATCATAACGCGCTGGTGATATGTCATAAGATGGTTTTTTAAAATTGACACGGAATTTTCGGTTAAAATGCCAACAATTTTTTCTTCCGCAGATAAATGATTGCAGGTATCCAAATAAATTTTATCTAACAGTTTGAAACAATTATTATATACGCGTTTATCATAATAGGGTTTTAAATCAGGATATTTTTTTGTGACTAGTTTTCTATTCTGCATCCAAACAGTAATATATTCAAAATTACTTTCAGCAAATGCCTGATGCATACTGCTATTTTGTCTTTGAACATAATAATAATAGGGTTCAGGAGAGAAAACAACATGTATGTCTTCTTCCAGCAGCATAGGAACTATTATGAGTGCATCTTCGTATATATGCCCTTCTTTAAATTGATATTTTTCCAGTAATTCGCGTTTAAATAACTTATTGCATGGATATACGCCAAAACCATTATCTTTGCATACACCTATTAATGCCTCTTTTTTGGATAAGACTTTAGGAAATTCGCCATCGGGAATTTCCGAACAAACAGTTCGATTGGAATATTCCAAAGCGATGCCACAAATAGACAAATCACAGTGATATGTTATAATATTATTATACAGGGTTTCAAACAATAAAGGGGAGATGTAATCATCACTGTCTACAAATCCTATATACTTTCCGGTAGAAAATTGAAGACCGTAATTGCGAGCGGCAGACTGCCCCTGATTAGGTTTGTGAATACATTTGACTCTAGTATCAAGCTGTTGGTAATGGTCGCAAATGGAACCGCTGCTATCTGTAGAACCGTCATCTACTAAAATCAGTTCAAAATCAGTAAATTTTTGATGTAGAATACTATCTATGCACTTTTCTAAATATTTTTCTGTATTGTATACAGGAACAATGATGCTGATAATAGCCATAATACCTATTCTTATTCCTTTTTATAGTGCCAGGTTCTTTCTATAATGCATAAATGCTGAAAACGTCCTATTGAAACATTTCCTCCCCCATCCTTTTTATTTATGTACCTTTGGGTTATATTGCTCGTAGGGCAGACTTAAGTTAAAGTAATGTGCATAATGATGCCCTTTTCTTAATGCTTCAGGCGGAGGTGTCATGTAGTCTTTTCCATAAAGTGAATTAAGATAGTTATTTGCATTTTGAGGTCCCAAAAAACTCTGCCCCTCAAATTCATATTCTCTAGGAGGGACAAAATCTGTTTTAGGAATAACTTCTTTAAGCCCCCAATGTCCTAAAATATTTGATGCATAATTGCTCTGATTATATGGGTAGTGGAAAATAATTTTATGTATTTTTCTAATTAAAAAATCCATTGAAAATGTGTGACGGGCAAACAACATGACCGCTCTTTTGTGAATGGGACGTTTTTTTGATGTGGGACTGGCAATTTTAGCAAATAGAATTTTTTTCCAAAATAATAGATGAATTTCTTGCAATCGTCTTTTAAAATAGGAATCTGGAGCCCCAACCAGAGGGAATATATCAATATATGCGCCTCCAATATAATGTTTATTATCTCGATCTAATTCAAGATATGTAGTCCTTTTATCCTCTAATCTTGTGAATGCATAGGGGCATGTTTTGTCATTTTCGTAATTCCTAACGACATACTCACTCCCTATTCCATTTTTGGTCAAATTCAGAAATTTATTATAATCGTCCTGAGGTATTCCGATATCCATATCATCGTCCCAGGGAATAAAACCCTGGTGCCTTATGGCTCCAAGTACCGTTCCTCCTAGCATGAAATACGAGATATGATTAGTTCTGCAAAAGCCGTCAAATGCTTTCATCATATTTAAGAGTTTAAAATGGAGTTCATCAAGATCATTTTTTGTTAAATCATACATAGCCGTCTCCATAGTCATTTATAATTGCTGCTGCAATAACACATTGCGGATTTGTGTGCTGCTTGTTCCCTTTGTATAAGGGAAGTAAACGATCTCTACGTCTTTATCCTTAAAATATTCTTCATATCTGTTAAAACGTTCTGTGCCCTTATAATCACTTCCTACAAACAATTTATGATAATGCCATAATTCCCATGCATCGCTGTCTTCCGGGCATGATGGAACCACTTTATTTACGTATTTGCACGCTTCTACAATTTGCATTCTCTCTTCTAAAGGAATAAACGCCTCTTTCCCTTTATGTGCAGCACTTGGATGAACGCCCACAATCAGATAATCGCAGTACTTTTTAGCGTTTCTTAACAGATTTAAATGTCCAATATGGAATAAGTCGAAAGTGCCGGACAAATATCCAATAACAAGTTTTTTTTCATTGAAAACCCGTCCGGACTCTTTTTTGTACTGGAAGCTTGTCATTCCGAAAGCATGTGGATCCGCATGATATCGTTTTAATACATCTTTATAAACTGTGTCATATTCAGGTATATAAAGCGTGTCTGATTTTTTTAATCGCGATACAATTTCACGGGCTAAATTTTCCAAAAGAGATAATTGATTCTCGCCGCCATTGAATTTAGAACCACTAATGGAGCCTGGGGATACATTTAAAATTCGATTTTGGTATCCAGATTGTTCCAGCTCTATGTTTACGCTTTCTACAAAACGGCAGATCGCCGCCTTGGATGCCGCATAAACCGAAAACATGGGTGAACTGATCCAGCCAGCAATGGAACCCATAATCCCGCAATAAAAGGGATGAGGGCTTTTTATTTTTTCATAAAAATATCGTATTATTTTAAGATTGGCTATGGTATTTACCTGAATTGTGTTATCCATTTCAACGGGACTAAGCCATTCAAATTCTGCGACTCTTCCAAATCCGGCTGTAAGCATGAGAACTTTTATGTCATTATCTGCAGTTAATTCTTCAAAGATAGATTCTTTTATATTAAGTAAATCGCAATATATGTATCTATAATTATTGATATGTTCAAAGATAGATTTATCCGGTGGACATTTATCTACAATGATTATAGAGTAACCATCTTCGCACAATAATTTTGCAATAGCAGCCCCAATTCCATTGCTTCCGCCTATAATTACAGCCTTTTCCATATTACTATCTCCTTGTATAATGTGTGTATAGCCAATAAAAACGCTGGCCATTAGTTACATAAAGTAGTCCTGTGACGGGATATAAGTTTTATAGCCCAATTTGTTCCAGCAATCTCTGGCAGTTGTGATTATCCTGATATTGGTTACACAGGTTATTTACACGATTGCGTTCCTGATAATATAAATCTTTTCCAACAATCACATCCTGAATAAATCCGTAAAAAGCTTGTATGGTTTCTATATGGTGACCCGGCATAAATTCAAGCGCATTTTCTACCACAAACCCACGGGCATTTTGATAAAGTGAAATATCGTCTATGGTAAAACCAATTGGTCGGTTTAATAATAAAAAATCAAAGAATACGGACGAATAATCGGTAATTAGTGCATCAAATTGACCAATCAGTTGATATAATGATAAATTGTTCTTTTCTAAATCACTGTCATTAATTAAACGAATATTATCAAGATGGATATCATTGATTTTTGCTAAGGAGTGCACTTTGATTACAATTAAAATGTCTTGCTCTTTACAATAAGTATTCAATTGCTGTAAATCCGAGTATTTATCAAAAATAGGTAATAAAGTCTCAGAATTGGAATAATTGTAATTTTCTCCTAAATCTTTATGTCTTCGATCGTTAGATATACGAAATGTAGGCATCCAGATAATAGCTTTTTTAAACTTCTTTATTTCATCCAAATAGGGGTTTGATATACTTTCAAAAAGTTCATCCGTTCGTGCATGACCACAAACTAATATTTGATGGTCATTGCACTCAAAAGCATTTTTCATTATCGGGGCGAAAAAATCAGATGAAGCCAAAAGATAGCTAAACATATTCATATTTTCACCTTTATTTATTTTATCTTTAGATAAGTTGCCGATTACTTTTAGCGGAGTCCCATGCCACAGATTTACAACTACTTGATTTTTTGATGGTTTAATTCGCAAAGATGCATACGAATAGAAACAATATTTACATAACAGAAAACATAAAACCCCTTTAAATTGTCCGATCACTTTTGTATCAGATGATGATAAATGTCTATTTTTAGTTACATTACTTGCACAGATAAAGTATTTATATTCCGGTTTATTTCGGTGCATATAATTGTATATAGATCTGGAATTATCATGTAATTCGCTGTCAACACTTTCATAAAATAAGACCCATTTATTATGCTTAGGAATGAGCATATTAACATATGATATAATTTGACACAGTAGTAAAATTATTTTTCTTAAATAAATATTTGTGACAATTCTGTTAAGCATATAACTCTCTTACCTTATTTTCTTTTGGCTCTATCATAAAAGCTCACTATTTTTGTAGAAAACATGTATCCGCATTCATATTAATCCACAGAAACTGTTATTTGAGTAAGCTGTCCTTGAGCCTCCAAAATGCCTTTAAGCTTCTCTTTAAGTCTTCTGGATCCTTAATGCCTTTCCAAAGGCGGTGTGCGATATACCAGGGACGCATGTAATATTTCTTTCGTGCATATGCACAAAAATCCACCAGTTCCTGTGCGGAGAGTTCTGGTGTATTCAGTACACAGTTTAGAGTTCCATCCTCCTGAAGGTAATCCTCATATTTTCCGGTGATATAGCCGTTTGACTTTGCCCATTCATAGGCCTCCGTCCCGGGATAAGGAATTAAGGGGAAAAACTGAGCGGTATCGGTTTTAAAGCGCATGGCCGCCGCCAGGGTGGTTTTCATGGTTTCCTTTGTTTCGCCCTGATTGCCTACCATGTAGCAGGCATGAATCATTAGACCAACCTTTTTTGCATTAGCAACGTAAGCATCAATTAATTTTAGATTGCTGCCTTTTTTTATATTTTTTAAAATTTGCTCGTTGTAGCTTTCAAAGCCAGGAATAATCAGGTGGCAGCCGGCCTTTTTCATCGCCTGCATGGTTTCTAAATCAAGATTGACCCTGGCATTGCAGAGCCACTTTAAGCGTCTATGCAGATTTGCCTCAACAAGAAGGCGGCATATTTCCAAAACACGCTGCTTGTCTGCCGTGAAGGTGTCATCTTCAATGACGACTTCATGCACCTGAGGAAAATTGTCTGCAATATATTGAAATTCTTTTACCACATGTTCAGGGCTGCGAAGGCGATATTTGTGACCATGTAAGGTTTGGGGATAAACGCAAAAATTACAGTGGGCCGGGCAGCCTCTCCCCGTAAAGATCTGAATTGCAGGAAAGGAAGCAGCCGGAAACACGTAATCCTTAACATCAAGGTGATGTTTAATAAATGGAGCCGCCATTGGTATTTTGTCCAGGTCTTCAATATGTTCTGCATCAGGTGTTTTCAGAATTTCCCCATTGGAACCGCGGTAAGTCAGCCCTCTGACTTTTGAAATATCTGTCCCGTCTCTTAAGGCACAGGCAGTTTCCAACACGATGTAGTCGTATTCATGCCGGGCAATAAAATCAATGGAATTGCTGATTTGAAGCGTCTCTGTGTCAACCACAGACGGGTGGGTTCCGACCAGCATGATCTTACTGTTGGGATAGAGAGTTTTGATTTTGTCACCAAAGGCGATGTCACTATAAATAGAAGGGGTACTGGTATCTAAAATAAACAGGGCGGCATCGGAAGCCTCTTCGGCTACCCGGATAAGAGTCTGGTCGATGGTAAGCCGCTTCGCTGGCGCATCAATGAATGCGACATCAAAATTTTCATTTTCAGCAACGGCAGCAGCATAAATGAGCCAGAGCGCGTAATAAAGGACGCCGCTGTGGCCGATAGAAGGACTGCGGGACTCCCTGGAAAATTTTCCATATTCAGATTTAAAGGGTGGATTAATAAAACAGATTTTCATATTGTATTTCCTATGCTATTTTAGGTTTTTATATTTTTTAAGGCCGTTTACAGTATACCAGAGCATATAATAGCAGCTGGCCGGAAGGCTTAACCCAACTGCCCGATACGTGTTCCAATTCATTTTAGCGGCTTTCAGCTTATTTCCGGATTTTGAATTGCCGGATAGCCGATAAATGAGGAGAGGCTGATCAATACCATATGCAATATATCCGTCTTTTAGCATACGCAGCCAGCACACGAAATCCTCGTGTGCCAAGTCGGAATTTTTATCAGAGTTGCTATACTTCAAATACAATGCTTTTTTTACCAAAACAGACGAGTTTGAAATCAAATTTTGCCTCAGGAGCTTATGGTAATCAATTTTAGGAGGGACATGAAGCTCCCAGTCGATTTTTTCTCCGTATACGTCCATAAATGCGGATCCTGTAAACAAAAGGGAAGCATTTGTTTCTTTTTGAACATTTGCCTGCAGCTCTAATTTTGTATTTGTCCAGGCATCATCGCTGTCAAGGACTGCAATCCAGCGGCCATTGGCGTTTTTTGCTGCACGCTGGCGCGTATAAGAGACACCTGAATTTTTTTCATTGCGAATAAGCCGAATTCTTTTATCGTCGAAAGAAGAAATAACCTGAATGGTAGTATCTGTTGAGCAATCATCAACGATAATTAATTCAAGGTTCTTATAGGTTTGTGTAAGAACAGATTGTATTGCCTGGGCGATCGTTTGATCGGCATTGTATGCAGCCATAATGACACTGATCAGACCAATGTCCGACTGCTCTTTTTGTACGTGGGCGGTAGTTGGTTCCGTATACAGTTTATTTTCCATTGAATTCCGATGCGGCAGTCGTCTGACCGGCTGCGATCCCTTCTGTACTTTCTCTCATAAATAGAATCTTTATGGTTTGAATCATCAACTTAACATCAAGGAGCAGGGAATAATTTTGAATATAATGCAGATCCAGCTTGAGCTTGTCATATGGTGTTGTATTGTATTTTCCAAAAATCTGTGCATAACCGGTAAGCCCGGCCTTCACACGCAGCCGATAGCGGAATTCCGGCATTTCAGCCTCATATTGTTTTGCGATCTCCGGCCGTTCCGGTCTGGGACCGACAATGCTCATATCGCCCCTTAAGATGTTGAAAAGCTGAGGGAGTTCATCCAAACGAACTTTGCGGATAAAGCTGCCAACGGGGGTGATACGGCTGTCGCCTGCGCTGGCCAGACGGGCAACTCCGTCCTTTTCTGCATCCACACGCATGCTGCGGAATTTATAGACATAAAATTCCCGGCCATTGATGGTCAGTCGCTTCTGCTTATAAATAGCAGGTCCGCCATCCTGCAGCTTGATCGCAGCAGCAGTTATAAGCATAAATGGTGAAGTAAAAACGCAGGCAACTCCGGAAATCACGATATCCATGATCCGCTTAAGAAATGCCTGCTCGATTGATAAGTTCCCATTGCGTGCCATAATCAGGGGGGTGTCGAATAATGTGATATCCTCTGCACTGCGAATTAAAATATCGGATATTTTGGGAGTCATATACACCCGGATTCCCTCACTGTAACAGTATTTTAAAATCTGGTTCCTGATGGATGAGGATACATCACAGATTACAACCGCGTCATAAGACGGGATAAGGGACATCAGTTTTGGGAGCCCCTCGTTGACATGAATATGGTCTTTAATCTGGTATCGGTCTTTTCTCCGGTTCATTTTATCCATCAGGGAGAGAGAAGGCCGGTTTCCATAAATCAGCAGCATCTGCCGGGGCGGAAACAGTTTTTGAAATAAAAAGTTAGCTAAGAAGGTCCATATGGATATAGCCATCGCCTGCGCTGCAAACATGAGAAAAAAGGGAAACGGATTTAAAAAACGTTTCGCCAGCAGCGCAATTTGAAGATATGTAACGATATCAACCAGAATAACAGAAAGTATCTGTGAATACAGGATATTTCCGCGTTCAAGATACCCGATTTTCAGACCTCCGTACATTTTTGAAAAAAACAGCAGCAGGATGCTGTAAACGGCTAACATCAGCCAGTCTCCGCGACGGAAAAATGGCGTGCCTGCGGCTTCCGAGAAAAACCGGTTCCATGCGATCCAGTAGATACCGATTTCAACGGTGAGAATGAGGACGGAAGCCCAAAATCGAATCAGCCGTTTATATTGTTCATAGTTGTTCATTTGTGCACTCCTGATGCCAACTTGACATAATCGTCCTTACGAGAACCTATATCATGCCACTACTATAACATCAGACAGAAAAACAGCTTTCAAAATATAACCATAAGTTAACTCCTGAGCGTTCACTTTAAAAATTTTTTGTATCCTATATCAGTTCAATTACACCAAAATACAGCCAGCCGTTCTATAATTGAATCAATCGGGTCATAATAGTAGTAATCAGGTAATAATTCAGATCGATCGGGATTACATACAGGGATAACCAGAACATGCCAGAGAAAATTGGGTCAGAATCGATCTGGAATCGTTTCAAATGCATTGACACAATTGAACCGATTGGATATAATATTGTAACAGATAGTTCCCTGACCTTTACTAACCAGAACACAAATTTTGCCAGTTTGTACAGAAAATCGTTGTTAGACGCTTAATCGGCCACGATATATAATCCTTTAGAATACCTTCGCGATGGATCGTATGCCCACCGTCCCTGCGTTTCCGTGTCGTCATATTTTCGTGCCGGGGTGTTTTCGAGTCACCATGTTTTCGAATCGCCATATTTTCGTGCCAGTGTGTTTTCGAGTCGCCATGTTTTCGAATCACCATGTTTTCGAGCCAGTATGTTCTCGAACCGGTATGTTTTCAAGCGCCTGCGTTTTCATGCGGTCAGTACCGGTCAGCGCGGGAACGCGCAGACCTGTTCAAATTGTTACATGCTATTTCTGTGAAACAAAAAAGGAGATGACAGAATGCTTTTTCGGGAAAGTGAGACCATAGAATTAAAAGAAAAAGTTGTAGATGAAATAAAGAAAGAAATTATCGCCTTTGCCAATTGTGACGGAGGGAAGCTGTATATAGGTGTTCGGGATGACGGAACAGTAACAGGTCTTTCTGATCCTGACGGTGTTTCCCTGCAAATCAGCAATATGGTGAGAGACGCAATAAAACCGGACATAACAATGTTTCTGCATTATGAAACAATTGAGGCGGACGGCAAAGAAATCGTTGCTGTGGATATTCAGCGGGGAACAGACCGCCCGTATTATCTTGCAAAGAAAGGAATGCGGCCGGAAGGAGTCTATGTCAGACAGGGGTATTCCTCTGTGCCGGCCACGGATACAGCAATCCGCCGCATGATTAAAGAAACGGATGGGGATCGCTTTGAGGCAATGCGCTGCTTAAACCAGGATCTTACATTTGAATCGGCAAGGGAAGAGTTTGAGCTTAGAAAAGTTGAGTTCGGCCCGCAGCAGATGCGTACCCTGAAGCTGATGGACCAGGATGGACTTTATAGCAATTTGGGCCTGCTTTTATCGGATCAATGTGTCCATACAATTAAGGCCGCTATATTTCAGGGGACGGATCAGACCGTTTTTAAGGACCGCCGGGAGTTTACCGGTTCGCTTATGCGGCAGATGAACGAAGTTTATGATTTTATCGATTTCCACAACCAAACTCGTGCGACCATAGAAAAGCTGCTGCGAATAGATGTCAGAGATTACCCGGAAATTGCCGTCAGGGAGGCGTTATTGAATCTGCTCGTTCACCGCGACTACTCCTTCAGCGCCAGCGCACTTATCAGTATTTATGCGGACCGGATCGAATTTGTATCTATTGGAGGTCTGGTGCCCGGAATTGACCTAGAGGATATTATGGTAGGTATCTCTGTATGCAGAAACCAGGATCTTGCCAATGTGTTCTATCGGCTGCATCTGATTGAAGCTTATGGCACTGGAATGGGGAAAATTATGAGTGCATACAAGGATATGGCGGAAAAGCCCCGGATTGAAACGACCAAGAATGCGTTTAAGATCGTATTACCGAACATCAATGCAAAGCATGAAGCAGAGGAGTCGACTGTGTCTGAAGGGAAAGCAGCATACTTTGCAGGCCGGATGGAAGGAAATCTGAATGATGACGAAGAAAAAATATTGGAATACGCCCTGTCTCATGGCGCGATTACAAGGAATGACGTGATTCGGCTGCTGGAAGTGAGTACGTCGACTGCTTCCAGAGTGATTAAAAGAATGGTAAAGAGAAACTTGTTAAAGAGGAATGGAAAAGCGAGGAATACGAGGTACACAGTTGTGGAATGACTTGTTTTCGCAGCCATTCGGGAGTTAGCGGAACTGACATAAAAATTTCGTAGATGGGCGGATGGAATTCAAGGCCAGAGCTGTGCCCATAAGAAAGCAGGTAAAGCTCTGGCCTTGTGTCGGGAGCAGTAGAGATCATTCTTTCAGTCGAGGAATCAGAGCAACGAAAAAACAGTCAATCAGCAATCGTAAGCGCAAATAAATATATCAATTTAGCTCCTCTCTGACTGCGACGGAAAGCCGAATATCTGCCAGAAGAACAGCGGTTTCCTGGTCGTCCTCCTTCCCCTTCCAGGCGACAACGAACCGAACCTTAGCGGAAATGGGGTAGTACCCCTTTTCACATAATTCACCGAGTTTTACGGCAAAGGCTTTGGAAAACTTCGCTACCCGGCACGGCTTTCCATCCATTTGCGCTGTAAGATACCCCTGGTCAGGTTCCAGCGGACTGCCGCTGTGTAAACGCAAAAGCTGCGCCTTTTTTCCTTTAAAAAAATCGAGCACAACGTCTCTGTGTGTTAATTGAAGGATGATCTCCTCCGGTTCTGAATAGATGACAGGGTCAGTCTGTTTTTCTACCGCCGGTATCTGATACGCGTCAAAGATGTTTGTATTGCAATGAATATAGAGGTTATTTTTTGCCCGGGTCAGACCCACATAGAGCTTGCGCCGGTCGGCGTCATTTTGAAGGGGAACATGATCCAGCAATAGATAAACGCTGTCAAACTCCTTTCCTTTGGCTTTGTGGATGGTGGAAACAAAAACCGTCTCCCGGTTATCGGAGTAAAAATCCTCGTACCGGGATTCTTTTATGAATTCCTCCAGGTCGCTGCGGTACTTTCCATAGCTGTTGACCTGCTCAAAATCAGAAATCAAATTCAGACAGTTTTCCAGGCAGCTGCTGTCATGATAAGTGGTCCAAAGCCGCTCCTTTGCATCGTTCCAGACGGTATCGCTGATAATCGGGGCGGCGCCTTGCCGCCGGTCGATGGCTTTGAGAAAGAAGCGTATTTCAGCCAGATCATAAAGACGGAAGCCGTCCATGGACTGTATCAGCCTGGCACGGATGCCGTGTCTGGTCAACAGGCCCAATACCCGCAGGGCTTCCTCGTTGGTATTGGTCAGGACACACACGCTCCCGCCACGGTAGGTTTCTGCAATCTGCTCTGCGACAGGCTGCTCCATATGCCTGCCGATGTGGCGGGTAATCCGGACAATGCCGTTTTCTTTCTGTACTGCCCGGATATCCTCCGTCTTCATCCGTGTTCCAATGGAATGAACAAAAGCGTTTGCCAGGGCCACAATATTCCCACGACTGCGGAAATTTTCAGTCATCTCATATGGTGCCGCGCCAAACTCCTGCATCAACGCGCACATGTATTTGGAGTCAGAACCACGAAACTCATAAACATTCTGATCGTCATCACCCACGGCAATTACCCGCATTTCATCGTTTCGTTTTATCAATGCACAGATCAGCCTGAATTCGTTCTCATCCATATCCTGGGCCTCGTCGATCACCAGCACTGTTTTTGCAATCCGATTTGGCTCCACACCGCCGCTTTCGATCAGTTTGGCGGCGTCCTTTACCACATCCTCCACTCCGTCCAGACTGCCGATTTTGCCCAGAAGGTCAAAACAATAGGAGTGAAAGGTTTTGATTTCCACAAAATTGGCCGCATTGCCAATCAGGCTGATCAGCCTCTTTTTGAACTCGGTGGCTGCGGCCCGGGAGAAGGTCACCATCAGCAGCTGCTCATGCTTCACATCCTCCAGGGTCAGCAGAGAGGCCAGCTTGTGAACCAGAACTCTGGTTTTTCCGCTGCCGGGTCCTGCAGTCACCACAATATATTTGGACTCGGCATCGTGAATGATCCTGGACTGTGTTTCAGACAGTTCTCCAAATAGCTGGTGATATTTTTCCGGCGTGATATTCCGGCTGATCTCTGCGGCCCGCTCTCCCTTAAAGTATTTTGCGATGAATTTTTTGAAATCCAGCTGAAAATAATCCTGAACAAACTGCAGTGCGGCGTTGTAGTCCCGTACCATCAAATTGGCATATTCGCCCACGATATGGATCTGCTGGATCTTCTGCTTGTAGTATTCATTCAGGGTCTTATAGTCTTCCTGCTTGTATCGGATCTTGTTGTCCAGGATCAGACGCTTCACTTCCATCCCGTTGTAAAGCACCAGAAATCCGCCTTCTAATTGCATCGCTCCGGTTTTGGACAGATACAAAAGCGCGTCCTCCATGTCAGTCAGGTTTGCTTCCGTCCCGTAAAGCTGAAGTCTGGGTCGATCATGGTATTCCTGATACAGTCCCACCAGGGAGAAATGGACCAGGGCGCGGCCGGTTTGGGCCTCATCGGCCTGGGTGGACATGGCGTACAGCCGCTCCAGAATGAACTGGCATAGCTCGATGCGCCTTCCGAACTTTTCCTGCATCCGATTCCGCTTCATGAGCGGTGTGATGGCTACGTGCTGGCTGATACCGCTCTCCTGCTTGACAATGTACCCTTTGATGGTTAAATAGTAAAGGATAGTACGGATATCCCGCACCGTACTATGAGATATTCCCTTATTTAAGGCCGCTTCATTCAGCTCCTTTAAAGCAAAGCTGCGTTCCTGATCGTCCATTTGGCTGAAAAGGAATTGTTCCAGCTTCGCAAAGCGGTTCAAAGTCTGCATGGAGCGGTTCTGGGTGTCCTGTTTATAGATGTAGGCGGACATATCCATGGAGTCAGCCAGGATGCCCTCCTGCCGCATCAGATTAACGCAGTCAATGACGTCCCGCTTTTCCAGGCCTAAAATATCCGCAAGGTAGTCCACACGGGATTCTGCATCGTCATTTCCAGTACTGGCAATGCTGCGGCTGGAAAACAGAGACTTGATAATTCGTTTGGCTTGTAGTTTCTGTACATCAGAGAAAGATTGGGACCGATCGATCCGGCGGCCGGCTTCCTCCATATTCGCGGCCCGGATGCTGGTAGCGTAAATGCGGGGCATATTCCGGCCCCGTTTTACATAGCCGGCATTTTCCAGCGCGGCAACGGCGGTTTTTACCCTCGTTTCCATGTCGCTGCCTGAGTCGTCCCACCCCGCCTGCCGGGCAATTTCCAGGGGGGAGCAGCAGATGGTGGAGCGGTGTCGTGTCAGGTCCTTCATGGCTTTCCAGACCTGCTGGATCTCGCTGATGCTCAGTTTTGTCTGGTTGAGGAGAACAAAGTGCTTGTCCAGATCGTTGTCATGGAACAGGACATAACACTCCGCCGCAATAGACGGATCCCGGCCGGCGCGGCCCGCTTCCTGGATGTAGTTTTCCAGAGAGTCAGAAATATCATAGTGAATGACCAGCCGCACATCCTTTTTGTCCACCCCCATACCAAACGCGGAGGTCGCGACAATGATCTTTACCTCGCCGCGGATAAAAGCATCCTGATTGGCTATTTTTTCGGAAGGGTCCATCTTTCCGTTATAGGGCCTGGCAGGAAAACCGTCGCTGGACAGCTTTTCCGCCAGCTGCCTGGTCCGCCTGGTTCGGGAGACATAGACAATCGTGGGACAATCCCTCTGTTCGATGAGGGAGCGGAGCATATTGTATTTGTCCGCCTCTGTCTCCTGGTGAAGAACCGTATAGCGCAGATTTTCCCGGGAGGCGGCGGAGGTAAACAGTTCCAGCTCCAGCCCCAGCTTTTCCTGAAAATAGTCGCGGATATCGCTGATGACCTTTTGCTTGGCGGTGGCGGTGAAGCAGGAGACAGGGATTGGGGTGGTCAGGCCCTTTTTGGTCTGTAGCTCATGGATAAAGTCGCCGATATACAGATAGTCCACCCGAAAATCCTGCCCCCAGGCAGAGAAGCAGTGGGCCTCGTCAATAGCGAAGCGCACTACATTCCGGGCAAGCAGGAGTTTCTGGGTGGTGCGGGAGCGCAGCAGCTCCGGCGAGATGTAAAAAATTGTAGCCAGTCCGTTTGCCACCCGTTCCAACGCTTCGGCGCGTTCCACCGGGCTGAGCAGGCCGTTCACTGTGACAGCATCTACCAGGCCATATTCGCTCAGGTTGTCCACCTGATCCTTCATAAGAGATTGAAGTGGGGAAATCACGACCGTCAGTCCGTGTTCCGTCTGCCCCGCCATCAGAGCGGGCAATTGGAACGTGATGGATTTCCCGCCTCCGGTGGGAAATACTGCAAGCAGAGATTTTCCGTCCACTGCCGCCTGGACTGCCCGCTCCTGGAGCGGTTCGCCGCCATAGGAACGAAATTGATCAAAACCGAAAAATTCCTTCAGCTTCCTGTGGATGCCAAAAACCTCCCGGCAGTAGGAGCATCCGGTTTGGCAGGGCCTGCCGCGGAGCGCTTTCATCACGGACTCAATTGCGGGGTAATTCTGCGTAACCCATGGCGGCGTGACAGAGTGGTAGTCATTGCATCCGATCAGTGCCAGGGCATAGGCCAATTCGACAGGTCGGCCGGAAATCAAGGTGTGCAGATTCGCATTTTCGCATATTTTTCCTGAAAACTCCCGTCTAATCGTCCGTTCCGGCATCGGGAAGAGCGGATGGTACTTCATAAAGGCAAAGAAACCCTGGAATTCCTCAAATGAATTCAGCAGTCCGTAATAAATTTCTTTCCGGCGTGCGGACAGCTCTGAAAATGCGTTCACCTCATCATAAAATAATTTGCGGGCCTTTTCCGCGTCATTCAGGGGATTATTCAGCTCATCGGTCTGAAGCTTGTCATCCTTCAACAGCGCGTGATAGGGCCGCTCCGGAAACAATAGTGGAGAAAGATAAAGGGTATCGATCGGTTTCGCAGAAAGAGGCTGCGCCAGCAGTGGCCGCAGATAGCGCAGATCATGGTGTACGATATTATGTCCGCACAAAAATGTGGCACCAGCGATAAAAGCAGAAAAATCCCGTATGGAAGGAGAGTGAAATTGGGTGTTGTCTTCTTTCACGGCACCTAAATCTGCGATTTTTTTATCAGAAATCCTGACTTCACTATCGATAAACACGATAGACCCTGCCATACTCGCCACCCCCCTGCCGAACTGGATTTTAAAGCCGTCTCAAAAATACATTTTTCCTTATAATACCACATCTTTTTCTTATTGGGAAGATGTGGGGATGATGTAAAAATGCAATCAGACGAGTTTTCGTAACAGTTCAGCTTTGCATCCTTGCCCGCGTACCGCGGACAAGAAGCATGTGGCGTCCGCCATCGACCTTCTTTGCAGTCAGGGAGATGGATATGTATTTTCTCAGATTTTAAAAGGAACCAAAGGGAAATGGTATCAGGAAGCCCTGTTTAACCCAGAAGGCTGGAAAGAAGCCACGGGCGGAGCTTATCATAGAGGAATATCAGGAGCATTTCTTGATCTGTTTTGTGGCACTTGTGATTCTGCGCCTGCTCCAAAATGGAATAGGAAAAGACCGATTGTCTGTGGAATGAATTGCGGAAGCGTTACAGAATGCAAACTGCCTGTTGGGAAGAGGCGATTATATCCGTCTGCTAGATGTCAGTGGGAAAATCAAGTATGAGGAAATCCATCCGTAAAAATGATATCGTTTTTCCCATTGCGGGTGCTTCACATCAGGAACATCCATCACTGGCGGTGCAAATGGGGGTTAAAGATCGTTTCAAGTCCAGGGATGCTGATGTGATGCTTTGGATGTTGATAATATTTTGGTGTTCATCATATTCGAGTTGCATGGTCGGTCACACACCCTTTTCCTTACCTTTTATAATATACAATGGATTTAATCCTTTTATCTGCCACTTAAACACTTCTCTGCCAGTTTTTCCGAAGAAGAGATTTGAAACAAGCAGACTGATTCCCTGTGTAATTCCAGTCGCAATTGCTGCTCCGAAAACACCTATCGTCTTTATAAGCATATAGTTCAGAATTACATTCAGAATAACGCTAATAATCTGAGAATACATTAGAATATTTCCTCGATTGATAAGCGTGTAGTGACCAGCTCTCAATCCTGCATTATACATGAAAAACGATCCAATGACATATACCTGATAAATCGGAAAAGCCTTCGCATATTCTGACTTAAGATATCTGAATGCCCAGGGCAGCACCGCGAAAGAAATCAAAACTCCAATGATATAAATCCATGTAAGGATTGATGTTATTTGAATGTATCTTCGCTCGTATTGTTTTCTGTCCGTTTCATAAAGCTGAATCATTTTTGGGTAAACACTCTCTCGTATAGGAGCTATACCAATTTGAACAACAGAAATGAGTTTTACAGCAATCGCATAAATGCCTACCTGTCCCTTAGAAAGCATGTTACCTATCATAATTGAATCACAGCGGGAGTAGATTATTGCACATGAAGCTGCGATTGCCAATGGAAGGCTCTCACGAACCAAGCCAAATACAATGTCTTTTTTATATTTTCCTTGAATGAGTCTTCCAAAATCTTTTCGATATTGTATATACACTATGGTCAGACTTAAGAATGATGAAGATGCAGTTATCACCGCAATTACCAGTATTGACCAATGCAATGAAACAGCTAAGAGTTGAAGTGCTCCTCCTATGGTTAATGCAATATTACTGGCAATTATTACTTTCCTCGATTTTAGCAGATACTCATACCTATTCTGCATTCCGAATCGAAGGTTAATAATAATGGCATTTACCAGAAGCACTAGGAAGATTGCATAGTAGTCTCCCTTTTCTCCACTGAACAGAAGATATATTACCCCACCAAATAGTGAAACGACTGAAAACAGCATCCTCGTTATTGTTGCATTCCAGACAAGCTCTTCTGGATTTTCAGATGTGTATCTTTTTTTTACTACTCTTGCATCAACAAAGGTAACAAAAACCTCAAATAATGCGACAACGCTTACAGCATACTGGTAAGTTCCATATGTAAGTGTTCCATAATAATTTGCAATACGAATGGTAACAACCAGATTCAAAATCAAAATGAATACTTTGTCAAACAACATCCAACCTGTGTTTGCCAATATCTTCTTGAGATTGCCGCCTTTCAGTTCTGACATGTATATTTCCCTCTATCTGGTTATTCTCTCTGCTACTTCTCGAATCACACCTGCGCCGCCGACAGCGTTTGATACATAGTCAGCAATCTTTTTTACCTCCGGCATAGCATCAGCTGGACAGCATCCATATCCTACTGCCTTTATTGTTTCAATATCATTTATATCATCACCAATATAGCAGACATTGGCTAAACCGATTCCGCGCTCATCACAAATACGCTTGATTGTTGTCAACTTATCCTTGCATCCGGATTCCAATATATCAAGTTTAAGTTTTTCAGCTCTTCTCCGATTTAGATCCACATTCTCGCTGGTAATAATTCCGGTAACAACTCCTCGTTCTCTGAGCAATGCAAATCCCATACCATCACGAGTGTTGAATTTCTTGAGTTCATCGCCTTTCTCTGAATAATACATTCCACCATCAGTCAGACATCCATCACAATCTGTGAGGAATATCTTGATTTCGGGAATTTCAGACGGCGCACTGATACCATTCTTCTTCATAAGTGCTTCAATGATTACCCAGTCACTGGGCTCATCAATCTCAAAGAAAGTATCCTCATTCATTTCCACAGCCTTGATATTACCAGAGACACGGTTCTGTGACTTCAGCAAGTCAGCTTTCGAACTGATATAAAACGCACCGTTCTCTACAAGATACCCATCAAATTCCTGTCTACGTGGACGGTTAAAAACATCATAGTTGGTAGGATGAGTATAACCATCCTCATCATTCTCCCAGTGGAACCGCTTCTGTTTAACCACAGAAAGAACACTATCTGTTCCTTCTGTCTGGAAAGCTTCAAAACCATGATCAAGATCGGATGACTGTAAAAGCGGCGAAGTGGCCTGAATAAGAACGATGTTATCGAATTCATAATTTTCAGCAAACTCCAGCATTGCAAACTCTGTCGAAGCAGTATCTGATGCAGACTCATCAGAACGGCCAATAACCTCTGCTTTGGAAAACAGATCACCTTCAATTCCAGTCTTAAAAGACTCAACGGTCTCTCTAATCTTGTCGCTGTCAGTCGCTACATACACTCTATCGATATATTTGCAACCACATGCAGCCCTTATAGTCCAATACACAAGCGGCTTCCCGCTGATAGGCTTAATATTTTTCAGAGGAATAGATTTACTTCCGCCTCTGACCGGAATAAATGCTGTATTCATGCTTGCCTCCCTGATTTATACCCTTCCATAAACATCTTCATATCGTATGATATCATCTTCTCCAAAATAATCGCCAATTTGAACTTCCGTAATGATAAGGGATTCTTTTGCATCCGTGTTTGTTAATCTGTGCCTGCATCCCAATGGGACAAATATCGAACTTCCGCAACTGACTGGAAGAATTGATTTATCGAGTTGAACCGTTCCGGTTCCATGTACAATAATCCAGTGTTCCTCCCGATGATTATGAGATTGCAGGCTCAACTGACCACCTGGCTTTACGCTGATGATCTTAGCCTGAAAGTAATCATTGAGCATGGTAGTCTTGTAATAGCCCCACGGACGCTGGAAAATCTCATGGTCAATCATACTTGTATTGAGAGAGGAGAAATCATAGGAAAGATCTGTATGAATATCCTGGAGCAGAAGGGCGTGCATTTGACTCTTTGTGATAATGTTAGCCAGTTTTCCTTCATTATCAATTATAGGTAAGAATTTGATAGCCTCATTTTTAAACAACTCGGTCACAAGTTCAAAACCATCATAAATGGAAACGGTTTTAGCATTGGAAGTATAAATTGTTGTGATAGATTCAGCCGATATCCTCCCTTTAATGATTGCTCTCCTGACATCACCGTCAGTAAGAACGCCAAGAACTCTGTCTTCATCATCGACAACAATGACAAAACCCTGTTTATTTGCATCGATTTTGGCAAGAGCATCAATCATTTTCTCATTAAACAACACAGTAAACTGCAAAAACCTATTATCCAACATTCAACCTCCAATTTACGATGTTATACTGGGAAACTGCCAAAGTAGCTCCCCATTACAACAACTCTTAGTGTTTTCTATACTTTAGTTTGTCACGCTGTATCTGCTCAATAGAAAGAATCTCCTGCTCCTTATAAGTTAAAGCATCATGAACTGCGTTCAGGTCTCTAACAAGCTTACGGATCCCATTCGGTTCAAGCGAGGCTGCATGATCTGTACCCTTCCAGGTACGGTCGAGAGTGTAATGGCGTTCAATATACTGTGCCCCCAAAGTGTAGGCCGCCACATCCACGGCAATGCCAAGATGGTGGCCAGAGAAACCGATAGCCTTTACCCTTCCTTCATACTGCTCACGCATACGATTGATTTCCAAAAGACAGATGTCCTTGAAAGGAACAGGATATCCAGAAGTACAGTTATACAGAATCAAATCCTTAGCGCGTCCATTCTTCTCAAACAATTGAACAACTGCCTCTTCTTCCTCATGTGTGGTCATGCCAAAAGAAAGCTGAATTTCGCCTTCATAGTTATCGCAGAGCCACTGAAGCATCTCGAAATGTGTGTTGCATGCAGATGGAATCTTGATAAACTTCGGGTGAAGGGATGTGATCTCCTTTGCACTGGTCAAATCCCAAACAGAAGTCGAATAAATAATCCCGGCCTCATCACACCAAGCTTTTAGTTGCGTATGCTGCTCTACATCAAACTCCAAAAATTCACGGTGTGCGCCATAAGTGTCACCATATGAGTTAGCGGGATTTGGATGTGGCGCATTGTACTGCTCGGGTGTGAGCAGTTCCTTCGGACAGCGCTTCTGGAACTTAATGGCATCTGCCTTACAGAAATAAGCAGCAGTGTTGATGAGTTCCTTAGCAATCTTCATTTGCCCCATGTGATTGCATCCTGCTTCTGCGATTACGAATGGTTTGTTGTACATTTTTATTTCCTCCAAATATTTATGATCGTCTCATACACTCCTATGTTTTCTAGGGATTATTAAAACAATTAATAAAACAAAGTAGGTCAGTCCAATTGCTAAATAATTATTCATAAATCCCAAAAATCTATTTCTGGGCAACAGGGGAAGATTCATTAAAAACTGGAACAATAATGGAATGTATTTATTTTGAACATCGAGATTTGAACCGTCACATATTGCTAATATCTGTGCTAACAGAAAGCTAAGAAAAGCAACCCCAATATAGCCACCTAAATCATACGCTTCTGCCAAAAAAGAGCCTCCAAAGCCATTTCCATTTAGGTATGCAGATTGAGAGATATTGTACATTGTTACGTTGGAAATGTCATTTGTATTCCTTGCAATTTCATCAGTTTGTCCATAGCCATATTTAAATGCATAATATGGGGTAAGCAGAGGAGAGAATACAAAAGGATAGTGTCTATACTGCAAATTACCTTCCATTATAAGCATAGGTACGACACGAGATCTGGATTGTTCTATCAATATGTCAACCACAGCTGATGTATTACTTGGAGTATTTACGTTGTTCCCTCCATACCCTACTCGAACAGTGTCAAGGGAAACTATTAAGACAATTAATACTACGCCTACTAATATATACTTCCCAATTTTTATATTTACATCGTATTTTTTTCTATACCAATATATACAAATGATTATTAGGCTGATAACGTTTCCTCTCTGACCTTTCAGCGAGTTTAATAAACTAAATGCAATATACAGAAGGGAAATTCTCTTAAACTGCTTTTTCGATGGAGCTCCTGCTAAAAACAGGCAATAACCTGCCATTAACCCCAAATATGCCCCGCTCACCCAGAAAGGATAATCTATGTTGGAAAAACCATTTGTGAAAATTGAATTATATCCATGCTGTATTACATATCTAACCTGGAGATAGGTTTTTACTAATGCTGGGAAAAAAAATATTCCCATCATTATCTCACCGATTTGTGTCAATGACCGTATAGGTTCCCTCTTTATTCTTAATTTTTTTTTATGTTTGCTTATGCGTATACAATAAAACACATGCAATATGTATGTTTCAATGAAACTGGAGACAATAAATTTGAAGCCTACATCAATGTCAAAAGCAATCCTTTTGGGCCATCTTAAAGTTAAAAAATCATAATTCAGGAAAGGGAATAGCGTTTCAGCAAAAACAACTGAATAAATAAAAAAGATATTTGTATATAGAAAAACACAATACAGTGAGAAAAAACCATAGTGTCTACCAGCATATATGAGTGAATATATAAATGTTATAGTAAATCCTAGTAATAACGGATATAGCGATCCAGTAAACACATATATAGCATAGGCAATGCATAACAGAATCGGTATTACTATTATGTAGATAGATAAGGAACGTGAAATATATAGGCTCCCTTTTCTTTCCACGGTAGTGTAAGCATCCATACCACTCATAAAAACCTTATTAAACGTATCATTCATGGGCAACTTCCTTCAAAACATCTTTCAGCTCTTTGTAATTTATGGGTCTCAAGAAAACTTCTGGATGTTTTTTCATTACAATTTCCTTAATATCGATGACTAACTTCCTGAACTTTTCATTCATTTTGTCTAATTCAAGCATTTCCACAAGAGAGATTACTTGCTGCTTGCTATCAAAATATAGAAAAGGACTTAATAATGCTGTGCTAACAGCACCTATAAGAATTTTATTTTCCAGCATTTCCTTATGAAAATAGTATATTTCCCACGGAATATAGTTCTTTTTGTTTACTTTTAAACCCGTCCCCTCATAGATTGACGGGTCATTCCTAGGATGTACTTTTACCAAAAGGTTATCTTTCCCAACAATCTCACTTACAGTTCTGAGTATCTCATTATCATTTGTGTTAATCCCATCTTTGGCAAAGGCATTATCAAAATATATGTATTTCTCCTTGATTACATCATTCGGTTTAAAATCAAATATAATATCAGCTATCCTTGCAGTTTCAGAATCTGGATCAAGAAATTTTGCTTTCACTCTTTCAAAAGGGACTCCATAATTCGCTATCTCTGGTCTATATAAATACTGGCATTCAATATTTTTCTTCCCAGAATTATGTCGTAGCATTCTTCTTGCAAAATCTTTAACCGTCCCTCTTTGCAAAAATTCTCCATAATTAGCATACGAGGACATTCCATCTTCTAGCCAAATATACTTAATTGAATTATTGAAAAAATGAGCGAAATTGCACACAAAAAAATCGGCAGCAGGACAAAAGGACATATACTGATACTTGTTGAAATCACATGATAAGTCAGGCCATATTTTATATATATTATTCCTATTCAGATAAATACTCGCCCATTTTATGCGTTGCTTTTGCAGATTTCTAAGTTTATCCCAAGCGTTTTCGACAAAATAAGTCTTACGAAAAATGCCTAAAGATGTAATTCTATCAAATAGTATCTTTCCGAATGTTGGCTCCTCTAGCAAAAGAAGATCCCATTTAATTTGTCCATATGATGTTGTTTCCATCATATTTAAGGTGTTCAATAATTGAAGTGGAGAGTCGACAACAGCAAGCCCGCATATGTCATTTCTTCTTTCCATTATAGATTGTTCCCTTCATGATTTTCTCAAGCCCAAAGCAGTAAAATTGGCTGTCCAGAGCATACTGTGATTTTTTCCATAGGCTATCAAACGAATAACGTTTGGTTACGATAGGAATGTTTCAACTATCTACCAATGTTGCTTATCTACCTAGAATACTTATTACTCTGTTAATAATTCTATCGTCAAGTTTTGGCCTGATTTCTTGTGTTTCAAACTTAATCTTAGGTGTTAACAAGCTGTTTTCTGGCAAAGGGATATCAAAGAGGCATGGTTCACCATCAAGAATCCAGTCTTTGTAATCTGTAAGTTCATTATATGAATCCAATTGTAATGCTTTTATTCCATAGGCTTCAGAAATCTTAGCAAAATCTGGAACACTATAGCCACCAGAAGAGGTAGTATTTGCAAAACGATCATCATGCTCTAAGTGTTGTGTTTCGCTAATTTTTCCCAGCACATGGTTATTCAAGACAAATATTTTTATTGGTAGGTTTTCCCGCCTTACAGTCTCCATCTCCTGGATATTCATCTGGAAGCCGCCATCACCAGTAATGCAATAACATGTTTGGTTTCCCATGGAAATGCTTGAACCTATAGCATACGGCAATCCACACCCCATAGTTCCATAGCCACCACTGATATGAATTCTCCCTCTAAACCCTTTCAGCACTAGGGATTGTGCACACCAACACTGATGCATACCAACATCTACGGCAACAACAGGATCTGGAGGAAGTAAAGAGGCAATCTTTTCAACAGCCAGATTGCCGGGTTGTCTATCATATCCATTCAGCAAGTTTTTAGCCTCTAAGCATTTTTTTCTCCAAAGGGAATAGTCACCAACCTCCTCTGCCAAAAGCATTCTCGCAAAATCTCTGGCATCTGTATGATATTTTTTTTCGTTTTCTTTTATGTTTCGGCTCAGTTCATATTCATCAATATCACAACGTATTAAGTCTGCTTTAGGAGCAAACTTCTGTGCAGTTCTTCCAACCTGACGGATCCCAAGACGCGCACCAACGGAAATTATTAAATCACATTCATTTAGAATCATGTTTGCGATACGATTGCCATGCGTTCCAATGAACCCGATATGGAGATCATCCTGAGCCAAATCAACACCGTTCATTGTCGTCAAAACTGGAATGTTTGTCTTTCGCGCAAATTCGTGAAACATTTCAACGGCATCGACGCTTCTAACACCATTACCCAGCAATAATATTGGCTTGTTGTATGTCGAGCGGAAAATCAATGAGTACCCCCCCTTTCCTGCCAAGTAAAGCCATGTTGTATGCTCTGCTAATAATATCAGTGAATCCTTCAGTACTATTGGCTGTTACTGAATATTTAGTAATATTCCTACTCATAGAAACAATGTCCATTTCCTGAAATCCATTTTGACGAATACCGGAAAATCCTTTCATCTCATTGGTAGGAACATTTCCGCATATGCCCATAATTGGAAATCCATCATACCAAGCATCCGCCAGCCCACCGAGTCCATTTACTGCGCCAGGGCCTGATGTTGTAAAATACACTCCAATCTTCCCGCTCGTTCTTGCAAATCCATCGGCGGCTAAAGCACAGCCTTGCTCGTTGTAACAAACATGCGTTTTTATTTCATCCTGACGTTTATATAGCGCATCCATAAATGGAACAATATAGCCGCCAGCATAACCGAATACATCTGTGACGCCATGTTTAATTAAGAAATCAACTAAGTATTCTGAACAATTCATGATAGTCTTTAATCTACCTCCCACATATTTAACTGTACAACAACTCTTCGGGGATCTTTAAAAGGGCTTCGAATAGAGCCAAATCCTCTTTGGTTGTAATTTTAATATTGCTCGTTGTTCCTTTTGCAAAGAATACACGTTCTCCGCAATGTATTAGCAATGAACTTGTGAATGTAGTATTGTGTAAGTTCTCCTGTTCTGCCTGTTCATAACACTTGCATGCCAACGAATATCTAAAAGCCTGTGGAGATGCAGTTAACATGACATGTTCACGATCAATATCAGTTATCCCTGATTCAAAATCTTCTGTAAAAACTATTGGAGGATGACATACTATTGATGATGATGCATTCCCCTTCTCATGGGCTACTCTAATGACTTCATCTATTGCTTTTTGAGGTAACACTGGTCTGACAGCATCATGGACTATAATATAATCATCAGGATTAATTTTATCTTTTAAGAAAAACACACCATTGCGAATAGAATCATGTCCTGTGCTTCCACCTTCAATAATCCATTGTATCTTAGTTAAACTGTATTGAACAACGAGATTTCGTAGATAATCCATCCACTCTGAAACACAGACAACAACAATTTTCTCAATTTGGGGATTCTTTTGAAACCTCTCAGCAGTGTGTACGAGGATTGGTTTTTCATCAACTTTAATAAACTGTTTTGGTAAATGATACCCCATTCTCTTTCCGATACCGCCAGCTAAAAGAATAACATAGTTTTTCATAAGCATTATTAAGCCTTATCAAGCATCAACAATTTTTCCATAAACAGTTCCATATACTTTTTATGAGTGATAGTAAGACGCAACCATCCTCTCAAAGCATCCTTTCCGCAAAGAATCAAGATACCATTCTCCTTAAGAAGATCCGTTATTTCCCTCGAAGTCTTGTTTTTGGGCTTAATTGCGACATAGCACCCTTCCGAAGGAAGGGTCTCATATCCGTTATCAGCCAGAGCTTTAAGCACATATTTCTTTCCTTCTATATACTGTTCATTCAATTCAGCAAGCAGTTTATCATGATTATCCACAATCGCTTCAGCAAATAGCAATGCAATAGAGTTTACAGTATAGGGTGGTTTATAATTATTAATGCATCGAATAACCTCTGGATTGGAAATTACAGCACCAAGGCGCAATGAAGGAATTGAAAGCATCTTAGAGAATGTTCTAAGAACAATTACGTTATCATATTCCTTAATCAAGTTAATAGAAGTCTTATCATAGAAGTAATAATATGCTTCGTCAATGATTACGATGGCATTATTTTGTCTAGCCTTCTCAATAATGCGAACAATCTCGTCCTTGCTATACACATTGCCAACAGGCATATTAGGATTGACAAGCACAACAATTCCGGTGTTCTCGTTAATAGATATCAGTGTATTTTCAACTTTATAAGTGAAGTCCTTCTCATAACTGAGTTGCTTTACATTCATACCTACCATCTTTGCATAAACTTCATACATCGCAAAAGAAGGCGTTACACAAAGTATATCCTTTCCAGATTCTCCAAATGTCTTAATGACATATCCCATACCCACAACACTGCCAACAGTAAGCGTAACATTCTCTTTTTCTAGTCCCAAAAGATGTGCATACTTTGTAGTCGGAATAGTTTCTTCAGGATAAATGGCCAGGAATTCTGGCGTAACTTTCGCCATTACAGAATCAAACAGCCACTTTGGCACTCCATCAGGGTTTTCATTCTGATCCAAGCGGATATAGGCTCCCCGGCCTTCAGGCTGCGAAACACGATAAGCATTCTTGATATTTTTATTAGTGTAAAACATTGTTATTCTCCTCATTTTCATTTTAGAATTTAAAAAATTGTTGTATAAATAACATTTATTGTTTGTTTAATCTTCACTTATTACCATTAATCTAGGCCTTTTAGTTCCTTTTGGTAAAGAAGAGACACCGTGACAATTCGGTGTTTTGAGGGTCCCAAAGTCATGTTATTAATCAGGCTTCAATCAATTCCATTATGATTTTACACGCATGACCAGTTTCATAGCTTTCACATTCCAAGTGATGCTCTTTGATTTTTCGTACATACTGCTCTTCATCAAAATTTAGAATATTATCTCTCATTTCATCATTATTGTGAGCAATTGGATAAGGCCATTTTGACGCTGGCATATAAAATCCCCTCTTCCTCTCATACTCCTTAATATCTGGAGCATACAAAAAGATAGGACGATACGTAAATGAGAAATCCCACATGAGGGAAGAATAATCTGTGATAACAGCATCTGCACAACACAAAAGTTCCTGCATATCTGGATATGAAGTACAGTTAATCACATTCATCCCATTCATACTAGCATTAGCTAACTTGGGATGAAGTCGTATACCGCATACCCAATTGTATCCAAATCTGCTTTTTAAAGCCTCCAAAAGTATATCTATATTCAATTCGATATAGTTATCAACTATATCTATATTAGAAAACTCATTGTGTTTTGACCTATATGTAGGAGCAAATAAAACAAAACGATAATCCTCTGAAATATTATAATACTTTTTGACTTTTGCTTTTAATGCACTATGGTCACCAAAAAGAACATCATTCCTTGGTAAACCAGCTGGAATTATTTTTTTATCATCATACCCCATAGATCTTGCTTCTATCTTAGAAAAGTTTTTACATGTAGATAAAATATAATCAATGTTATTAGAATTCATGTCTGTTTGTTTTTTGTACCAATGACTATTATAAACATCTGTACCAGTCTTTTTATAGGGACCACCGCCATGCCAAGTATTTATTATCATTTGTTTTTTTCTTTTTGGAAGATAGGAGACACCACCAGCATTTGTAATAATTGTTCTACTAGTAAGCAATTCTTTGAAATATTTATATGATCCAGGTTGGACTATTAAATCATCAGGATATTCAGACTTGTCAGATCCGCCTTTAATTGGAAATATAATCTTATACTTCCCTTCGCGAAATGAGTGTATGTATTTATCAAGATATTTCATACTATCACCATATGTAAAAGACAATTCATTCAATAACGTTATTTTATTCTTGTCCACTGGATAAATCCAGAAATAATGCAGCAGAGCCTTCACCGCTAGTTTTTTTGCATATGATATAAACTCATTACCCATATTTTCCATATTTATAATAGATCTCCTCTTTTTTCGTTCTCTATTATGGATTCTTTTTTGCAGGTACGCTTTCCATAATCAATATACTTTCTCAACACTTATTAATCATTCATTTGCCATCATTTCGTGCTGCAAAAGCACTTGCGAGTGCCAACCCAATATTTCGCAAATAAAAAATGTCCATGGAAATATCAATCCCAGAAGATGCCATGAAAAAGAGCCTAAAAGATACAGCAAAGCATGAACAAACAGTACAGATGAAAGACACTCATTTGGATATATTCATTAGTTATTGGAATAACCGTATTTTTTGAATTATCACTCAATTTAATCCTTTAAGCCAATTGTTTTTTATTCTTATTCTGATTTTATCGACCTAATGACTTCTTTTAGCTGTCTCTCAAACGCAGTCCTGCTAAAATATTGTTTAAATAATTTCCGGGCATTTACTCTCATATTATCTAAATCGGCTCTTGCTAAATATGCAATCTTCTCAGGGAGGATATCAACTACATTAACTCCTATTTTATAATTTTCTACAAATTCCCAAGTATCACCTTTTATATTATTGATTATCGGCAATCCCAGTTCAAAATAGCTGACAGATTTCATCGTTAATCCTACCTGTACCGAAGGCTTCATCATATTAATACCCCAGTGACATTGAGATGCAATCTCCTTAAGCTTATCATGATCATAAACGTAACCGTGAAAACTTACTGGAACGTGATATTCTTTTAACAAGTTAATAAACTTGCTACGCGTTTCTCCATCCCCTACTATGTGCAATTCGATTTTACGAAGTTTTTGAACCTCTATTAATAATTTTACGATCCCTTCTATATCTATAATATTATTAATGGACCCAAGATAAAGAAATCTCAGCACGTCATCTTCCCGAAATGCCCTGAAAACATTCTCATAATCTTCTTGAGGCCAATAGACCGTATGTATCGGCATATTTAATATATCTAGCCGTAATACTTTTTGGTATAAATCACACTCTGTAATAATTGCATCTGCTAAATGGAGATTTTTGTCTCTTAAGCCACTCCACATTGACAATGGCCAGATAGTTTTACCTATGGGTATTGTCAATGATTCTGGCCATAAATCAATAATGTCCAAAATAAGTTTGCAGTTAGTCTTCTCTTTATATCTGACCGCAAACTTTGCTAAAGAATTCGCTGGTATCATTACATATAATAATTCTGGTTGATACTCTTTTACCAATTCCATTGCATTTTTGGAGAATATATAATGTGAACGTAACCGAGCAATTGATAAATTTTTTTTATAAGGTTGTGCATGAATAAAGTCATAGCCAATTGGTAAATCTTTACGAAAAAATTTACCATGATGAATAAAATCCGTACTGATTATCAAAGTTGACTTGCCTCTTCTTTCAAAAAAATCTCTCACATACTCTGCTCTCGGTTCATTGGCAGCAAAACAAGTAACAATCACAACCTCTTTCTTCTTATTATTTTTGTAGTTTTGCATTGTTATTTTCACTCCTGGCCCATATCATTGCTACGGAAGGTCTCCGGATAAAAATAATGGGATTACTAAGAGATGCTTCTCGCATAGTGATTGGATATTAAAACATTCATGGTGGTAGCCTTTTCATGCTTTACTTAGTAATATCTGTTATTGCGGATGAATCTTCTGTACTAAACCCTTCCGTACTTTCTTTCATAAACAAAACTTTCACTGTTTTAAAAATGATTTCAATATCCAGCAATAACGAGTAGTTTTGTATGTACATCAGATCAAGTTTGAGCTTGTCATATGCGGTAGTATTATATTTCCCATATACCTGTGCATATCCAGTCAGTCCACCTTTCACCTTCATGCGATATTTAAATTCGGGTATCTGTTTGGAGTACAATTCTACATGTTCTATCCGCTCTGGCCGGGGTCCGACGATGCTCATGTCACCTTTTAGAATGTTTAATATCTGTGGAAGTTCATCAATCCTGGCCGCACGAATAACTCTTCCGACAGGAGTGATACGTGGGTCTCGGTCTGTTGCAGGAACAGAATGGCCCTCTTTTTCAGCATCAACGATCATGCTTCTGAATTTGCAGATAGAAAAAATCTTGCCATCCTGTGTGCAACGTTTTTGATAATAAAAAACCGGCCCACCGTCATATAGCTTAATGGCGATTGCGGTAATAAGAAAAACAGGTAGTAGGATGATTGCTGCTATTAAAGACAAAAGAATGTCCATAATACGTTTTACTAGCCGTTGTTCAAAGGATAGACCTGTATTTCTGGAAAGGAAAAGCGGCGTATCGAACAGATGCAGGCTCTCAGCGCTTCTTATGAGAACATCTGAAATTTTAGGGGTCGTATAGGTCCGTATGGATTTCCCATAGCAATACTTCAATATACGGTTACGCATATGGGACGGAATGTCACATATGACTACGCCCTGGTACTCATCAATTTTCTTCTGGATTGCATCCAGTCCAATTGAAATATGTACGATTTCTCCTATAACAAATCTGTCATTCCGCGCATGGATTTTTCCCATCATGCCAGAAATGGGGTGTTCCCCATAAATCAGAAGAACGGTGCGCGGCGGATATAAATGGCGATATATTCTGGAAAACAATGTACTCCAGACGCAGATGATGAAAAAACCCACACCCGTCATGATGAGTAGTGGTATAAGCGTTTGGAAATGCTTTGTCAGCAAAGTGATTTGAAGATAAATCATGGCATTGGCACAGATGCAGGCCAATGTCTGCGAATAAATCATGTTTCCAGTTTTTAAAATCCCGATTTTTAATCCGCCATACAGAAGATTGAAGATGATGAGTAATATTCCGTACACAGCTACAATGAGCCAGTGACCAGTACGGTTATAAGGTGTCTCCATCTTCTGATTATAATAATTCAGCCACACATACCAGTAGGCAGCCATTTCAAGGGAAAGTACAATTACACTGAAAAAAAATTTTACAATGCGTTTGTACTGTTCATAGTCTTTCATTTGTAATAGCTCCTCCTAACTATCGGACTTCATAAAATCGTCCTTATGAGAAGTTAAGCAAGTATTTTCTATCGGCACCTCCATGGACATGTCCTGTCCAAAAAGGCGCACACCAATTTCTATCGTATTCTTTTTGATCTTCCAGATAACGCCTGACATGTTCTCAAACGCTCCGGAAATCACGCTTACCTGGTCGCCGACTCTATATGCCTGGCCTTCTTCCGGCTGGACAACCTGATAAAATTCCGGCATTTCTGTGGGAGCTTCAATTTTTCCGTAACGGATCTCCTGCTGGATATCCTCCTTCAGTATCACTCCCAGGGCTATTGTTTTATATGCCCCCATCATTTTAATCTTAATAATTACATAACGCTTTTTATACTGCGCCCGCACAATGGCTGACGTATATTCCTTCAATGGTCCGGACACTCTGATAATATGGCTCTTTCCATCAAGCTCGACATAAGAAAGGCGGACGATCCGCTGATCTATGAGCATTTTCTGGAAAAATACTTCTTCATCTTCTTCAAGGGGGATGAAGTTGAAACCACCATCTCCGATAATCTTCGACATTGCAGGTACATTTTTCAGGCACATATATAGCAGCTTCGGCACATCAGAAATAATAAACACATATCCCGGAAACAACCGTTCCACATGTACAAAACTTTCCTGCTGCCTCCGCCAGACCCTTTCATAATATGCAACAAAACAATCAGAATATAATTCAGAGGGGACGATTTCCTTTATCAGTTGAACCAGTTCTTCCTCTTTTCCCGTCATCGTCTGTAATACATACCACATAATCTTGCTCCTTTTGGGTAGGCTTCGCCATTTCTACGATTATCTTTACAGATATCCCAGATTCACTCCGGCACGTTATGTGCGACCAATATAACCCCTTCCCGGGCAGTGCAGCCTTCAGACTCTCACTTTCCGGTCCGGTTTTTAGCTCATATCATTATAGCATTGCAGTCCGGCTTTTTCAACCCTTCTTTTTACTGCTGACGCCAGTATACCACATCTTTCTCGTCTTTGGCACGCCAATTTTTACAAAAGTATTAAAAAAGCAGTAAAAATGGCGAAAGTTACATATTTAACAAAGATTTTCATGGAAATTTAACTTCTCATAAGGACGATTATCGGAAGTAATTAGCAAACAACCAAAGGAAATATACCATGTACGATTTATTAAAGAAGTATCTT
>ERZ808046.440-NODE-440-length-38109-cov-16.531789_pt1 | contig 38109 bp, 31 predicted proteins | sample MGYA00380196_ERZ808046 | MGnify/ENA primary metagenome ERZ808046 (study PRJEB31490, sample SAMN06133421) | mouse gut metagenome | isolation source: Z6_2 | host: mice | place: China: Chengdu | collected 2015-05 ...
CGCCTCATTCCTCCGCCTTGCATATGAAAAATCATTCTGCGTTATATGGCTAGGAACTTATTTTTCGGTGTACTAGCATGAACAGCAACAGGCAGATGCTTACGGATATATGAAGGGTTCCGAAAGAAACGGGGATAAACGCATTAAGTCCTGCCATGAATGACTGGAACGGATCGACTCCGAATGATGCAAGCTTCAGGAAACCTACGCTTACACCGCACAAAAATAATCCGCCGATCGTCATACTGATTCTTTTATATAAATGTTTTTTGTTTTCCATTATTATGTCTCCTTATTCAATATAGTGTCTCTTGCTTTCGGTTCTGACAGCGTTTCATTTATGATCAGTATAAAAAATCCATATGACGAATAAAAGCCATATTTTGCAAAGTTATATACAGATATTGACGGGAAACATGATATACTAAAAAACGGTAAATGAAAAGGAGGAGAGTAGATTGACTGACAGAGAATCTGTTTTGAAATACTGCCTGTCGCTGCCGGGGACATATCAGGATGCGCCGTTTCATGACGAGAACTGGCAGCTTGTCCGGTACAGGAAGAATAAGAAGGCATTTGCCTGGACATATGAGTGGAAGGATGGGACGATACGGGTGAATGTTAAGGTAGATCCCCAGTGGCGTGACTTCTGGCGGCAGACCTATGAGTCTGTGATACCGGGATATCATCAGAATAAAGAGCACTGGAATACGATCATCCTGGATGGAAGTATTCCTAATAAAGATATTAAACGTATGCTTGCAGAAAGTTATGACCTTGTAACAGGAAGGAAATCGCAGAATATACCCGGTAAGAGGATTATGTAGGCAGGAGGTGCGCCGGCATCTCCTGATTTGCGCCTTTCGCGTGTATTCGGCAGAAGGCTTATGTGGGCTTTCGTGAGGTATATATTTTTTAGAAGCGATGCAGGCACCAACGCTCTAAAAGGCTGATCAGGGAATACAATATGGTTGCCATGATGCAGAGGAGGACGATGCTCATAAGAAGCCAATCCATTTTAAATACCTGACTGGAATATATGATCAGATACCCCAGTCCGTCTCTTGCGGCCAGGAATTCCCCGATGATCACGCCTACCAGGCAGAGGCCGATATTGACCTTCATGTTGCTGATGATCGCGGGGATAGAGCTTGGCAGCACCACCTTTGACAGTGCGTGGAAGCGGTTGCCGCCAAGGGTGTAGATCAGCTTGATCTTACCCGGGTCTACAACGGTGAAACTGGTGTAGAGGCTTAGAATGCTTCCGAAGATGGCGACTGACATCCCGGCGACGATGATGGTAGTCTTCGTTGCGCCGAGCCATACGATCAGAAGCGGTGCCAGTGCGGATTTGGGCAGGCTGTTCAGCACCACCAGGTAAGGGTCCAGGATCTCGGAGAGTTTGGAACTGAACCACAGCGCAACTGCCACCAGGATGCTGATGGCAATTACGAGAAGGAAGCTTAAGAGCGTTTCATACAGCGTGACGCCCAGATGGAGGAAGATACTTTTATCCAGGAGCATCCCAAAGAAGCAGAGTGCGATCTTAGTGGGGCTGCTGAAGATAAAGGAATCAATGATCCCTGCCCTGGCGGTTAATTCCCAGATCAATAAAAAGGCAAGCAGGATCAATACCCGGGAGATACTGACGATTCTTTTGTGTCTGCGGTGTTTGGTGAGATATGTTTGCTGTTCTGTTGACAGATTATTCATCTGTATTCAACTCCTTCCATATGAGATTAAAATATGTTTTGAATTCCGGGGCGTTGCGCCGGTTTAGCGGTGTATCAGAATCTAAGTCGAAGATCAGCGGTATGGTCTGTTTGATGGCGGCGGGCCTTCCTGAGAGTATGATTACTCTGTCTGCCAGTGAGATGGCTTCTGACAGGTCGTGGGTTACGAGCAGAGCGGATTTGCCTTCCTTGCGGATGATCTGCCCGATATCGTCGCCGACAGTCAGGCGGGTCTGATAATCGAGGGCGGAAAAGGGTTCATCCAGAAGCAGAAGTTCCGGTTCTAACACCAGGGTGCGGATCAGCGCAGCCCGCTGCCGCATGCCTCCTGACAGCTCGGAAGGGCGCGAGGTCTCAAATTGCCGCAGGCCGTAGAGGTCGAGCAGGTCATGGGCGCGTTTTTTCGTCCGTGCAGTCAGCATGTGCTGGACCTCCAAGCCGAGGATTACGTTGTTGTAGATGGTACGCCATTCAAAGAGTTCATCGTGCTGAAGCATGTAACCTACGTTTGTCGTGCTCTCTTTATGGTATTTTCCGTTGATCTTGATATAGCCTTTTTCCGGTTCGATGAGTCCGGAGATCAGAGAGAGCAGGGTAGATTTGCCGCATCCCGAAGGTCCGACTATGGATACGAATTCCCCTTTGTTCAGCGCAAAAGATATGTCCGTAAGAGCGGGGGTCTCTCCCTCCAGGGTGTGATAGGCGTAATGGATATGTTTGAGTTCTAATACTTGTTCCATAGGAACCTCCTGTAATGGATATATGTTATTTTATGTAAATATCACAATTTAGTGACGGATTCATCTTGTCAGAAGCGCTGAAAGCGGTTATAATGCAGAAGTATACCGTGTCTTTGGAGGAGAAACATTCAGATGAATTATCAGAGAGAACTGGAGAAATTGATCGAACGTCTGAAAAAGGAAGAGAAGGTTCCGGGGCTTCTGCTTCATAGCTGCTGCGCACCCTGCAGCAGTTATGTGCTGGAGTATCTGAGTAATTATTTCGCGATTACTTTGTTCTATTATAATCCGAATATTTACCCGGAGAGTGAATATACCAAGCGGATCTTAGAGCAGCAGACGTTAATTGGGGAAATGAAATCACAGAATCCGATCTCGTTTATTGCGGGCAGTTATGATAACGACCGTTTCTATGAGATGGCAGAGGGATTGGAGCATCTGAAGGAAGGCGGAGAACGCTGTTTCAGATGTTATGAATTAAGGCTTCGGGAGACTGCGAAGCTTGCGCAGGAGGGCGGATTTGATTATTTTGCGACGACCTTAAGTATCAGCCCGCTTAAGAATGCGGCGAAGCTTAATGAGATCGGAGTGCGGCTTGCGAAGGAGTATGGGGTCAGCTATCTGCCGTCGGATTTTAAGAAGAAGAATGGTTATAAGCGTTCGATTGAATTGTCGAAGAAGTACGGATTATACCGGCAGGATTATTGCGGGTGTGAATTTTCTGTCGCGGTGTCGCGCAGAGCGTAGGGAAGTTAGAGACCCCGCGGCGGCAGTCGGATATCTACGCAGGCGCGGCAGCATGGTTTGTTGTTTTGCGGGAATATAATACAAGGGAGATGAATATATATGGCACAGTTATGGGGCGGCCGTTTCACAAAGGAGACGGACCAGTTGGTATATAATTTTAACGCATCGATCTCATTTGACAAGAGATTCTATGCTCAGGATATTCGGGGAAGCATTGCACATGTTATGATGCTTGCAAGGCAGGGCATCTTAAATGATGCGGAGAAGGAGAAGATCATAGCGGGACTTGAAGGGATCTTAAGCGACGTGGAGAACGGACGGCTCGAGATCACGGACCAGTATGAGGACATTCACAGCTTCGTTGAGGCGGCGCTGATCGACCGGATCGGAGAGCCGGGGAAGAAGCTGCATACCGGAAGGAGCCGCAACGACCAGGTTGCGCTGGATATGAAGCTCTATGTAAGAGACGAGGTGCATATTCTGGATCATTTGATCGAGGAGCTGCTTCACGCGGTTCTTACGATCATGGAGGAGAATATAGATACATATATGCCGGGATTCACCCACTTGCAGAAGGCTCAGCCGATAACGCTTGCTCATCACATGGGTGCGTATTTCGAGATGTTTAAGAGGGATCATGAGAGACTTCGGGATATATATAAGCGCATGAACACCTGTCCGTTAGGTTCCGGAGCCCTGGCAGGCACCACCTATCCGCTGGACAGAGACTATACGGCGAACCTGCTTGGATTTGCCGGACCGACTATGAACAGTATGGACGGAGTGGCAGACCGTGATTATCTGCTGGAGCTTCTGTCAGCATTGTCCATTATGATGATGCATCTGAGCAGATTTTCTGAGGAGGTCATTATCTGGAATTCCAATGAATACCAGTTTGTGGATATCGACGACGCTTACAGTACCGGGAGCAGCATCATGCCGCAGAAGAAGAATCCTGATATTGCGGAGCTGGTACGCGGCAAGACCGGACGTGTCTACGGTGCGCTGAATGCGCTTCTGGTCGCGATGAAGGGACTTCCGCTTGCATATAATAAGGATATGCAGGAGGATAAGGAGTGGGCGTTTGACGCGATTGATACGGCAAAGGGATGTCTGGCGTTATTTACGGGGATGTTAAGGACTATGAATTTCCGCAAGGAACGGATGGAGGACAGCGCGAAGCATGGATTTACCAATGCAACGGACGCGGCAGACTATCTGGTGAATCACGGAGTGGCATTCAGAGATGCTCATGGGATCGTGGGTCAGTTGGTGCTTCTGTGCATTGAGAAAGGAATCGCATTGGATGAGCTGCCGATCGAGGAATATCAGAAGATCTCTTTGGTGTTCGGGGAGGACATCTATGACGCCATCAGTATGAAGACCTGCGTCAATAAGCGGGTAACGGCGGGAGCGCCAGGGAGAGAAGCCATGGAGGATGCGATCGCGGACTGCAGAAAATATATGGATGAATACTTAAAGGAGTATTAGGAAGGCAGTACCGGGCAGCGCCGCGGACAAAGATATATTAATCCAGAAACAGAAGGGACGAAGGAGTGAATAGAATGGAACAGAAATTAAGAGCAGGAATCTTAGGAGCAACGGGTATGGTGGGACAGCGTTTTATCGCGCTGCTTGAGAATCATCCGTGGTTCGAGGTCGTGACGGTGGCCGCAAGCCCGAGGTCGGCGGGGAAGACTTACGAGGAAGCCGTGGGAGACAGATGGAAGATGGCCACGCCGATGCCGGAGGGAGTAAAGAATCTGATCGTTGCTAACGTCAACGAGGTGGAGAAGGTTGCCGCAACCGTTGACTTTGTGTTCAGCGCCGTAGATATGACGAAGGACGAGATCAAGGCTATCGAAGAGGAATATGCGAAGACGGAGACGCCGGTGGTGTCTAATAACAGCGCGCACCGCTGGACGCCGGACGTTCCGATGGTGGTGCCGGAGATCAATGCAAAGCATTTCGACGTGATCGAGGCTCAGAAGAAGCGTCTGGGAACGACTCGCGGATTCATCGCGGTAAAACCAAACTGTTCGATCCAGAGCTATGCGCCCTGCCTTGCGGCCTGGAAGGAATTCGGTCCGACGGAAGTGGTTGCGACTACTTATCAGGCGATCTCAGGAGCGGGCAAGACATTTAAGGACTGGCCGGAGATGATAGAGAACATCATCCCTTATATCGGCGGCGAAGAAGAAAAGAGCGAGCAGGAACCGCTCCGTGTGCTGGGTAAGGTGGAAGACGGGCAGATCGTGAAGGCTGCCTTGCCGAAGATTACTTGTCAGTGCATCCGTGTTCCGGTTTTAAACGGACATACGGCGGCAGTCTTTGTTAAGTTCGAGAAGAAGCCGACAAAGGAACAGCTGATCGAGAAGCTGGTGAATTATAAAGGATATCCGCAGGAGGCCGGCTTACCAAGCGCTCCGAAGCAGTTTATCCAATATCTTGAGGAAGATAACCGTCCGCAGGTGACCCTGGACGTTGATTATGAGAACGGGATGGGTGTCTCCATCGGACGTCTCAGAGAAGACAGCATCTATGACTTCAAGTTTGTGGGATTATCTCACAATACAGTCCGCGGCGCGGCCGGAGGCGCGGTCCTCTGCGCTGAGGCGCTGACCGATAAGGGTTACATCAAAGTAAAGTAAATCTATCGCCCCGGCAATTTGCCGGGGCAGATACGCATATCTTCTCTTCTTTACAAATCTGATATAATCTTATTCTGTAGAAATAGTTCATATTCTTACTTTTCTTTCTAATACACAGGTGGTAAAATATAAAGAAGATCAAGAACGTGAGGTAACAGATATGGATAAAGAGATTCTAAATTATACTCAGAACCGGGAGTTATCGTGGCTGAGATTCAACAAGAGGGTATTGGAGGAGGCACAGGATACATCGGTGCCTCTTCTGGAGCGTATGAAATTCGTTGCGATCTTCAGCAGCAATCTGGATGAGTTTTTTATGATCCGTGTGGGCAGCCTGTTCGATATGGCGCATACGGATGCGAACAGGCAGGACAGCCGTTCCGGTATGACGCCCAAGGAGCAGCTCGATAAGATATTCGAGGCAGTTGCGCCGCTTTATAAGGAGCGGGATAAGGCTTATGCGGATATTAAGAAGCAGTTGAGCCCTTACGGTATATGCGGATTGAACTTCAAGGAATTGGAGCAGAATGAGAAGAAGTATGTGAAGAAGTATTTTAAGGACCAGATCTTGCCGGTTCTGTCTCCTCAGATCGTGGATGCCAATCATCCGTTTCCTCATCTTCTGAATAAGGAGGTCTATGTTACGGCAAGCCTTAAGTTCAAGGAGAAGTCGAACTCTAAGAGTATGATGGGGCTTGTTCCGATCCCGCAGTTTGTATCGGACGTTCTGTATCTTCCAGGACATGATATCCGTTATATTCGGATGGAGAAGGTGATCATGGAGCATCTGGATCTTGTCTTCTCCAAGTACGAGGTGTCGGACGCCAACTATATCTGTGTGACGAGAAACGCCGATATTGCGCCGGATGATGAGGCATTGGAGGTCAGCGATGATTTCCGTTACCTTATGAAGGAGACTTTACATAAGAGGCGGAGAATGGCGGTGGTACGGCTTGAGATCGCGGAGAAGCTGAAACCGGATATGGAAGCGTATTTCTGTGAGAAATTCAACATTGAGCCGCATCAGATCTTCCGAACGAAGATACCGATGAAGCTGGCGTTTATATTTGCTATCAGTGATAAGCTGCCGGAATCCATGAAGCGTTCGCTCACTTATCATCCTTTTACACCCCAGAATTCAGCTCATGTACAGGACGGCGGCATGATGCGCCAGGTAAAGAAGAAGGACATTCTGCTGTTCTATCCTTATGAGAGTATGAATCCGTTCCTTAAGATGATCAAGGAAGCTTCTGTGGATCCCAATGTTATGACCATCAAGATCACGATCTACCGCCTTGCGAAGAAGGCAAGGCTGGTTGAATACTTGTGTGCGGCTGCGGAGAACGGGAAGGATGTGACCGTGCTGATCGAGCTTCGGGCCAGGTTCGACGAACAGAATAATATCGATTGGTCCGAACGGATGGAGGAGGCCGGATGCCGTGTGATCTACGGATTTGAGTCTTATAAGGTGCACTCTAAGATCTGTCTGATCACCTACCGCAGCCGGAATGAGATCCAGTATATCACGCAGATCGGAAGCGGCAATTATAACGAGAAGACGGCGGCCATGTACACGGACCTGTCATTGATGACCGCGAATCCGGCGATCGGGAAGGACGCAGTGGAGTTCTTCAAGAATATGTCCATCGGGAATCTGGACGGCACCTACGAGCACTTGATCGTAGCTCCGACTAGTCTGAAGCAGAAGGTCCTGTATCTGATCGATGAGGAGATCAGGAAAGGAAGCGGCGGCAGAGTCATTATGAAGATGAATTCGCTGACGGATGTGGATTATATCAGCAAGATCTGCGAGGCCTCCAGGGCCGGAGTGCGGGTGGATCTGATCGTTCGGGGGATCTGCTGTATCCTTCCGGGTGTTCCAGGCTATACGGAGAATGTCCGGGTGATGAGTATCGTAGGGAGGTATCTGGAGCATGCGAGGATATTCAGCTTCGGCACGGGTGCGTCCCAGAAGATCTATATCGGTTCGGCTGATATGATGACGAGGAATACAGAGAAGCGGGTGGAGGTTGCCTGCCCGATCTTAGACGATAATATCCGGCGGCAGATCAACCATTACCTGAAGGTGATGTTAAGCGACAATGTGAAGGCAAGGGTGCTTCAAAGCGACGGGTCGTATGTGAGGAAGAAGGCCGTGGATTCTCAGGTGGATTCCCAGGCGGCGTTCATGGAGGAAGCGATCCATGCCAAGAGAGAGGAGCCGGACAAGGATAGGACGATCAGCGAGTGGATCAAAGGATTCCTGGAGAATATCAGGAAATGATGACTGTGTGCAGGCAGAGATTTCGCCGGCACAGACAATACAGAACAGGTGGGAGAGATTGACAGTTATATGGGGAAGTCACTTTATATTGCGGAAAAACCCAGTGTAGCGCAGGAATTTGCAAAAGCGCTGAAGATAAGGGCGAGAAGAGGAGACGGATACCTGGAGTCGGATGAGGCGGTGGTTACCTGGTGCGTCGGGCATCTGGTAACTATGAGTTATCCGGAGGTGTACGATCCGGGGCTTAAGAAGTGGAGCCTTGAGACTCTGCCTTTTATACCGGAGGAATTCAAGTATGAGGTGATTCCGGCGGTTGCCAAACAGTTTCAGATCGTTGCGGGACTTCTGAACAGGGAGGACGTGGATCGGATCTATGTCTGTACCGATTCTGGACGGGAGGGAGAGTATATCTACCGTCTGGTAGAACAGCAGGCCAATGTGAAGGGAAAGGAGCGCCGAAGAGTCTGGATCGATTCCCAGACGGAGGAAGAGATCTTACGCGGTATCCGGGAGGCGAAAGACTTGAAAGAGTACGATAACCTGTCGGCATCGGCGTATCTTCGGGCCAAGGAGGACTATCTAATGGGAATTAATTTCTCGCGCCTCCTGACGCTGAAATACGGCAACAGCATTTCCAATTATCTGAAGACCAGGTATTCTGCCATATCGGTGGGAAGAGTCATGACCTGCGTGCTGGGCATGGTGGTCCGCCGGGAGAGGGAGATCCGTGAATTCGTAGAGACTCCGTTTTACCGTGTGATAAGCATAAACGGAGAACCGGGGCAGACCTTCGAGGGTGAGTGGAAGGCCGTGAAGGGTTCAAGGTGGTTTGAATCATTCGACCTCTATAAGGAGAACGGTTTCAAGGAGAGGGAGAAGGCAGAAGAGCTGACATCATATCTCAGTGATGAGCCGCCGCTTACTTGTCAGATCGTTTCTATAGAGAAGAAGAAGGAAAAGAAGAATCCGCCGCTGCTTTTCAACCTTGCGGAACTGCAGAATGAGTGTTCGAAGAGGTTCAAGATCAGTCCTGATGAGACACTTCGCGTGGTGCAGGAGTTGTATGAGAAGAAGCTGGTAACTTACCCGAGAACCGATGCCAGGGTCTTGTCCACAGCGGTGGCAAAGGAAATCCATAAGAATCTCAACGGCCTGATGAAGTATGAGCCGGCGGTACCGTATCTTAAGGAGATCGTTGGATTTGGAAGCCATAAGGGCTTAGAGAAGACCAGATATGTCAATGACAAGCAGATCACCGACCATTATGCGATCATACCGACGGGACAGGGAGCGAATGCGCTGAATTCGATGCCGCGTCTGTCCGCTCAGGTGTATGATGTGATCGTAAGAAGGTTCTTAAGTATCTTCTACCCTCCGGCAGTCTATCAGAAGACCGCGATCGTGACGAAGATGAAGGAGGAGTCCTTTTTCGCGAATTTCAAGGTGCTTGCAGAGGAAGGATATCTGAAGGTTGCAGGAGTGCCGGGGCAGAAGAAGGATAAAGACGCGGCAAGAGAAGAGAAGCAGCCGGAAAATGCTGCGAAGGACGGCGGTGCGGAGCAGAATACGGACGCCGCATTTTTCCAGAAGATACAGGCCCTTAAAAAGGGAATGATTCTTCCGGTTCAGGCGTTGGAGATCAGGGAAGGCAAGACTTCTCCGCCGAAGCGTTACAATTCTGGTTCCATGATCCTTGCAATGGAGAATGCGGGACAGTTGATCGAGGATGAGGATCTGAGATCGCAGATCAAAGGAAGCGGTATTGGGACCAGCGCCACCAGAGGCGAGATCTTAAAGAAATTATTTAACATCAAATACCTTGCCCTGAATCAGAAGACACAGACCGTGACGCCGACGCTGCTCGGGGAAATGATCTTCGACGTGGTTGAGAACTCGATTAAGTCTCTGTTAAATCCCGAGCTTACGGCAAGCTGGGAGAAGGGGCTTACCTATGTAGCCGACGGAGAGATCACGCCGGATGAATATATGAAGAAGCTGGATCATTTTATCGTGAGCAGGACGGAGGGTGTGAAGGCGCTGTATAACCAGGGACAGCTTCGTGCCTGCTATGACAAGGCGGCGCAGGCGTATAAGGAGCCGGAAACCAGAAAGAGAGGGAATAAGACATCATGAAAGAATTGACAGTCAAGGAATTGTATACGTTGGAGGAGACGATCGCAAAGGACATCTTCGAGGGAGTTACCTATCCGTGGGAGGTGCTTCCTAAGATCGGAGAGTTCATCCTGCGTCTCGGAGAGGGGCTCTCCAAGGATGAATATGATAAGGTGGGCGAGGATGTGTGGATCGCCAAGTCAGCCAATGTATTCGAGTCTGCATATATCCACGGCCCTGCGATCATCGGGAAGAACGCAGAGGTAAGACAGTGTGCGTTCATCCGCGGAAATGCGATCGTAGGAGAGGGCGCCGTGGTCGGCAATTCCACAGAGCTTAAGAATGTGATCCTGTTCAATAAGGTTCAGGTGCCCCACTACAATTATGTGGGAGATTCTATTCTTGGATATAAGGCGCATATGGGAGCCGGCTCTATCACATCTAATGTGAAGTCGGATAAGAAGCTGGTTGTGGTGAAGACGCCTGAGGGAAATATTGAAACGGGCATCAAGAAGTTCGGCGCCATGCTCGGCGACGAGGTGGAGGTCGGATGCGGCACCGTTCTGAATCCGGGAAGCGTGGTTGGAAGCCATACGAATATCTATCCGCTCTCCAGTGTCAGAGGGTACGTGCCGGCGGGCAGTATCTATAAGAGACAGGGAGAGGTCGTAGATAAGATAATGGAATAAATAGATTGCAGCAGGAAGGAGTAGAAAGATGCGCAAGATAGGTTTTATAGGTGTGGGAATCATGGGCAAATCTATGGTCCGCAATCTGATGAAGGCTGGGTTCGAGGTTCATATCTATGCGAGGACGAGGCCGAAGGTGGAGGATGTGATCAGCGAAGGAGCCGTTTTCCATGATTCGATTAAGGATTGTGCCGGAATATGCGAAGCAGTGATCACGATCGTCGGATTCCCGCAGGATGTGGAGGAAGTGTATTTTGATGCGCAGAATATCTTAGACAGCGCGGCGCCGGGGGCATATCTGATCGATATGACGACCACCAGCCCGATGCTGGCGAAGAAGATCTGGGAGGCGGGAAGCGAGAAGGGCTTCCATGTGCTGGACGCGCCGGTGACGGGCGGAGATGCCGGTGCGAAAGCAGGAACCTTGTCGATCCTCGTTGGTGGTAAAAAAGAGGACTACGAAGCCTGTATGCCGCTGTTTGAGGCGATGGGAACGAATATCAATTATCAGGGCGAGGCCGGATGCGGACAGCATGCCAAGCTTGCGAATCAGATCATGATCGCGGGGACTCTGTCCGGCGTCTGCGAAGCATTGACTTACGCGAAGGCTAAAGGCCTTGATCTTAAGGTGCTTCTGGATTCGGTGTCCACCGGAGCGGCGGGCAGCAAGCAGCTTGATACCTTCGGTCCGAAGATATTGGCGGATGATTATGCACCGGGATTCTTCTTGAAGCATTTTATCAAGGATATGAAGCTGGCGCTTGCGGAGGCGAATATGAGCGGATTATGCCTGGAGGTGTTAAGTCAGGCTCTTGCGAATTATGAGATTCTGGCAGCGGAAGGGCATGGAGACCTTGGGACACAGGCGTTGATGAAGTATTATGAAGAGACAGTCTGTGAAGACGATGAAACAGAATAGAAAGTATAGGAGGAAGGCAAATGGCAAGTGAGAATTTTGTAACATTTGAGATTGGTAAGACGAAGCATATCGCGTTGGTGGCACATGACGGCAAGAAGAAAGAGCTGGTAGAATGGTGCGACAGGAATAAGGAGATCTTGAAGGGACATTTCCTGTGCGGGACGGGAACGACGTCCAGACTGATCGCAGAGAAGACCGGACTTCCGGTGAAGGGGTATAACAGCGGCCCGCTCGGCGGAGATCAGCAGATCGGCGCGAAGATCGTGGAAGGGCAGATTGACTTTATGATCTTCTTGTGGGATCCGTTAGAGGCGCAGCCTCATGATCCAGATGTGAAGGCGCTTCTTCGTATCGCGGTCGTGTATGATATACCGATCGCAAATAATCTGGCAACGGCAGATTTCATGCTGAATTCCAGGTATATGGAAGGAACCTATGCAAGGAAGGTGCAGAATTTTAATAAGACTGTTCAGGAACGGGTAGAGCAGATGAAGTAGAAGATTGAGTAAGTTTATAACGTAAAAAATGTAATGAATTATGGTACTTCATTACATTTTTTTTGCGAAAATTTACATCATTAATTGATTTATTTACGTTATATTACCATGCAAAAATGGTTTTGTCAACATTTTGGGCGGCTGTGAACCGTGTTTCTGATGGTATTTCTGGAAAAATATATGTCTTTTTATTCTTCATACGGTGAATAATCGAATCAGTTTTGAAGATTTTCGATTTATCGCCGTCAAAATTCTAGTCAGATTCTAATGAGTCTGATATTTCCCAAAAAGAAATAGAAAAAAGCTGAAAAAATATAATTTTTATGTATAGATTCTCGATTGACCGCCGTCAAAATTCTGGTCAAACCAATGGAGAATAGCGAAAAATATGGAAAAAACGGCTCTTTGTAATGAAGTACCATACTTCATTACATTTTTGACGGGGATGGGAAAGGAGCCGCGGATATGTCAATTGAATTATATGAACACAATCAGACTGCCTATCAAGCGGCTCTGGATATGCTGAAAAATACAGGAAAAGCAGCGATTATCCATCCGACCGGAACGGGGAAATCTTTCATAGGATTCAAGCTGTGCGAGGATTTCCCGGAGAAAATGGTCTGTTGGCTATCGCCGTCAGAATATATCTTCCGAACTCAGGTGGAGAATCTGGCGGCAAGCATAGAGATGAATGAGACGTTGAATGATGGTGCAGAAAATTATGCGATCCGTAATGTTCAGACATTGGCAGACACAAATAGCGGGAATGGTTTTGAAAATATTAGATTTTATACTTATGCAAAGCTGATGTCGATGACGGAGGAGGAATTACAAGAGATCTGTCCCGATTACATTGTATTGGATGAGTTCCACCGCTGTGGTGCAAAGGTCTGGGGACAGGGGGTACAGAACTTATTGTCTATGTATCCCGGCGCGTCGGTGCTGGGTCTTTCAGCGACGGCGATCCGCTATCTGGACAACCAGCGCGATATGTCGGACGAGTTGTTTGACGGAAATGTGGCTTCGGAGATGACTCTTGGAGAGGCGGTAGTCCGCGGTATCCTGAATCCTCCGAAATATGTCCTGTCTGTGTTCTCCTATCAAAAGGAACTGGCAAAGTATGAGAGACGGGTACGGTCGGCAAAAAGCAGGCTCATCCGGGACGAGGGAGAGAAGCAGTTAGAAGCATTGCGCCATGCTCTTGAACAAGCGGACGGTCTGGAAGAGATATTCCGAAAACATATGAAGAATCCCGCGGGAAAATATATTGTTTTCTGCGCAAATTATGAGCATATGTCGGAAATGATCGGGAAGACGCAGGAGTGGTTCGCGAAGGTGGATGGGAAGCCTCACATTTATACGGCATATTCGGATGATCCGTCAACGAGTCAGGCATTTGCAGAATTCAAGGCAGATAAGAGCGGGCATTTGAAACTGCTGTATTGTATAGATATGCTCAATGAGGGCGTCCATGTGGATGATGTAGAAGGCGTGATTCTGCTTCGGCCGACGGTGTCGCCGATTATCTACAAACAGCAGATCGGACGGGCGTTATCGGCGAACAAGAAGAAGGATGCGGTTATCTTCGATATCGTATTGAATATAGAGAATTTGTATAGTATTGGAACTATTGAGGAAGAGATGCAGGCTGCCGTTTCTTATTATCATTTCCTGAATCAGGAGGATGAGATCGTCAATAAGCATTTTAAAGTTATAGACGAAGTGAAGGACTGTATTGCACTGTTTGAAAAGTTAGAGGAGACACTGATGGCTTCCTGGGACTTGATGTATGAGTATGCGAAGCAGTATTACCGGGAGCACGGGAATCTGGAGGTGCCGGTGCGGTATCGGACGGAGGAAGGATACGGGCTTGGCCGGTGGCTTCTGACACAGCGGAAGGTTCGTGCAGGGGAGAAGTATGGTGCGCTTGGCGCGGACAGAATAGAAAAGCTTGACCGGATCGGGATGATCTGGGGGAGTTACCGGGATATTTCCTGGGAGAAGTATTACAAGGAAGCGAGAAAATATTACGAAGAGCACGGCAGCTTAAATACGAATGTAAATGATGTGACGGATTCTGGAATCCGGCTTGGCGCGTGGATCTGCCAGCTTCGGACATATCGGAAGAGCGGGATTCAGAAAAGTTATCTGACGGAGGAGAGGATACGGGCGCTTGACGGGATCGGGATGATCTGGGATGTGCCGGATTATCTGTGGGAAGAAAATTTCGCAGAATGTCTGCAGTATTACCGGGAGCATGGGAATCTGGACATTCCCAATGCGTATATATCGCCGGGAGGACTTAAGATCGGCGGGTGGATACGGAGGCAGCGTTTGCTTCGGAAGGGGAAGACGAATGGGGCTAAGTTGACGCAGGAGCAGATCGCACGGCTTGACGGAATCGGCATGGTATGGAAGACGAAGCCGGAACAGCAGTGGGAGAAGGGGTATGCTGAGGCGAAGGCATATTATGAAGAGAATGGGAATCTGAATGTGCCGGTATCTTATGTAAGCCCGGATGGATATAAGCTTGGAGGTTGGATTGCGGACCGAAGGGAGAAAGGGAAAGAGAAGCATTCGAAAGAGCAGCAGGGCAGGCTGGATGCGCTTGGGATGGTCTGGGTGAAGCCGGATTCCTGGGAAGTGAGGTATGGGCTTGCGAGAGAGTATTATGAAGAGCATGGAAACTTAAATATTCCTTCGAAGTATCGGGCGGACGGGATATGGCTTGCGAAGTGGGTGAATGAACAGAAGCAGGTGTATGCTGGGAAGCGTGCAGGAAAAGTGCTGAGGGAAGATCAGATACGGAGGCTGACTGAGATTGGGATGGAGTGGGGGCGGCGGAAATTGGATGGCTGCAGCCAGGAAGAACAAAAACAGGATGAGATGCCGCAAAAGAATCGGAGTGAAGAGACGGTTCAGAAGAGTATTGCGTGAGAAAGAGTGCCTGAATAGGGAAAGAGTCAGAGATTGAGAGAGGAGAATTTTATTGATGGAAGGATACCAGGAAGTCAATGAAATCAGTTTGTTAGATTTGATATTTTATTGTTTGAAAAGATGGCGGCGGATGTTTGTGTGCATGGCATTTCTGGCAGTGGTTGCGGGAATTTACAAGTATCAGGCAACGATTACCGTTAATCAGGAAAAGAAAGAACTGCAGGCACAGCAGGCTATAGCTGAACCAGTTGAGGGAGAGACAGCGGTTGAAAGTGAAACGATTGTATTCGAAGATCCTGTTTTTTCGGCTGTTACCTTTGCGGTTATAGGGATGATCGGCGGAATATGCTTGTGTTGTCTGTCCTTTTATATGAGTTATGTGACGAGCGGGAAATTGCAGAATATAAGTAACTTTCAGCATAAATTCGGCATGCCGTTATTGGGAGTTGTTCGGAAAAGCGAAACGAAAAGGAGATGGTTTGGATTCATAGACCGATGGATCTGCAGGCTGGAAGAGGGGCCCTATATCAGGATTTCAAGAAAAGAGCAGATAAAGATTGCGGCGGTGAATGTTCAGAACATTATTCATAGAAGTTCCAAGGAGAAGATAAAGAGCGTTATGCTGGCCGGGAGTGTTGAGGGAGATGATGTGATAGAAATCTGTGAGCAGTTGGCAGAAGAGATCAAAGATGTCACATTTTCACCTTATCGGCAGATCGTGTTCCATGCGGCAACGCTTAAGAAATTGGAATATTATGAAGGGATTTTGTTTATTGAGAAGAAAGGGAAGTCTTATGAGAGGCTTATCAGACAGGAGAAAGATTTGGCGGTTAGCAGGGATGTGAAAGTGCTTGGGATTATTGTGTGCTAAAGTGTTTTTGTTACCAGACGATCAATGTTTGTATATTATTGACCTTGATAAAATTAAGATTATGGAGACAGTGTCTTATGGAAAAGAGAACAATCGATTTTAGTCCGCCCGACATTTCAGCGCTTGAAATTGCAGAAGTAGAAGAAGTGTTACGTTCTGGTTGGATAACGACCGGTCCCAGGACAAAAATGCTGGAATGCCGGCTTGCGGCCTACATAGAGACTGGAAAAACTGATGTCGACTGCAGTTCAAAAGAAGCAATTGAGAAATATAGTCAGAAGGTAGTCTGTCTTAATTCTGCAACAGCGGCAGAGGAACTTAATTTTCGTATCCTTGGTGTTGGCCCCGGAGATGAGGTTATTGTCCCGGCCTACTCCTATACTGCTTCAGCCTCAGCCGCAATCCATTGCGGTGCAACTGTAGTTTTCGTTGATATCCAGAAGGACGGAGACGCAAGAACACACTGTCCCGAGATGGATTACGATGCGATGGAGAAGGCAATTACACATAGGACGAAAGCAATCGTAACAGTGGATTTTGGGGGTATCGTTTGTGATTATGACCGGATTTTTGAAATCGTTGAAAGAAAACGAAATCTGTTCACACCGGTTAAGAGCGATGGAACTCTATTGTCTGATCTGTCATCTCGTATCCAGCACGGTCTTGGGCGTATAGCTGTTGTGGCTGACTGTGCTCATAGTCTTGGTGCAAGCCGCACTGTTTTGTATACAGGGCAAGGGAAAACAGAGCAGAAGAGGCGTTATTGCGGTGCAATAGCGGATATGACAAGTTTTTCGTTCCATGCGGTGAAAAATTACACTACTGCCGAAGGCGGGGCAAGTACTTGGTGTTTGCCGCAGTCTGTCTATGATACTGTGACTGATAAGGAGATTTACAAATTCTATCAGTTGCTAAGTCTGCACGGCCAGAATAAGGATGCCCTTGCAAAAACTAAAGTCGGTGCATGGGAATATGACATCATTGGACCTTGGTACAAATGTAACATGACTGACATTATGGCAGCCATTGGTCTGCGTCAGCTTGACCGTTATCTTGGCCTTCTTGAGAGAAGAAAACAGATGATTAAGATGTATGACGCTGCCTGTGATGAGTTTGGTCTCTTTCATATGCTCCATCATGCGGATGGTATAGATAGTTCGGATCATCTTTATCCGATCCGTGTACCGGAAATTGGTGTTAAACAGCGAAATAAAATTATTGAAAAGATGGCAGAGCGCGGTGTAGCTACGAATGTCCATTATAAACCTATGCCGATGATGACGGCGTATAAATCCCTTGGATGGAATATCAAGGATTTCCCCAATACTTATGACTACTATCATAACCTGATTACGCTCCCATTTCATACACTGCTGTCTGATGAAGATGTGGAGTATGTGTGTAAAAACTTGAAGGATGTCATTGATGAGATAAGGGGATAGAGATGTTGCGGAAGTGGGATGATCTGCCTGATTTTATGAAAATTCCAGAAGTACGGACTTACTGGGAAACATTGAATGGAAAAAGAGGACAACTCCTTCTGAAACGAATTTTTGATCTTTTAGTCAGTCTTATTCTGTTGGTGATCTTGGCAATTCCGATGGCGGTGATAGCGGCAATGATTAAAGCAGATTCAGAAGGACCAGTATTTTATCGGCAGGAACGCGTAACGACATATGGTAAGCATTTTCATATCCACAAGTTTCGGACAATGGTGGATAATGCTGACAAGATAGGTACAGCTGTGACGATTGACGGAGATTCAAGGATTACTAGGATAGGGGCCAAATTGAGACATCTTAGGCTTGATGAATTGCCGCAGGTAATGGACGTGATCTCGGGTGATATGAGTTTTGTTGGTACACGACCAGAAGCAGTAAAATATACGAAAAGATATAAACCGGAATATTATGCCACATTGCTTATGCCGGCGGGGATAACAAGCGAGGCAAGTATAAGATATAAAGACGAAGATAAGCTGCTTAACGAAGCGATTGATGTTGATCGTATTTATGTAGAACGAGTATTACCGGAAAAAATGAAATGGAATCTGGAGAGTATAAGCCGGTTTTGCTTTTTCCGAGATATACTGACAATGTTCCATACAGTGGCAGCGGTGATGGGGAAGGACTACAAATAGAATTACTTTTGAAGACTTGAGAAGCTGACGAGGTACGATATATGAGTAAGCCAATGGTATGGATTATTAGTTATTTTGCTGGCGGGCCGTCATACTGTCCGCGGATCCCGGATTATAGTTTGGCAAAATATTTGAGAGAACACGGGTATGATGCGCTTGTCTTTGCCGGAAGTGCACTGCACAATACAGAAACTAACTTTATTACAGATAAAAGCACTTATCGAGAGGCTATGGTTGACGGCGTGCCGTTTGTATATATTCGCACGAGGCAGTACAAATCAATGAAAGGAGAATCGCTAAGTTTTATTGATTTCTACTGTAATATGATGAAATGCTATAAGCGCTTTGACAAGCCGGATATAATTATGGCGGCTATGCCGCAGCCGTTATCTTGTTTAGCGGGATATAGAATTGCAAAAAAGTATCATATTCCATATATCACAAGCATTGTTGATCTGTGGCCGTTGTCAATCGTCGAATATGCCGGTTTTTCAGATAATAATCCTGCAATTCGAGCTATGTATGCTTACGAAAAGTGGATTTATAAGAAATCAGATGAGTTGGTCTTCACTTGGGAAGGTGCATATGATTATATTGTGGACAAAGGATGGGACAAGAAGGTGCCAAGGAGCAAGTTCCATTATATTAATATCGGAGTTGATTTGACAGAGTTTTATTATAACATGAAGACTTATACGGTTGATGATTCCGACCTTTCTGATGATAAATTCCGTGTAATGTATTGCGGCAGTGTGAGAACCGCGAATGATATCGGCACAGTAGTCTCTTGCGCCAGGAGTCTGAATAAGGATGGATATGGCGATAAAATACGATTCATCATTTACGGTGACGGTCCTGACCGTGCGGTGTTGGAAAAACGTTGCAAAGATGAAAATATTCCGAATGTTGTCTTCAAGGGAAGCATTGATAAGAAATATATTCCATATGTGCTGTCTAAAAGCAATTTGAATGTATTAAATCTCAAACCGGCCAAGACGCAAAAATATGGAAACAGTTCCAACAAATTGTTCGAATATCTGGCTGCCGGTAATCCAGTGATAGCAAATATTGATGAGGGAAAGTACCCGATTATTACGAGATATGGCTGCGGTAAAGTTGTAAAAGCCGGATCGTCCAAAGAGTATGCGAAAGGAATTGAATATTTCTTAAATCTTAATGCAGACGAGACGGAACAGTATAAGGCACATGCCCTTGAAACGGCCAGGTTGTTTGATACTGATGAGATAAATCGAAAATGGCAGGAGATTATGGCACGATGCCTTGAAAGGAACGATAAGACGAAGGCCTGACAGGTATAACTATAAGGTGATTACAAAATGAAGAAGATTATGTTAGCGTTTGGGACAAGACCCGAAGCCATTAAAATGTGCCCATTAGTAAATGAACTGAAAAAAAGGAAAGGCCTTAAGGCTGTGGTATGTGTCACCGGGCAGCACAGGCAAATGTTAGATCAGGTGTTGAAAACGTTTGGCGTTGTGCCTGACTATGATCTTTCTATTATGAAAGATAAGCAGACGTTGTTCGATATAACTACAAGTATTCTTGAGAAAATCAAGTCAGTGCTTAAGGAGGTCAAACCTGATGTTGTCCTGGTACATGGAGATACATCGACCACATTCGCAACTGCTTTGGCTTGTTTTTATCTTCAGATTCCGGTCGGCCATGTCGAAGCGGGACTTCGGACCTATAATATATCTAGTCCTTTCCCGGAAGAATTCAATCGTCAGGCAGTGGGGATCATAAGCCAATTTAATTTTGCTCCGACACAGTTGGCTGCTGAGCATTTAATTAAGGAAGGAAAGAACCCAGAGACCATATACATTACCGGAAACACAGTTATCGATGCTATGCAGCATACGGTCAGGGAGGATTACACTCATCCTGAGTTGGACTGGGTAGGAGATGATAAACTTATCTTCATCACAGCACACAGGCGTGAAAATCTGGGTAAACCGATGCGTCGAATGTTTAGAGCCATAAGAAGAGTGCTTGACGAACATCCAGATTGTAAAGCAATCTATCCTATTCATATGAATCCTGTGGTTAGAGAGGCTGCTGCGGCTGAATTGAGTGACTGTGATAGGATTCATATTGTTGAGCCAATTGAGGTTTTTGATTGTCACAACTTTGAAGCCAGAAGCTTCCTGTGTCTGACAGACTCCGGTGGAATACAGGAGGAATGTCCGAGTTACGGTGTGCCTGTATTCGTTATGCGTGACACGACGGAACGGCCAGAAGGCGTGGATGCCGGTACATTAAAGTTAGTTGGTACTGATGAAGAAGTAATATACAAAACATTTACAGAGCTTTTGGAAAATAAAGAAGCTTATGAAAAGATGAGTAAAGCATGCAATCCTTATGGGGATGGACGTGCCTGTGAACGGATTGCGGATGTGCTTGAACGAGGGAAGTATGAAGCGTGGAAACTGTAAGAGTCTGAGAGGCCATTTGATATGATTAGGATTTTACACTTTGTTAGTAGTGTCAATATTAATAGCGGAGTGATGTCGGTGCTGATGAATTATTATCGGCACATCGATAAAAGCAAAATTCAGTTTGATTTTGTCTATTTTACAGAAAATGACACACAAAATTATAAAAATGAAATTTTGAGCGGGGGAGGGAGATGTTACCTTGTAGCTGCGCCTAATCACGATCCGCTTGGGTTTGAAAAGGATATCCATAGACTTTATAAAAAACATTATGGAGAATATTATGCTGTTCATCTTCATGATACTTTTCTTCCGGCTTTTCTTCTTGACTGTAAAAGGAAGATTGGTGCGAAGAAGCTGATTGCGCATGCACACTCAACAGCATACGGAGATGTAAAGTTAAAAAGTATAAGAAACTATATTCTCAGCTTACCGAAATATTTCATTGTCGACAGGTTTTGGGCTTGTTCTCATGAAGCAGGATATGTTCTAGCGGGGAAAAGAATGTTCGAGCGAAAGGGGAAAATACTAAACAATGCCATTCGGCTTAGTGATTTTAAGTTTTCTCAGAAAAATCGTGATTACTATCGGGAAATGCTGGATGTCTCAGATGATTTTGTGATAGGGCATGTGGGTCATTTAAGTCGGCAAAAGAATCATGTCTTTTTGATAGAAGTGTTCAATAGGGTTTTGAAGGACATACCGAATGCAAAACTTGTTCTTATTGGTGATGGATCAGAAAGAGCTAATATTGAAAAGCAGTGTAAAGAACTTGGAATAGATAATGCAGTTCATTTTCTTGGTATTCGTAGTGATGTTAATAGGGTGCTGAATGCCTTTGATGTTTTCTGTTTTCCCTCTCGCTTTGAAGGTCTTGGGATAGCGTTGGTAGAAGCACAAGCAACAGGTATACCATGTGTGTATGCGAATACTATACCTAGCGAAGTGAATATTTTGAAAGCTCAAAACAAGATACTTAGCCTGAATGATTCTTTTGAACAATGGAGCGATGCTGTGGTCTCTTCTGTCAAAAAATATGATGATCCTCAGCAGGAATTAAGAACGGCAGGATTCGATATTCAGATTGAAGCCGCTAAGATAGCGGATGATTATGTTAACAGCTAAAGCAGACAATAATAGAGGTGGAAGGAAATGGAGTCACTTACGCTTAAAGAAATACAGGAAATTGAACTTAACTTGTTACTTGCATTTGATCTAACCTGTCAGCAGAATAATTTACGATACTCTTTAGGCGGCGGCAGTCTCCTTGGGGCAATACGGCATAAGGGATTCATTCCTTGGGATGACGATGTCGATGTAATGATGCCAAGACCCGATTATGAAAAATTTCTTAGAATAAGCAAGAAACGGAAGATGGGATTTGACTTGATTACTTACGACACTGTTAAGGGATACAATGGTTTATTTGCGAAAATATGGGATACATCTACGCTTATCAAAGATGATTTGATGAATATGGCTTTCGAAATTGGTGTAAACATTGATGTATTTCCGATTGACGGGCTTGGAAATAGTGAACAAGAAGCTTTAAAAATCTTTAAAAAGACAGCCTGGAATCGTGAAATGCTGAATGCTGTCCTTTGGAAAAAGTTTTTCAGAAGTAAAACTCACAGCATTCTGGTTGAGCCGATACGGCTTACAATGTTTGTTTTGAGTAGATTTGTGAATCCCAAAAAATTACTGAGAAAGGTTGATGAAGAGAACCTTCGGCATCCTTTTGAACAATCGTCATATGCAGGATGTATTTGCGGCTCGTATAGAGAGCAGGAGATTATGACCAAAAAGACATTTGAAGACTATATAGAACTTGAATTCGAAGGTCACAAGTTAAAAGGTATCCAAAATTATGATGAGTACCTGAGAAAGCATTATAACAAGTATCTGGAATTACCTCCAAAAGATAAACAAGAGACGCACCATACTTATAAAGCCTATAGGATATAAGCTTTTTTGTTTCTCATAGAAATTAAAACAGGCAGGTATTACAAATGAACATAGCAATTATCTTTGCCGGCGGTACAGGCCAGCGAATGAATACAAAAACAAAACCTAAGCAATTTCTGGAATTGCATGGAAAACCAATCATTATATATACTCTGGAATATTTCGACCAGCATGAGTTGATCGACGGTATTATCGTGGTGTGTGTAGAGGAGTGGATCGATTATTGCCAGAGTTTGGTGGACAAATTCCACATTGAGAAGGTTAAAGCAATCATACCTGGCGGCGAGACTGGAATGTTATCAAGATTCGAAGGCGTGAAGAAGGCGTCGGAATTGTATCCTAACGATACAATTTGTCTGATGCATGACGGCGTGAGACCGATGATTGACCATGACATAATCAGTCAGAATATAGAGTCTGTCGAGAAGTTTGGTTCTGCCGTTACGGTAGCCCAGGCAGTTGAAACTATAGCGGTACGAGGTTCTGATAATAAGGTCGGACAAATTATTGATCGCAGCAAGTGCCAGATGGCGAAGGCACCGCAGTCTTTCCGTTTAGGAGAACTGCTAAAGGTTCATCAGGAGTCTGTTGACTCTGGTATGACAGATTGCATAGATACTGCTTATCTGATGCAGCTGAGCGGTTATGATGTGTATACGGTAGAAGGTTCGGCGGAAAATATTAAGATAACCACACCAACGGATTTTTATACTTTCAGGGCATTGATGGATATTCGTGAAAATTCGCAGATATTTGGAGTATGAAGATGTATAAAGTTCAAATTGAGGATTGTCAGAACATTGGTAAGTTGGATTTCATAGAATGGGAGAAGTTTAGAGAGAAAGCTATACTGATTACAGGATCAACCGGTTTAATCGGTTCCAGCCTTGTGAATGCTCTTGCATATAACAGTCAGGAGAAGGGGTTGAATATTAGATTGGTTTTGCCTGTCCGAAATGTGTCTGCTGCAAAAGAACAATTCAGTTGGACTGGCGCCAAGATTATTCCTTATAGTCTTGGTTCGGAGCTTAAGACAGATGAATCAATCGATTATCTTGTTCACTTGGCAAGCCCGACAAGTTCAAAATATTTCATAGAAAAGCCTGTAGATACCATGTTGGCTAATATAGAGGGAACAAGGGTATTGTTGGAGTTCGCAAAAGGGCATCAAATTAAGAAGTTCATAAGCCTTTCTACGATGGAAGTTTACGGTTTTCCAGAGAAAGGGCATAAGGTCAAAGAAAATGAACTTGGATTCTTCGAAACTATGAATGCCCGGAACAGTTATCCGATTGCAAAGATTGCAAGTGAGACATTATGCAATAGTTATTATACGCAGTATGGAGTTCCAGCAGTAGTTCTGCGTGCCACACAGACTTTCGGACCGGGAGTTAGGTATGATGACGGGCGTGTTTTTGCACAATTCATGAGATGTGCCATAGAGAAGAAGGATATTGTGCTGAAGTCAGCGGGTTTGACTGAGCGTTGCTATTTATACACATCTGATGCGGTTTCGGCAATCTTGGTAAGCTTATTAAAAGCCCGGCCGGGACAGGCATACACAGTTGCGAATCCAAACACGTACTGTTCTATTAAGGATATGGCTCGGATGGTGGCTGATGAGATAGCAGACGGTCAGATTGGTGTTGTATTTGAAATTGTCGATGATATCGAAAAGTTAGGGTACGCAGGAACTCTGTATATGGATTTGGACGTAGGAAAGATAGAGAGCCTTGGTTGGCGATCAAATATAGATCTGCGTGAAATGTTCGAGAGAATGATCAGAGGGATTAAATAAGATGGATAAAGTTGCTATTCTGATGAGTACATATAATGGTGAAAAATATTTGGATGAACAGATTGGCAGTATTCTTGCTCAGGAGGGCGTTGATGTCACATTATATATACGTGACGACGGCTCATCGGATAGGACAGCAGAAATAATAAAATATTATTGTAAAAGGTATCACAATGTGAGTTTCACGCAAGGAGAAAATCTTGGCGTTGGAAATAGTTTTATGCAGTTGGTTTATGATGCGAAAGATGTGTATGATTACTATGCTTTTGCTGATCAGGATGATATTTGGCTTCCTGAAAAAATAAAAATGGCTGCCGATAAGATTAAGGAAAGTAAAAGGCCCCTCCTTTATTGTTCGAATCAAACTTTGATAGATAAGAACGGAATCGAAATGGGGATACGGCATAGTAAAACTATTGATTCAAGCTATTTGCAGGTTTTATCTAACAACGAAGCCACCGGATGCACAATGGTTTGGAATAAAGCGTTGCAATATCTGATATCAGATGAAAAGCGACGTCCTTCGAAAAAACTGCTGAAAAAAAGAATTCATGATGTTTGGGTCGCAATGGCAGCGTCAGTTGCAGGAGAAATTTATTATGATAAAAGCTCTTTTATTCTATACAGACAGCATGAGAATAATGTTGTAGGAGTCAGAAAAGGCAGTATATATAAAGAGTGGCGAAAAAAAATAAAAAATAAGGAACTTAGAAACGGAAGAAGCGTTCTTGCAAAAGAAATCCTAATTAAATTCGGGGATAAAATTGATAGCAGACGAATGAAGGAGAAGCTTCAAAAATGCGCATGTTATAAAGATTCAATAAGTACGAAAATAATGTTGTGCAGAGACACTGATCTTATGAAATACTCAAATGAGGGTATGTTGATGTACAAAGTTAAGATTATCCTGAATCTATTTTAATATAGTATCAGATTAGTATCTCAAACAATGGAACGATTGTTTTAAAGAAAAGATGGTGAGGACATATAAATGGTTGCGTTATATATGACATGGATCATTCTGCTGATTTTCGTAGCGGTGTTATATAAATATGGAAAAAAGGATTTCACTAGTCCGGCCTTTTTTCTTGCTCTTAGTTTCTTTGCGAGTTTTACAGTAGTAATGTTAAACATAAAAAACTGGGATATAGAGATATATGGGTACAATTGGAGCACAACTTTTTGTGTCTTGGCGGCTATAATCTCGTTTGCAATTGGAAGTATGATCGTTGCAAGCAGATCAGATAGAAATAATGTTAACAAGGCGACCGTTCATTGGCAGATCGAGACAAGAAATGCAAACTATCCATATGTTTTTTTTGCTGTTTTATCTATAATTATGTTTCTTTTGTTTTTGAAATTCAAAATCAGAAATATTAGCTTGTCGTCATTGCTAAGTTTTACTAATGCTTTAAGGGATAATTACACGTCAGAAAAAGAATACAGTTTTTTAACATCACAAATACTAGAGGCTCTTGTCGGGGTGGCCTATATCAGTTTACATCGAGTGATGTTGGAAAAGTTCTATTTAAGAAAAAAGGTAAATAAAAACTTATTTATACCGATTCTGCTTTTTCTGTTTGGAACATTATTATATACGGACAGGAATATTTTTCTACGTTTTATGATTTTTGGCCTGACTGCGTTTGTTATGTCTTTTAATTGGGAAGGTGTAACAACAAGGAATAACAGAAAGTTGATAGTAAGAGTTGCAGCAGCGGTTTTAGCGATTGCGGTTGTATTCTGGCTGTATGGGCATTTAAAAGAATATACATCTGATTTTGAACGAATGGTAGGGATTTATGCCGGATCTGGAATATATGGTTTTAATTTGTGGCTTCAAGATTTTAATAATCAATTTACAAACGGTGAGTTAACGTTTTCTTCAATTTTGAATACATTAAGTGCGTTTGGAATCGGGCAAGGGACCTCCTTATCACAGCGTTTTGAAATGATGGTATACCAATCAAGGAATGATTATGTGTTTGTGACAAATATTTTTTCTGCTTTGAGAATTTACTATCAGGATTTCGGCATTCTGGGTATAATTGCAGTTTCATTCCCAATGGGAATGATCTTTGAAAAGTTATATCAGGCAGCAATCAAAAGAAAATTTGGTTTTTGGTGGTTATTTTATTGCTCGCATATTTATCATATTTTATATTTCCCAATCCTGGAACAGTTTTTACTGCGATTCCACCTTGGAATAATCTATGAAATATTTTGGCTATGTTTTTTCTATTACCTGGTATACGGAACAAATGGATTATGGAGAATCAGAATGAAGGAGAATTATGGGCGATGCAATAAAAAAGGAAAAATCACTAAAGGTAAATGCTGTACTAAATGTTATAAAACAATGTAGTACTGCATTTTTCCCATTAATTACATATCCATACATTTCTCGGGTTTTGGGAAGTGATAACTTTGGCCGGATTAGTTTTGCCAGTTCCATTATTGAATACGGAATGGTTTTTGCCGCGCTTGGCATTCCTACCTATATGTTAAGAGAAGGGGCGAAGGTTCGTGATAAAAAAGATGAGATAAAGCAGATGACTTCAGAAGTGTTCACGCTCAGTATTATTACTATGCTAATTGTGATCTGTACTATAGTATTTTTGATGATAGTATCTCCAAGATTGAAAGTTGAGAGCCTTATATTATCTATATTATCTTTTAACATTGTTTTTTCAATACTTGGACGGGACTGGATAAACACGATTTATGAGGATTATCTATATATAACGGTTCGATATATTGTTTTAAAGATCCTATCCTTGTTTTTTATCTTTATTTTTGTAAAAAGCTCAGAACATTATCTCAGATATGCGATGATAATGCTATTTTCGGAATCTGGCGGATATATTGCGAATATGTTTTATACCAGGAGATATGTTCCCTTTGCACTGACTCTGAAACCTAATATTAGAAAGCATTTAAAATCATTGTTGTTGCTTTTTTGCTCAACACTTGCGGTACGCATTTATATTCAATCAGATATAACAATACTTGGCTTTATGAGAATTGATTCTGAAGTAGGTGTATATTCTCTTGCTTCAAAGATTTATTCAGTTATTAAATCTGTATTGAATGCTATCATTTTGGTAACTATTCCTCGAATTTCTTATTATGTTGGAAATGAAAAATTAAAAGAATATGATTCTTTGTTAGGAAAGCTGAAGGATTCGCTTATAACACTATTATTTCCGTGTATTGTCGGGGGATTTGCTTTATCTAAAAATATAATGTATATAATGGGCGGCGAACAATATCTATATGGATATAAAGCATTTGAAATACTTTGCCTTGCTTTAATGTTTGCTGTACTGGGCTGTTATTATGCGCAGGGAGTGCTTATACCAAACAAAAGAGAAAGTAAGTATTTTATATGTACTTCTGCTTCTGCTGTCATAAATATTGTGCTTAATTTTGTTGCAATAAGATTCTGGGGGATTGAAGGAGCAGCATTTACAACGTTAATTGCGGAAATGCTGATCATGGGAAGCTGCAGGTATTTCTCAAAAGGATTTCATCATGAAAAGATAAGTAATTCTGTAATTTCGGTTGGATTAGGCTGTGTATGCATTTTTGTTTTATGTAAAGTGATTGGCTTATTTGATTTTAACATTTTTGTTGAAACAGCAATTTCGATATCCCTGTCTGTTGTTTTATATTTTGTAATTTTGTTAGTTGGGAAAAATACTCTGGTAACTGATGCTATTGACAGCTTTAAACAAAAAATATAAATTTTTGAGATTATACTAATAGGAACTTGTATACTAACTTATATATAGTCAATTTTAATCATCAGCCCATCTGAGTGTTTCTAACATATTTTAGAGTGAAATTAAGAAAAAGTATTGACCTTCGACCCTCTTTAACCTTTATAATAACCTTAACGTATAGGAGAGGAGGGGGCATCCATGAAGATCAAAGATGTGGAAATCAAAGTCGGTATCACAAAAGCAAATATCAGATACTATGAAAAAGAGGGGCTTATCTCCCCGAGGAGGAATGATGAGAATAATTACCGTGATTATTCGGAGAAGGATGTAGAGCTGCTTGAGCGGATCAAGGTATTAAGAATGCTTGGAATACCGATTGCAGATATCAAACTGCTGAATGAGGGAAGTGTTGCCTTTGGCGAAGTTTTGTCCCGCCGGCTTGGGACGCTGAGAGATGAAGAAAAAAATCTTGAATCCGTAAAACGGGTATGTGAAAATCTTTTGCAGAACAGGCTCCCGTATAATGACGTAACAGAACAGGTATTAGAAGAAAATACCGGCACCTGGAGCAGTCGGCTTAAACAAATCATAGAAGAGGATATCACCAGGGAAGTTCTGAGTCCGAAACAGTTTAATACTAATCTGGCAATTTTATTAATCTGGGGATATTTTATATGTGCGGCTGTCTCATTGTTATGGGGAAACTGGTTTCTTGATCATTCAGGCTTTATCCCGATTCTCCTTGGCATTGTATGCTATGCCGCGATATATTTTACAGCGGATGTGAGAATACTTTTTGTTCTTTTTCATGTAACTGTCTTAAATCTTGTTCCGGAAACGGCATTTGTCTTTAGGGCAGCTCCTACGCTTATAGCTTCGAATAAAGAGTATGTAAATGTATCCGTCAGAGGAGTGCATCTGGGACTTTTTTGGATCATGCTTATAATTTATGTATTACTGCTGTATCTGATGTCAAGAGTATGGGCGGGTTTTTTTACAAAGGCAAGATATATTGTGATTATGGCATGTATCTATACCCTTATTATGACATTGCTTGCCGGAATACTTGCAGGGTTATGGATGATAGCGGCGATTGGGTTTCTGATTTTTTGTTTATTTGTGGGTATGAACTGGTTTCACTCTTTTCACAGGGCTTGTCAGGGACGCAGCCGTTATTATGCAATAACAGAAGGGTGCCGTATGATGAATCTTTTGGGTGCGGTATTTAATATGCATGGTCTGATGAGACCGCCGCTTGTCTTCCGATAGCTGTTAATTGAGTGAATAAAGTGAAAATAATCAAAACTCAATTAATTTCATTGTCTGTATTGCTATTTTTTGTTATAGTTAAAATATAATTGCAGGAGATGATGTGTGCTGTATATACTATAGTCAGTTCGTTGTTCTGAGAACAGCGAGGGACGGGAGAAATGTTATTAACCTTGGGGTTATGTTTGGTTTTTGTTAAAAATTTTGTCAAAATGCGGAAAATATATTGACAAGACCGGCTGGTTATTGTATAGTATCAATGTTGCATATCGCATGTATGCTGCCTTGGCTCAGTCGGTAGAGCGTCGCCTTGGTAAGGCGGAGGTCGGCGGTTCGATTCCGCTAGGCAGCTTCATAAGGGGCTATCGTATTCAGATAGCCCCTTTTTTGACATAACTTACAAAATTTTGTATAACCGGGTTTTGTAAACGTACCTTGATAATCACAGTCTTATTCCCGCGAGCAACGAGCCAAGCGGGCATGCTTGCATGCACATTTGGCGACTGCCGCAGAGTTTGGGGTTAAGACAGAAACAGGAGCATAATGGTTTTATGTCAGAGAGGAGAGGAGCTATATGAAAGCATACAGCAGTAAACTTCCGAAGGATTATTCGAGAACTGTAAAGCCTATGGGGGAGATCGCAGGGTATCCGGTGCGTCCGGGAATGTTCGATATTAATGGAGTTACGGTTCTTCCAAGCGGAGTGAATTTTACGATTCATACGCATTACGGTAATTATTGTGAACTCCTTTTGTTTCATCGGGGAATGGCGGAGCCTTATGCGGTGCTGCCGTTCCCGGACGAGTACAAGATTGGGGACGTGTACTCGATGATCGTGTTCGGTCTCGATATCCGGGAATTCGAATATGCGTACCGGATCGACGGGCCTTATCAGCCGGAGAAGGGGCTTCTGTTCAAACGCGAGAATGTGATCTTAGATCCTTATGCAAGGGCAATCGCGGGGTGGCGCGGATGGGGTGACCGGAAGGTCGGCGCCTACCATGCGAGAGTAGTGGAGGATAAGTTTGACTGGGGAGATATGCCGCAGTCCAGCAGGGAGATGTGCGATCTGGTCATCTATGAACTGCATGTCAGGGGATTTACTAAGCACCCGTCGTCAGGGGTTGAGCATCGGGGGACATTTGCGGGATTGATGGAGAAGATTCCTTATTTAAAGGAACTGGGGATCAATGCTGTGGAGCTGATGCCGATATTTGAGTTCGACGAGATGCGGGATGTGCGCGAGGTGGACGGGCAGAGGCTTCTGGATTATTGGGGATATAATCCGGTCGGTTTCTTCGCGCCGAATACCAGTTATGCGGCGTCGGAGGAATACAATCATGAGGGAAGAGAGTTAAAGGAGCTTATTAAGGCGCTTCATGACAACGGGATCGAGGTGATCCTAGACGTGGTCTTTAACCATACGGCGGAGGGCAATGAGAACGGACCGTCATTCTGCTTCAAGGGGCTTGACAACAAGGTGTATTATATGCTGACGCCGGACGGCAATTATTATAATTTCAGCGGTTGCGGCAATACATTGAACTGTAATCATCCTATCGTGAAGCTTTTGATCCTGGAATGCTTAAGGTACTGGACGGTCAGCTACCGGGTGGACGGGTTTCGGTTTGATCTGGCGAGTATCCTTGGGAGAAATGAGGACGGATCGCCTATGAACAATCCGCCCCTACTCCGAAGTCTTTCCTATGATCCGGTACTCAGCAATGTCAAGCTGATCGCCGAGGCGTGGGATGCGGGCGGCATGTACCAGGTGGGGAGCTTCCCGGCAAGCAGGCGGTGGGCGGAATGGAACGGGAGATACCGGGATTCGGTCAGAAGCTTCCTTAAGGGAGAGAATTGGGAATACAAGAATGCGGCGTGGAGCATAGCGGGATCAGGAGATATCTATGGAGGAGTATTTCCGGATGATTCGGATATTTATGCTGGATATAATTCCTGCGTGAATTTCCTGACCTGTCACGATGGGTTTACGCTCTATGACCTGTATTCCTATAATGAAAAGCATAACGAGAAGAATGGGTGGGATAACAAGGACGGATCGGATGATAACCGAAGCTGGAACTGCGGCGCGGAGGGAGAGACGGATGATCCCGAGGTCCTTAAGCTTCGGTTTCGTATGATCCGTAATGCCTGCGCCGTGCTTCTGTGCAGCAGAGGGACGCCGATGTTTTTCGCCGGAGATGAATTCGGCAATACTCAGTACGGCAATAACAACTGTTATTGTCAGGATAACAAGACATCCTGGCTTGACTGGGGAATGCTTAAGAAGAACCGGGAACTGTTCGATTTCTTCCGGTTCATGATCAGTTATCGGAGCAAACACCCGATCATCCGCAAGAAGCTGCCGGATGCGGTCTGCGGCATGGAGCCGTTACACGCGCATGATGTTAATGCGGAGAAATTAATGCTGCCTAAGGATACAAGGACATTTTCCATAAGCTTTGCCGGATATGACAAGGAGAATGGGAAGGATGATCTGGTGTATATAACGGTGAATGCTCACTGGGAGGATGTGAGGATCACGCTGCCGCATCTTAACAATATGGCTGCATGGCATTTAAGCGTCAACACATACGGCGACGGGGAAGGAAGGTATTACTATGAAGAAGGACGGGAAGCGCGCATTGATCATGAATTTATCATGCGTCCCCGGTCTGTGGCAGTCTTCACCGGACGGGAATTTTAGGCTTGGCCTGAAAATGCGCATGGAAGCCTAAAACTACCTTGTTTCAACATATATTTTGTGATAAAATGTCACTGGTTAAATATATTTAGGAAAGGATAGTCTGCCGGCGAGGGGTATCGGCAGTGGGAGCAATGATGGGAGAAGAGACAGTTTCTAAGAATTTTATAGAGCAGGAGATAGATAAGGATCTTGCAGAGGGCGTTTATTCCGAGGTGTGTACCAGATTTCCGCCGGAGCCGAACGGATATCTTCATATCGGACACGCCAAATCAATCCTTCTGAATTCCGGTCTGGCGAAGAAATATAACGGAACCTTTCATCTGAGGTTCGACGACACCAATCCGACCAAGGAGGATATGGAGTTTGTGGAATCTATCAAGGAGGATGTGAAGTGGCTCGGCGCTGACTGGAAGGAGCACCTGTATTTTGCATCGGATTATTTTGAAGTGATGTATGAATGTGCGGTCAAGCTGATCAGGAAGGGGAAGGCATTCGTCTGCGACCTGACGGCCGACGAGATCCGGGAATACCGTGGTACTCTTAAGGAACCCGGGAAGAACAGCCCATACCGCGACCGTCCTGTGGAGGAGAATCTGCGGCTCTTTGAAGAGATGAAGGACGGGAAATACAAGGACGGCGAGAAGGTCTTGCGTGCCAAGATCGATATGGCATCCCCGAATATCAACATGCGTGATCCGGTGATCTACCGTGTGGCGCACATGGCGCATCACAATACGGGGGATCGGTGGTGTATCTACCCGATGTATGATTTCGCGCACCCGATCGAGGATGCGGTGGAGAAGATCACCCATTCTATCTGTACGTTGGAATTCGAGGATCACAGACCGCTCTATGACTGGGTGGTGAAGGAATGTGAATTCGACCCGGCGCCGCGTCAGATCGAGTTTGCCAAGCTGTATCTGACCAATGTGGTGACCGGCAAGAGATACATCAAGAAGCTGGTAATGGACGGTATCGTGGACGGCTGGGATGATCCGAGGCTTGTGTCCATTGCGGCGCTTAGAAGAAGAGGATTTACCCCGGAATCCCTGCAGATGTTTATTGAGATGTGCGGGGTGTCTAAGAGTCAGAGTTCCGTAGACTATGCCATGCTTGAATATTGTATCAGAGAAGATCTGAAGTTAAAGCGTCCGCGTATGATGGCAGTCTTAGATCCGATCAAGCTGGTGATCGACAATTATCCTGAAGGTGAGACGGAGTATCTGGAGGTGGAGAATAATCTGGAGAATCCTGAACTTGGGATGCGCAAGCTTCCGTTTGGCCGGGAGTTGTATATTGAGCGGGAGGACTTCATGATCGAGCCTCCGAAGAAGTATTTCCGTCTGTTCCCGGGCAATGAAGTGCGCCTGATGCACGCATATTTTGTCAAATGCGTAAGCTATGAGACGGATGAGAACGGCAATGTGACGGTTGTACACGCAACCTACGACCCGGAGACGAAGTGCGGGACAGGATTCACAGGGCGGAAGGTCAAGGGAACGATCCACTGGGTAGCGGCGCCTTATGCGAAGCAGGCTGAGGTGCGCCTCTATGAGAATCTGGTGGACGAGGAGAAGGGCGTCTATAATAAGGAGGACGGTTCTCTGAATCTGAACCCGAATTCTCTGATCGTCCGCAAGGACTGCTATGTGGAGGATAGCTTTGCGGATGCGAAGGGTTGCGACAGCTTCCAGTTTGTGCGGAACGGATACTTCTGTATCGATTCTAAGGATTCCGCGCCGGAGGCGCTGGTATTTAACCGGATCGTGTCGCTTAAGAGTTCTTTTAAGCTGCCGAAGTAGATGGCAGTGTGATGATATGAATGAGTTGACGATGAATCTTAAGAGCCGCTCTAAGATTCCTCTCTATGAGCAGATCTACGGCTACATTAAGACAGACATCCAGCAGGGGCGGTTCGCATACGGAGAGAAGCTGCCGTCCACGCGGGCATTGTCAAAGCATCTGGAGGTCAGCAGGAGTACGGTAGAGCTTGCCTATGAGCAGCTTCTATCGGAAGGATACATCGAGTCAAAGCCGTATAAGGGATTCTTCGTGGCGCAGACGGAGGAATTGTATCATCTGGAAAGAGAGAATAAGCAGATTCCGGCCGTCAGGAAGGAAGAGAAGAAGTATCGGTATGATTTTTCGCCCAATGGCGTGGATCTTAGAAGCTTTCCCTATAATGCCTGGAGGAAGCTGTCGAAGGATATCCTGATCGATGACAGGATAGAACTGTTCCGCTCCGGGGATTCTAAGGGCGAGTATGGATTTCGCAGCGCCATCTGCAGCTATCTGCATCAGGCCAGGGGGGTGAATTGCACCCCGGAGCAGATTATCGTCGGCGCGGGAAGCGATTATATACTGATGCTCCTAAGCATGGTATTAGGGAGGGAACATCGGATCGCATTTGAAAATCCGGCGTATAAGCAGGCGTACCGCATGGCGGATGTATTGTCCTATGAGACGGTGCCGGTGTCTTTGGACAGAAACGGAATGAAGGTATCGGAATTGGAAGAATCAGGGGCGGACGTTGCATATGTGACTCCGTCCCACCAGTATCCTACCGGGATCGTGATGCCCATCAACCGGAGAATGGAATTGCTTCGGTGGGCGGCGAAGGATGAGAGGCGGTATATCGTGGAGGATGATTATGACAGCGAGTACCGCTATAAGGGGAAGCCGATCCCTGCCCTTAAGGGGTACGACATCCATGAGAAGGTGATCTATCTGGGTACATTTTCCAGGTCCATTGCACCGGCGATCCGCTTAAGCTATATGGTGCTGCCGGGGCCGCTTCTGGCAGAATACGAGAAGAAGGCTGATTTCGTGCATTCTACCGTCTCGAAGGTGGACCAGATGATCGTACAGAGATTCATTGAAGAGGGGTATTACGAACGGCATCTCAACAAGACGAGGGCGCTGTATAAGAGCCGGCACGATGTGCTGATCGAAGGACTTAAGAGTATGTCGGATATCCTGACTATATCCGGGGAGCACGCGGGAGTCCATCTCCTGCTGACATTTCACAACGGGATGACGGAGGAAGAACTGATCCGCAGGGCCGGGGCTAAGGATATCCGGGTGTATGGGATGTCGGATTACTGGATCGGGAAGCGGGAGGAAGCGGAAGCGACCATTCTACTTGGGTATGCGAATCTTACGGAGGAGCAGATCAGGGAAGCGGTTGAGATATTGAATAGATGTTTTCGGTGAGGGAGGAAGAAGAGTAGAATGCGCAGACAAAAATAAATAGAGAGTCCCAGCAGAATATGCCAGTGCTAGACGGCATCATTTCTGCGGTGGGCTCTCTATTTTTCTTTAAAATTGGAAGAAATCGGCATTAATCTTCAGCCTTCAACTTATTCTTTAATTCTGTCGATATCTGTGAGATTAATACCAAATGACTGGAGAATCGCTTTTAAGTCTAAATATCGCCTTAACATGATCTTATATGCTTTTGCGTCTTTTCCGTCCTCAAGCATATAATCTTGCAATCTGGAAAATTCTTCAATTGATATTTTCACCATCTCTTTTTCGGTCATATCCTCACCACCTTTTTATAAATACCGTTTGCTTTGCTAGTTCCATTATATCAATCGGTGGTGGTGGTGTAAAGTCTTTATTTAATTGTCCAGACTCCCTTAAGGTTTTACATAAGTAATAAAAAATGGAAGAAGGAGCGTACTTAAAGTTTCCGGCAGTGCCCATCAGGACGAGTACGGAACGTCCAGAAGCTATGGATAAAGGAGTATTTACGATTGGGTCTATAACTGCAGAGCAAGTGTTACAGGCGGTGGACCTTGCAGGTATCCATGTATGCCAATGGTGATAATGCTGTAGATGTGCCGGCGTATGTGGATAATAATGTGAGTTCGAAGGTTATCAAGATAATTCAGAGCTATGTAGGCATTATAAATAAGATGGTTAGGAAAAAGTATTGACCTTCGAGCCTCTTTAACCTTTATAATAACCTTAACGTATAGGAGAGGAGGGGGCATCCATGAAGATCAAAGATGTGGAAATCAAAGTCGGTATCACAAAAGCAAATATCAGATACTATGAAAAAGAGGGGCTTATCTCCCCGAGGAGGAATGATGAGAATAATTACCGTGATTATTCGGAGAAGGATGTAGAGCTGCTTGAGCGGATCAAGGTATTAAGAATGCTTGGAATACCGATTGCAGATATCAAACTGCTGAATGAGGGAAGTGTTGCCTTTGGCGAAGTTTTGTCCCGCCGGCTTGGGACGCTGAGAGATGAAGAAAAAAATCTTGAATCCGTAAAACGGGTATGTGAAAATCTTTTGCAGAACAGGCTCCCGTATAATGACGTAACAGAACAGGTATTAGAAGAAAATACCGGCACCTGGAGCAGTCGGCTTAAACAAATCATAGAAGAGGATATCACCAGGGAAGTTCTGAGTCCGAAACAGTTTAATACTAATCTGGCAATTTTATTAATCTGGGGATATTTTATATGTGCGGCTGTCTCATTGTTATGGGGAAACTGGTTTCTTGATCATTCAGGCTTTATCCCGATTCTCCTTGGCATTGTATGCTATGCCGCGATATATTTTACAGCGGATGTGAGAATACTTTTTGTTCTTTTTCATGTAACTGTCTTAAATCTTGTTCCGGAAACGGCATTTGTCTTTAGGGCAGCTCCTACGCTTATAGCTTCGAATAAAGAGTATGTAAATGTATCCGTCAGAGGAGTGCATCTGGGACTTTTTTGGATCATGCTTATAATTTATGTATTACTGCTGTATCTGATGTCAAGAGTATGGGCGGGTTTTTTTACAAAGGCAAGATATATTGTGATTATGGCATGTATCTATACCCTTATTATGACATTGCTTGCCGGAATACTTGCAGGGTTATGGATGATAGCGGCGATTGGGTTTCTGATTTTTTGTTTATTTGTGGGTATGAACTGGTTTCACTCTTTTCACAGGGCTTGCCAGGGACGCAGCCGTTATTATGCAATAACAGAAGGATGCCGTATGATGAATCTTTTGGGTGCGGTATTTAATATGTATGGTCTGATGAGACCGCCGCTTGTCTTCCGATAACTGTTAATTGAGTAAATGAAGTGAAAATAATCAAAAGTCATATACATTACATGGTAGATATGGAGAAGTAGTATAACAAAAAAAGTGCTGTACGGGACAAAATTTTCCATGCAGCGCTTTTTTGATTATTCTAATGCTTGGGAGCCACCAATTTAAAGCTTAAGAGCCTCCCAAAATCTGTCCTGATTTTAATGCTTGGGAGCCATCTATAAGATACAAGATATAGTTATACTGAAAATATCATGAATTGTCCAGAGTGATTTAGGAATGTTCCTGAATAAAATTAAGAAATAACAAAGCAGACCTTTGGCACCTTTGATGACCGGCTCTGCCCTCTCTTTGTCTGCTAATCGAATCACCGAGACAATCTTTTGTATAAAACTTGAACAAATCTTAAAATAACAGCTTCAAATTAATGGCAAATAAATTTCACCTCATATTTTCCTTTCTTACTTCATTGAAAATCTGAAGCTCGGAAAGTGCCCATGATGGCAAGTTCTGAGATCCCTTCAACAGTGGTTCCTGTTCCAGGATCAAATAATTCTTGCTGTGCATCAGATCCGAAATCATAAGATTTTAGTTCGGCTGTATACCATGCCAGGATTTCATCCCTTAAATTCTCTGCCAGATCAAGCGTGTATCACAGTCTAAAGTTTCAAGGCTTGCATTGGGATACTTTAAATCCGCATTCTTTGTCAGCCTGGTGATCAGTCTGTTCTGCCGCTCTGTTATTAGAGCTGAGAGCAGATGTTCCAGTCTCTCATTGTAAGTCAGGTCAACAAAAGATACTTCTTTTTCCTG
>ERZ808046.443-NODE-443-length-37748-cov-20.637679_pt1 | contig 37748 bp, 30 predicted proteins | sample MGYA00380196_ERZ808046 | MGnify/ENA primary metagenome ERZ808046 (study PRJEB31490, sample SAMN06133421) | mouse gut metagenome | isolation source: Z6_2 | host: mice | place: China: Chengdu | collected 2015-05 ...
AATCTTCCGGATCTTGATTTCGATATCGATGATTTCAAGGACTTGTACCACTTAAGATGGAATGAGGAAACTTCTTTCCGTGACCTGAAATACCCACTGTGTCTCAAAGCATTTCATTCCAAAAAATATGAATACATTGTACAGGAAGTATGGGCAAGGGCAATCCTGTATAATTTTTGCTCGGAAATAGCTATGGCAGTAGAGATCCCTGAAAAAAAGACGAAACATGTATATCAGGTTAACTATTCGGAAGCAATCAAAACATGCCGGGACTTTTTGAGAATACATGATGGGACAACAACATTAGACGTGGAGGGCCTGATCGCTCAGAATATCCTACCGGTCAGGCCCGGGCGAACCTTCGCACGCCAAGCAAGGTTCAAACTTCCAATCAGCTTCTGTTATCGAAACTAACAAAAACAGAGCTAAACATACTAAATATACCTCAAAATGAGACGAATGAAAATGATTTTTTTTAATTTCATAAATTCGTCTTGTTGTTATGTCTTTCTATTGCCATAAATCCATACATTGCACCACAAAATCGGGAGTACTCCCCATTTTACAGCATTCCATCTGCATTTGGGAATAGAAATCCCCCCTCTTTTTCTTAAGTTGATAGAAAATCTGGTCGAAAACAACAGATCACATTATTATTAGAAGTTAAGTAAATGACATTGATTCTGAATTGTAAATCAGAATTATATTTGGTAAGAGAAATATGCGGCAATGCCAGGAAATATCAAGTGTAATCATGAAGGAGTAAAAACGCTGAACTTCGGGAAGAAAGGCTAAGAAAGTATGAAGGCAGATAGAGAAGATGTAAAACCAAGTCAATTTAAAAAAGACATAGTTCAATTTTTGATATTGAGACTGTGTCTTTTTCATTTTCTTTAGTGTGTACCATTTTTGTGAATTACAGCGTAACCTCGCCGGCATAATTAGTATCGAAGATCTGCCTTACTTCCGTTGGATTCTGTGTCTGCCCCAATGCCCACATTAATTTTGTAACAATTGCCTCCGTTGTCATATCTCTTCCGGGTATCACACCGCATTCCAGGAGCCGGCGACCCACCTCGTACAGAGACAAGTCGCTTTTTTCATAAAGGCATTGGCTGCACACAACGACACTTACATCATTTGCAACAAGTTTTTTTAATTTTGGGATCAGGTTTCTGCGTTCAAAATGTGTGCCGCCCATACCAAAAGCTTCTATCACAATTCCGCGGTAGTGCTTCTGCTGCAGCCAGTCAAAGATATCCGGGCTTGTACCGGGGATCAGTTTCAGTAAAAATACATCCGTACAGAGAGAGTTTTTTAGTTTGAACATCCTTTTCTCTGCACTGAGGGCATTTTTACTTCCTATGTGTATTCCATCTGCAAAAACTTCGCCCATATAAGGAGCAGAGATACTCTCAAAAGCGTCAAATCCCAGAGTCCGTACTTTTACCGAACGGCATCCGTTTATGATTTTTCCGTTAAATGCGATCATAACACCGGGGAGTTCCATATTCACAGCGGCAAATGCGACTTGCAGATTCATTTTTGCATCCGTGAACATCTGCTCGATCGGAACCTGCGCTCCGGTCAGGACTATGGGCTTATCCAAATTCTGCAGCATATAGCTGAGAGCGGAGGCTGTATAGGCCATGGTATCCGTTCCATGTGTAATGATAATGCCATCGTAATGAGGCAGCGCTTCTGCGATGATCTCAGCCATGAACTGCCACTCTTCCGGCTGTATATTTGAACTGTCCAGACTGAATATATCCCTGCTGTCTATTAAAAAGTTATCCCGCGGTACAGGAAGCATCTGAATAATGTCCTGACAAGTGATATCAGGGATTAAGCCTTGTTGCGTCGGTCTTGAGGCAATGGTCCCCCCTGTCGTCAATAACAATACCTTTTTCATCTCTGCCTCCAATGCCGGAGAGGATCGATATTAAACCATATCCTCTCCTTATAAATCCAGGTTAAATTTCTTTTACCATTTTATCATCGATTCTTGCATCAGGGGTCAGATTGTAAATCAGAATATAAATTATGAAGGATACGACCATTGCAAACAGGCCTGCGGGAAGTCCATAAGGCAGCGGGACGATATACTGGAAGACATACCCCAGGATCGCTCCGATTGCGAAAGAGACGACGCCTGCCCAACGGACTGCCGGATGCTTGTTCAAGAGTTCAGTGCTGTATTTTTTATTTTTCCGCTTTCCTATGACAAAATAATCTGCCAGAATAGGAGCACACAGCGGCGGCGCCATAGAACCGAGCACATTGATGAAATCGGCAAAAAATAACTGGTAGAATGCAAGCGCACCTAAGAGTGTTCCCAGAATACCGCACACAGCAACTAATTTCTTTCTGCTTACATGGATTCCGAATGCATCCAATGAAGGTCCGGTGTACAGTGCGTTACAGTAAAGCTCGCTGTTATCGGTGGTCCATAAAGCCGTTGTCCACACAAACACACCCAACAGAGCCACAAGCAGATTCACACCCAGCATCCAGATCACGTAATTATATTCTCCGATATGCACGGCGCCAATATATCCGACTACGTTGAGGATCGGATTAGTGAAGATGAAGCAGGATGCAGCGCACCAGAAAACAGCTTTTACATTTTTATTAAATCGGAATAAGTCCACACCCATAACTGCGCCGGCAATCCAGCTTCCCACAACTGCTGTGATTCCATTTCCAAGTCCAAGTCCTCCAAGGCTTGATGCCTTATTCAAAAATGTGGAGACTCCTCCGCTCTGTGTGACAAAGATCACGCCAACTACGATCGCTACGATCATGATCAGAGGCGCGCATATGTCTGCAATTTTTTCAATAGCGCCCATTCCTTTGATTGCAGTAAATGTAAATACAGCTCCCCAGATAATGCAAAGAAGAAATACCTCTAAAGTGATCGGTGCAATACCTTCGAATCCGAATTTCACAGGGTCAAATACGATTATTCCTGAAGGATTGCCGATAAACGCTCCCCATATATCTCCGATCATGCCTAGAATACTTGCAAACCACCCCAGCGTCAGCAAAGCCATAACGATCATCGGAACGACAAATCCTTTACTTCCATATGAATAACGGGACAGCAGAGAGAGGTTCAGTCCTGTTTTCTGTGCTGCGATCCCCAGAAAAGAAGTAATCAGAAACAGTGAGCCCATACCAAGAAATATCGCCCAAAAAGCCTGCATAGGCGGAAGGCCTCCGCTATTTCCATAGCCTCCTAAGGTTCCGCCGACAATAAGTCCGGTTACAGCATATCCGAATCCGATCCATACCATGATCTGGCTGCGTGTAGAACGCCGCTTAGACATAGGTACAGGTTCCAACATAAATTCTCCATCTTGTCCAGTTGTATCAGTCACAATTTTTTTCTCTTCAACCTGGCTCATTCCAGATACCTCCTTTTTCGATCATTTATTTCCGCGGGCAACGAGCCAAGCGGGCATGCTTGCATGTACATTTGGCGACTGCCGCGGGTTCTTTGATTTCTGTTCAAATATCATCATAATAATCGAGTGGATTCTTATGGAATATCTGTGATATATCACTGATATTCTAATTATAATATTTGACAAAATAATTGTCAATAAAAATGTATATTTTCGACAATTTAATAGAAATTCCATATTTTTTAGACAATATATTTTGTGAATATTGCAATATTGTATCTTTTAAATATGGCAGATATAATAAAAATAGTTCAAATATCACATACCATACATAATCCAGGGAGAAAAACTATGAATCGTGCTATCACTGCTGAAACCTCCAGAGCAATAGCTGTTCTGGAAAAGCTTCGAGAAGATATCACAAATTGTGTCTATGAGTCAGGTCAGTTTATTACGGAATCTGAGATTTCGCATAAGTTTGATGTCAGCAAGACTCCTGCAAGAGAGGCTTTGAATTGTCTGTGTCAGGAGGGCCTGCTGGTAAAGATTCCCCGCAAGGGCTACATTATCAAGCAGCTCTCTTTTATAGAATTGTCGAATCTCTGTTATTTCCGCGGTATTCTGGAATGCGGCGCCGTAGAATGGGCGATACGTTATGCATCTGATTCAGAATTGGGGCAGATTGTTGAATTGGCTCATAAGAAAATTGATATTGATGACGAAGATTTTTATAACAAATACAATGATCTCAATGTAAGTTTTCATCTATCCATTGCACAGCTCTCTAAGAACACTTATTTGATTTCTGCGCTGCAAGGCGTGTTGAATCAATTGCGGCGGGATCTTGCCATGGATGGACGCACTAATCTGGGAAGATCTTTGGATATGCACGTTCAAATAGCAGAGGCGCTGAAGAAACGTGACCTGGAGCAGGCCAGACGGATAACTGTTGACCAGATCCAGGTAGTAGAAAAACGTCTTTATTTACATTGATATTATTATTTCAAGAAAGGATGATATGTATATGATGAATGAACTTTGGAAAATGACTGCACATCAGGTAAAAGAAGGTAACTTTACAAAAGCTATTCTGTCTATCGGTTCATGCGAGGCTCACGGCGCGCACATTGCGGAGGGCTGTGATACGCTGGTATCCTATAAATTATCGAAACAGATTGCTGACCGGGTTGAGGGAATGCTGGTGCTGCCGCCTGTCACGGTAGGCTACAGCGCACATTACGATTCCTTCCCATTTTCCCTGACGCTGAGTTATGATACAACGACTGCAGTGATCTATGATATTATCGAGTCTGTAGTCCGCAATGGGATCACGCGCATTTTCCTGATGAACGGGCATGACGGGAATATTGCTCCTATTGAGATTGCTTCCAGGAAAATCAAAGAAGTATATCCGGAGGTTCAGATAGCATCCCTGACGCAGTGGTGGGTAGCCGCAGGTAATCTCCTTCCGAAGGATACTTTTGAGGTGTGGGGAGGACTTGGACATGCCGGAGAAGGTGAGACATCTATTGCGTACCATCTGTTTCCTGATTGGTGTGAGCCAAAGCTTGCAACGTGCGTTGTACCGGATCTCCCGGATGAAGTAGAGATCAAGTGGGACTTTTCGGAATTGACGGATACGGCACAGACCGGGGATGCGACAAAGGCGACTGCCGAGAAGGGTAAGATGATGAATGACGCCATTGTAGAGCATGTAGTTAAAGTTCTGAATGAACTTGATGAGAAGGATTGGAAATACCGCAGATAATTATAACAGGGGAACGGGATGATCGGCAAGAGTCATTCCGTTCCCTTGTTATTGTCCTTGTTATTGTATCAATTCAGACTGGCAGCCCTGTTACTGATACTTTACACTTTCCGGTAATTTTAGTATAATATGGTTGTTGTATATTTAGAAACGATATATGATAAAAAATGTGGAATGGGGTAATACTTATGGCAAAGAAATCAAGAAAAGATCGTAAGAAGACTGCAACAAAGCAGAATGTGACAAAACAGAGCTTGGGTGAACAGAACGTGAAGCCGGAAGAGAAGTTGGAAAATGCTGGAGTGGAAGCCCAGGAAACGGAGGCGGTAATAGAGTCAATGGATATAGGCGAAGAGATTGAGACGGCCGTGGAAGAAGCCGCCAAGAAAGCAGAAGAAGCGAAGCAAGCAGAGGAAGAAGCCGCCAAGAAAGCTGCGGAAGAAGAAGCTGCCGCTAAGAAGGCCGCGGAAGAAGAAGCTGCAAAAAAAGCTGCAGAAGAAGAGGCCGCCAAGAAGGCCGCGGAAGAAGAAGCCGCAGCTAAGAAAGCAGAAGAAGCTGCAGCCAAGAAAGCCGCGGAAGAAGAAGCTAAAAAGGCCGCAGAAGAAGCTGCAAAAAAAGCTGCAGAAGAAGAGGCCGCCAAGAAAGCTGCAGAAGAAGCTGCCGCTAAGGAAGAGGCCGCCAAGAAAGCCGCAGAAGAAGAGGCCGCTAAGAAGGCCGCGGAAGAAGCAGCAGCCAAGAAAGCTGCAAAAGAAGAGGCCGCTAAGAAGGCTGCAGAAGAAGCAGCAGTTAAGAAAGCAGAAGAAGCAGCAGTTAAGAAAGCAGAAGAAGCAGCAGCCAAGAAAGCCGCAGAGGAAGCTGAGAAGAAGGCGCTCGACCGTGCAACATTTGAGAAGAGGTTTGTGAAGCACCTGGATGAGCTGAAATGGCTTTATATGGAATTATATGGCAATAGTTCGATGTTTGCGGAGCTGAGCGATAATCTGTATCGTTTTTATGAAGAGCGTAACGAAGAACTGAAAGAGATCGATCTTAAGCGGGAGGAGTGCCCGGATTGGTATAAGCAGAACGATATGCTCGGAATGATGTTCTATATCGATAACTTCGGCGGTAATATGAAGGGTGTGGAAGATAAGCTTGAATATCTTGAGAAGAGCAATGTGAATTATGTTCATCTGATGCCGTTTTTGGACACGGTGGAAGGCCGTTCTGACGGCGGATATGCGGTGGCAGATTTCCGAAAGGTACAGGAGAAGCTCGGTACGATGGAGGACTTAGAGAGCCTTACAGCGGCATGCCACAAGAAGAACATCAATGTATGTATGGATTTTGTCATGAATCATACGTCTGAGGATCATGAGTGGGCGAAGAAGGCCCGCCAGGGAGTCGGAGAGTATATGAGCAGGTATTTCTTCTTCGATAATTATTCGATCCCGGCAGAGTATGAGAAGACTGTGCCGCAGGTATTTCCGACGACGGCGCCGGGGAATTTTACATGGCTTGCGGATGCGGAGCATTTTGTTATGACGACCTTCTATCCGTATCAGTGGGATCTGAATTATAAGAACCCCAGAGTATTTAATGAGATGATGTATAATTTCCTGTATCTTGCGAACAAGGGAATTGACATTATCAGGATCGATGCGGTTCCGTATATATGGAAGGAGTTAAATACTTCCTGCAGGAATCTTAAGCAGGTACATACGATCGTCCGCATGATGCGTATGATCAGTGAGATCGTATGTCCGAGTGTGCTGCTTCTCGGAGAGGTAGTTATGGAGCCGGAGAAGGTGGTTCCGTATTTTGGAACGGTAGAGAAGCCGGAGTGCCATATGTTATATAATGTTACCACGATGGCAACCACGTGGCATACCGTGGCGACCAGGGATGTGGGATTATTGCGTCAGCAGCTTGATATTGTCAACAGCCTGCCGAAGGAATATGTATTCCTGAATTATCTGCGCTGCCATGACGACATTGGATGGGGATTGGATTATGCGTCTCTGGAGAAGGAAGGACTCAGAGAGCGTCCGCATAAGCAATACCTGAATGATTATTTCCAGGGATATGTGGGTGACAGCACAAGCCGCGGGGAACTGTATAATGCAGACCCAGTCACAGGCGACGCTAGATTCTGCGGAACGACAGCTTCTATGTGCGGTATTGAGAAGGCCGGATTTGAACAGGACGAGGAGGCTATGGAGAAGGCCATTGACAAGGATATCATGCTTCATGCATATATGTTCATGCAGTCTGGAATCCCGGTGCTTTACAGCGGTGATGAGATCGGTCAGGTAAATGATTACACATATAAGGAAAACCCGAACAAGGCTGAGGATTCCCGTTATATCCACAGAGGAGCTATGCGGTGGGACCTTGCCCCCAATATTGCAGATCCGGATACGGTGGAGAGCAAGGTATTCCGAAGGCTTGGACAGTTAGAGCAGATCCGTAAGTCTGAGAAGGTATTTGTATCCAATGCGGATGCATGGACGATCGACACCTGGGAATCAGGGGTTTTGAGTATCGGAAGATATTTTGAAGGAGAAAAGCTGATTGGATTGTTCAATTTCAGCGAGTATGACAAGACGGCGTGGATCAATGAAGACGACGGTATGTATGTCGATCTGATATCTGGTAAGGAAATGGAAGCAAGAGGGGTGAATATCCCTGCATTCGGCTTCTATTATCTGAAGAAGAAGGATGTATTATAGAAATGTACAGGCGGTGTCTGGAGGATGCGAGAAATGAGACAATGTAAGCGATTGCTGGCAGCAGTCCTGATAGTTGTACTGTCTGCAGCCTTTGGTATAACGGTTCGCGCTACCGAGGTTCCGGCCAGTGAGGCCGGGCAGCCCGGTGAAGCGGGACAGCCCGCTCAGGATGGAGAAGGCGATCCAGAAGAACTGACGGAAGAAGAGAAGCTTAAGCAGGAGCTTGACGCGGTCTATGCGATGCCGGTGGAGTCTAATGAGGCCGAGGGATGGCCGAAGGGACCGGGAACATACGGAGAGGCTGCGATCGTCATGGATGTTGAGACTGGGGCAGTGCTGTATGAGAAGAACATAGACGCACAGTTCTATCCGGCAAGTATTACCAAGATACTGACCTCGTTGGTGGCGCTGGAGTATGGACAGTTTGCGGATCCGGTGGTATTTACACATGACTGTGTGGCATTTCTGGAGCCGGGAGATTCGTCCATCGGTATGAAAGAGGGGAATCAGATCACACTGGAACAGGCGTTGTACGCGACGCTTCTTGCCTCGGCGAATGAGGCGGCGTATGCAGTCGCGGACAATGTGGGCAGGAATGCGGGTTTTGATTACGATTGGTTCGTAGAGCAGATGAATGTCAGATGCCGGGAGCTTGGCGGTGTGAATTCTAATTTTACCAATACAAGCGGACTACCCGACCCGAATCATTATACCTGTGCCAGAGATATGGCGCTGATCGGGCGGGAGATGTTCAAGCACCCGGAATTCTTCCAGATCGCCCAGACATACCAGTATACGATTCCGGCGTCGGAGACGACGGAGGAGCATATTTTCCAGCAGCACCATAAGATGTTAGTTGAGGGAGATCCTAATTATTATGAATATGCGATCGGCGGCAAGACAGGGTATACGAGCGATGCCCTGTCAACGCTGGTTACCATGGCGGATAACGGCAGTATGCAGTTAGTGTGCGTGGTTCTTAAGACACATGGAGTGAATATTTACCCTGATACTAAGAATCTGTTGGAGTATGCATTTACGAATTTTGGCAAGGCGTCGGTCGCAGAGAATGAGTCTTCGGAAGATGTGGCAGAGGTATTGAACGCGCCGGATGCGGATACCCGGATCATATTGCCGAACGGCGTGGACTTCGGGGATCTGGAGAGGGAGATCATACCAGACAGCGAGAGCGTAGGCGAAGGTACGATCGAGTACCGTTACGGAGGGAATCTCCTGGGCAGCGCCAGGATAGCGCTTAGCCAGTCATATTTGGATGCTCTCTATGCGGCCCCGGAGGAAGAAGAGACGCCTTCAGAGACGGAGGACGGCGATCCCGGCGGTGAAGGGGCTGCCAGGAAGAAGGAAGGACTTCCGAAAGCTTTGGATTTCCTTAAGGAAAAGTCATTTACAGAGAAGTGTATTCTCGGCGGAGCAGGGGCGCTGCTTGTAATATTGATGATCGTCCTGACGGCAGTGGTCTCGGTCAGAAGGAAAAGAAAACGTAAAAAAAGAAAAACCTCTTGACGATTCAAGGGGTTTTTTACTATAATAGGAAACACACAAAAAGCAATGACGAAGACAGTAGATCATATCAGAACGAAACAGCGAGCCGGGGATGGTGGAAGCCCGGTGCAAGTAAGATATGTTCGAATATCACTTCTGAGCTGCAGTTGTCGAAAGATTCTTGTTTATGATATTTGAAGAAGTATGATAGAAAAGTCAAGTAGATACTGACGGGAGTCCTCCGTTACAGGGAAGGCATATGATGGTATGTTTAGGTGGTTTATAAACGTGAGCGCAGCTTCCGTCCTATTCAGGATGGGAGTTTTTTTGTCATTAAGGGTATACCACATTTTTTAATTCGGGACGCAGTTTAATTACAGTTTGTTTTGTCCCCAGAAGGAGGTTTTTATGTACAAGAAGGTTTCAACTGATTTGAATTTTGTCGACCGCGAGAAAGCTGTCGAGAAGTTCTGGGAGGAGAACCACATCTTCGAGAAGAGTATGAAGGAGAGGGAGGGCAATGACCTCTACATGTTCTACGACGGTCCGCCGACAGCCAATGGGAAGCCCCACATCGGCCATGTGCTGACCCGTGTCATCAAGGATATGATTCCAAGATATCGGACGATGAAGGGGTACGAAGTACCAAGGAAGGCCGGCTGGGATACGCACGGACTTCCGGTGGAGTTAGAGGTTGAGAAGGCTCTGGGGCTTGACGGCAAGGAGCAGATCGAGGAGTATGGTCTGGAGCCGTTTATCGATAAGTGTAAGGAGAGCGTGTGGAAATACAAGGGCATGTGGGAGGATTTCTCCGGGACGGTCGGTTTCTGGGCGGATATGGAGAATCCTTACGTTACCTATCACAATGAATTTATCGAGTCCGAGTGGTGGGCGCTTAAGCAGATCTGGGATAAGGGACTGCTGTATAAGGGATTCAAGATCGTACCTTACTGCCCGCGGTGCGGTACGCCTCTCTCAGCGCAGGAAGTAGCGCAGGGGTACAAGGATGTGAAGGAACGTTCCGCGATCGTGCGTTTCAAGGTGAAGGACGAGGATGCATATATCCTTACATGGACGACAACGCCGTGGACACTGCCGTCGAACCTTGGACTCTGTGTCAACCCGGTTGAATCTTACGCTAAGGTCAGATGTATCGACGGATATACCTATTACATGGCAGAAGCGCTTCTTGATACGGTGCTTGGACCTCTGGCGAAGGAGGGAGAGAGCGCGTATGAGGTGATCGAGACATACCAGGGGAAGGATCTGGAATACAAGGAATACGAACCGCTGTATCAGTGTGCCGCAGACGGGATCGCGAATCAGCATAAGAAGGCGTTCTATGTGATCTGCGACGAGTATGTTACTCTGACGGACGGTACCGGAGTGGTTCATACTGCGCCTGCATTCGGTGAGGATGATGCGAAGGTCTGCAGGAAATACAACATGCCGTTCGTGCAGCTTGTCGATGAGAAGGGTAATATGGCAGAGTCTACTCCGTTTGCCGGATTATTTGTCAAGAAGGCGGACCCGGAGGTGTTGAAGGATCTGGAGGCGAGGGGGCAGCTATTCTCAGCGCCGAACTTCGAGCACAGCTACCCGCATTGCTGGAGATGCGACACTCCGCTGATCTACTATGCGCGCGAGTCCTGGTTTATCAAGATGACCGATGTGAAGCAGGACTTGATCGCGAATAACAATACGATCAACTGGATCCCGGAGAATATCGGCAAGGGCCGTTTCGGAGACTGGCTTGAGAATGTACAGGACTGGGGCATCAGCAGGAATCGTTACTGGGGTACTCCGCTGAATATCTGGGAGTGTGAGTGCGGACATCAGCACTCGGTTGGAAGTATCGCAGAGCTTAGGGAGATGTCGGATAACTGTCCTGAGGATATCGAACTGCACCGCCCGTATATTGACGAAGTGACGATCAAGTGCCCGGTATGCGGCAAGGAGATGCACCGTGTTCCGGAAGTGATCGACTGTTGGTTTGATTCCGGGGCGATGCCGTTCGCACAGCTTCATTATCCGTTCGAGAATCAGGAATTATTCGAGAAGCAGTTCCCGGCAGATTTTATCTCCGAGGCGGTGGACCAGACCCGCGGATGGTTCTACTCCCTGCTTGCGATCTCTACACTGATCTTCAACAAGGCGCCTTATAAGAATGTTATCGTGCTGGGCCACGTGCAGGATGAGAAGGGGCAGAAGATGAGCAAGTCCAAGGGGAATGCGGTGGATCCGTTTGACGCGCTGGAGAAATACGGTGCAGATGCGATCCGGTGGTATTTTTACGTGAACAGCGCGCCGTGGCTGCCGAACCGTTTCCACGGGAAGGCCGTTGTGGAAGGACAGCGCAAGTTCATGGGAACATTGTGGAATACTTACGCATTCTTCGTATTGTATGCTAATATCGACGGATTCGATGCGACAAAATATTCGTTGGAATATGACAAATTATCGGTTATGGATAAGTGGCTTCTGTCCAGGCTCAACACGCTGATCAAGGATGTGGACAGCCATCTTGAGAATTACAGGATTCCAGAGACGGCAAGGGCTCTGCAGGATTTTGTGGATGATATGAGCAACTGGTATGTAAGAAGAAGCCGCGAGCGCTTCTGGGCTAAGGGAATGGAGCAGGATAAGATCAATGCTTATATGACGCTCTATACGGCGCTTGTGGAGGCAAGCAAGGCGGCGGCGCCGATGATCCCGTTCATGACGGAGGATATCTACCAGAATTTGGTAAGGAGTATCGACACAGGTGCGGCGGAGAGTATCCATCTGTGTGATTTCCCGAAGGTGAATGAGGCCTGGATCGATAAGGAGCTGGAGGCCAATATGGATCAGGTGCTTAAGCTGGTCGTTATGGGCCGTGCGTGCAGGAATACGGCGAACATCAAGAACCGTCAGCCCATTGGACAGATGTATGTGAAGGCTGATTTTGACCTCCCGGAATTCTATCAGGAGATCGTAAGAGATGAGCTGAACGTAAAAACTATAACATTTACACAAGAAGTACGCGATTTTACAACCTATTCTTTTAAACCTCAACTAAAGACAGTTGGGCCGAAATATGGTAAAATGTTAAACGGCATCAGAGCAGCGCTGGGGACGATCGACGGCAATAAGGCCATGGATGAATTGAATGCTGCGGATGTTTTGAAATTAGATATTGACGGACAGGAGGTTGAGCTTCTGAGGGAAGACCTGCTGATCGAGAGTGCACAGATGGAGGGATATGTATCTGAGAACGATAACGGTATTACTGTCGTACTGGATACGAATCTGTCCGGGGAGCTTCTTGAAGAAGGATTTGTGAGAGAGATCATCAGCAAGGTGCAGACGATGCGTAAGGAAGCAGGCTTCGAGGTGATGGATAAGATCGAGATCACTTACGAGGGAACCGAAAAGGCCGAGACAATATTTGCTGCAAATACAGATACTATTGGGGATGAAACGCTTGCGCTTAAGGTTACAAAGGCGGCGCCCGCCGGTTATGTGAAGGAATGGAAGATCAACGGCGAGGATGTAACGCTTGGAGTAGAGAGGAAATAAAATAAGGAAGAGGTAGGTAACATGTATAATCCGAGATTTGAGAAAGAGGCATTTAAGAAGGAAGTAAAGCAGAATGTGAAGCATCTGTTCCGCAAGGAGATCGACGAGGTCTCACAGCAGGAGTTGTATCAGGCAGTTTCCTATGCCGTGAAGGAAGCGATCATTGACGATTGGATCGCGACACAGAAGCAGTATGAGAAGGATGATCCGAAGATCGTCTATTATATGTCCATGGAATTCCTGATGGGAAGGGCGCTTGGCAACAACCTGATCAATATGACTGCCTATACAGAGGTGAAGGAAGCTCTGGAGGAGATGGGCATGAACCTGAATCTGCTGGAGGATGAGGAGCCGGATCCGGCGCTTGGAAACGGCGGACTTGGACGTCTGGCGGCCTGCTTCTTGGATTCACTGGCATCCCTGGGATATGCGGCATATGGATGCGGTATCCGTTATCGCTATGGTATGTTCAAGCAGAAGATCAAGGACGGTTATCAGGTAGAGACGCCGGATAACTGGCTTGTAAACGGCAATCCTTTTGAACTCAGAAGACCGGAATATGCGAAAGAAGTACGTTTTGGCGGAAATATTCGTGTAGAATACGATGATGAAGGCAAGATCCGTTTTGTACAGGAGAACTATGAATCGGTTAAGGCTGTTCCGTATGATTATCCGATCGTCGGCTATAATAATCATGTTGTCAATACCTTGCGTATCTGGGATGCGGAGCCGATCGTTGACTTCCAGTTGGAATCCTTTGACCGCGGCGATTACCATAAGGCTGTTGAACAGCAGAATCTGGCGAAGAATATTGTAGAAGTCCTGTATCCGAATGATAATCACTATGCAGGAAAAGAACTGAGGCTGAAGCAGCAGTATTTCTTCGTATCTGCAAGCCTTCAGGCAGCAGTTGCCAAGTATAAGAGAGGCCATGACGATATTAAGAAGCTGTATGAGAAGATGACGATCCAGATGAACGATACCCATCCGACGGTAGCGGTAGCGGAGCTGATGCGTATCCTGCTTGACGAGGAAGGACTTGGATGGGAGGATGCATGGGAGATCACCAAGAAGACCTGTGCTTACACGAATCATACCATTATGGCGGAAGCGCTGGAGAAGTGGCCGGTCGATCTGTTCTCAAGGCTGCTTCCGAGAGTATATCAGATCATCCAGGAGATCGACCGGAGATTTGTTGAGCATATTCGGAAGACTTACCCGGGAGATGAGAATAAGGTAAGGAAGATGGCGATCTTAAGAGACGGTCAGGTGAAGATGGCGCATCTTGCGATCGTGGCGGGATATTCTGTCAATGGTGTGGCAAGGCTCCATACTGAGATCCTTAAGAACCAGGAGTTAAAAGAGTTCTATCAGCTTATGCCGGAGAAGTTCAACAATAAGACCAACGGTATTACTCAGAGGCGTTTCCTGATGCACGGCAATCCGCTGCTTGCCGACTGGGTGACAGAGAAGCTTGGGACCAAGGACTGGATCACGGATCTGTCGCTGATGTCAGGGCTTAAGAAGTATGCAGATGACGAGGCGTCTCTTAAGGAGTTCATGGATATCAAGTATAAGAACAAAGAACGTCTGGCAGAATACATTAAGAAGCATAACGGAATCGAAGTGGATCCGAGATCTATCTTTGACGTGCAGGTGAAGAGGCTTCACGAATATAAACGCCAGCTTTTGAATATACTTCATGTAATGTATCTGTATAATCAGATCAAGGAGCATCCAGAGAAGAACTTCTTCCCAAGGACATTTATCTTCGGTGCGAAGGCGTCTGCCGGATATATCCGGGCAAAGGAGATCATCAAGCTGATCAACTCGGTTGCCGATGTGGTGAATAACGACCGCAGCATCAACGGGAAGATCAAGGTGGTATTCATCGAGGATTACCGTGTATCCAACGCAGAATGGATCTTCGCGGCGGCAGATGTCAGCGAGCAGATCTCCACGGCTTCCAAGGAAGCGTCAGGCACGGGTAATATGAAGTTCATGCTGAACGGCGCGCCGACGCTTGGAACTATGGACGGAGCCAACGTTGAGATCGTAGAGGAGGTCGGCATTGAGAATGCGTTTATCTTCGGTCTGAGCTCTGACGAGGTCATCAATTATGAGCAGCACGGAGGATATAATCCGTGGGATGTCTATAACAGTGACCAGGATGTGCACAGAGTCGTAGATCAGTTGGTAGACGGTACCTATGCAAATGGTAATTCGGAGATGTACCGCGACCTTTACAACTCACTTCTTGTAAAGAAGGGCAGCGACCGTGCGGATATGTACTTTATCCTGAAGGATTTCCGGGCTTATGCAGAAGCGCAGGAGAAGGTGGAGGAAGCTTACCGCGATAAGGAGCGGTGGGCGAAGATGGCTCTTCTGAATACGGCATGCTGCGGCAAGTTCTCTTCTGACAGGACGATCCGGGAATATGTGGAAGAGATCTGGAAGCTGGACCCGGTGACGATCGAGGCAAGGACAGAGGAATAAGATGATCGTGTGTGTATAAGAACAAAACGATCCGTGAATCATAAAATATATGCATAAAACATCCTACCCTTCCATACAGTGTATGGGAGGGTATTTTTATGCGGCTGAAACTGAAAAAATTAGGATGCTATCTTATCATCATCATATTGCTGCCATATGTGATCACTGTGTTCTTAAATGGTCCAAGCATCACGGCGTATTCTCATGTGGACAGTACCAGTGTGAGGGTAAAAAGCGGCAAAAAGGAAGTTGATATGCCGATTGAGGAGTATTGTATCGGCATACTGGCAAAGGAGATACCGGCATCTTATGAAAAAGAAGCGCTGAAAGCGCAGGCAGTTCTGGTCCGTACAGATGTATACCGCAAGATCAGGGAGTCGGGTAAGGATACCGTGCTGGAAGAAGGATTCTGGACGCAGAAACAGATGGAAGACGCCTGGGGATCCAGATACGCGAGATATTACAGTAAGATGGAGGACGCCTGGAAGAGTACGGAAGGAATGGTGCTGCTCTACCAAGAAGAACTTGCACTAACACCTTTCTTCAGGCTGAGCAACGGATGTACCCGGGACGGAAAGGAGGTGCTTGGAAGCGACGCCTATCCGTATCTGAAGATCGTAGAATGTCCTTATGATATAGAGGAGAAGAGGCAGATTCAGACGGTGATGGCGGAGGATATGGATGCGGAGGTGACGGAAACAGATACGGCAGGATACGTGTTAAATGTCCGTGTCGGCGAGGAGAATATCAGCGGCGAGGAATTTCGCAGCAATCATAATCTGGCTTCCGGCTGCTTTACTCTGCAGCGATATAACGGACAGATACGGATCACGACAAGAGGAGAAGGTCACGGTCTGGGAATGAGCCAGTATTCGGCCGACCGGATGGCAAAAGACGGAGAAACCTACGATACGATCCTGCAATATTTTTATGAAGGAACGGAGTTAAAAGAAGTCGCAGAAATATTACTGGACGTAGAATAAGTCTATCACTATCTGGCAAAAATATAGTCAGAGGTGGTGATAAGATGAACAAAAGGCAAAAACCTTCACAGAAAATGAAAGGTGCTACCGTTGCAGCGGTATTATGTTTTGTAGCAGCGATCGCGATAGTCGGAACATATACATTCAATGACTACAAACGTACACAGCAGAAGGCGGAGCTTGCACGGGTGGAAGAAGATCGAACAAAAGATGAAGAGACTAAGGAACCGGCGGAAGAAGCCAATAATCTGGTAGTGAAGAACCAGGATGAGCCAGAGGAGCCGGAGGAGCCGGCAGAGACAGAGCCGGAAGATACGGATGCCGGAACAGAAAATGACGCCGGAACAGGAACGAATGCCGGAGGAAATGCCCAGAGTACCGCAGGGAGCGGGATGTCGGTCAATTTTGGTGAAGACAGCAAACTGCTCTGGCCGGTGAACGGCACGGTCCTTATGAGCTACAGCATGGACAAGACGGTGTATTTCTCAACACTGGATCAGTATAAGTATAATCCGGCAGTCGTGATCTCAGGAGCAGAGGGCGACCAGGTACTCTGCGGTACTACAGGAATCGTCAAATCTATCGATGTGACAGCCGAGACGGGAACGACCGTTAACGTGGATATCGGTAACGGATACGAGCTGTTCTACGGACAGCTTAAGGAGGTTCCGGTCAAGGTAGGAGATTACGTGGAAGCCAAGAGCGTGCTTGGTTATGTAAGCCAGCCGACGAAATACTACAGCGTTGAAGGGTGCAATGTATACTTCGAGATGAGGAAAGACGGACAGCCGATCAATCCGGTGGAGTACCTGGAGGAGTAAAGGATCTGCAAGATCACAGGAAAAGAGCATACTATGATGAAAATGGAAAGACGTCGGGATAAGTTTCCGGCGTTTTTTCTGTCGATTAAAGGACTCATGTACCAAAAAGATGTGATATAATACAAGGTATTAGATAAGACAGATCTGGAGAAGTTGTGATGAATTATACATATATGGTGCGCTGTAAGGATGGAACCCTGTATACAGGGTGGACGAATAATATAGAGAGACGGATGGAAGCACATAATTCCGGGACAGGAGCGAAGTATACCAAGTCCAGGCGGCCGGTGAAGCTTGTCTATTGCGAAGAATTTCAGACAAAGGAAGAAGCTATGAAGCGGGAGTATGCCATCAAGCATATGGAGAAAAAAGAAAAGGAGAAGATGGTTCTTGGGATGGATATGAAGAAAAAAGAAAAGGAGAAGATGGTTCCTGGGATGGAACGAAGGGAAGATGAGCGGCTGGTCCGTGTACGTCCGGACAAGCGGCAGGTAGAGTTTCAGAAAGTAGAATTTTATGCGTTTATTCATTTTACTATAAATACATATACAGGAAAAGAATGGGGAGACGGAACGGAAAGCCCGGAAATATTTACGCCGGATCATTTGGATGCGGCTCAGTGGGTAACGGCAATTAAAGATGCGGGCATGAGAGGTCTGATCTTGACTTGTAAGCATCATGACGGCTTCTGTCTGTGGCCGAGCAGATATACAAGACATTCCGTTGCAGCCAGTCCGTATAAAGGGGGAAAAGGAGACATTGTCCGGGAAGTTGCGGATGCCTGTCAGGCTGCTGGGATTAAGTTCGGAGTATATCTTTCTCCGTGGGACCGCAACAGCGAATTGTATGGGCGGGGAGAGGAATATGACGACTATTTTGTAAATCAATTGACGGAGCTTCTAACGAATTACGGTCCTGTTTTTGACGTCTGGTTCGACGGCGCCTGCGGAGAAGGAGCAGGGGGCATGAGACAGTGCTATAATTGGGAAAGGTATTATGAAGTAATTCGGAAACTGCAGCCAGATGCATGTATCAATGTATGCGGGCCTGACATTAGATGGTGCGGAAACGAGGCCGGTGATACGCGGGATGCGGAGTGGAGCGTAGTCCCGGCGCGTTTGAGAGATACGGAAATGATTGCAGATAAAAGCCAGCAGACCGATGATACGGATTTTTCTTTCCGTAGAAGAACGATTTCCTCTAGTGACGCGGATCTGGGCAGCAGAGAGTTTTTGAAGGATGAGCCGGACTTGATCTGGTATCCGGTAGAAGTCAATACGTCTATCCGTCCAGGATGGTTCTATCATCAGGAAGAGGATGATAAGGTTCGTTCTCTGGAAGAGCTGTCCCAGATTTATTTCCATTCGGTAGGGGGGAACGGAACCTTTCTTTTAAACATTCCCCCGAATAAGGAAGGATTGCTGGCGAAAGAGGATGTGGAAAGGCTGAAGGAGCTTGGGGAATTTCTTCGGAAAGCATTCAAAAGAAATCTTGTAGAGGAAGCGGTATTGGCTGTTGACAGTTATAAGGAAGGGTTTGAGATCGAAAATGTCCGCGAGCCTGGATATGGCAAATATTTTTCTACGAGGGAGGGGATTACTTCCTGTACCATAGGCATCGAATTTGAAGAAGAAACAGAAATTCATTATCTGATTCTGCAGGAAAATATAGAGATGAGTCAGAGAATCGAAGGTTTTTCCGTTTGGGCTGAAACAGATGGGAATTTGCGTGAAGTATACCGCGGAAAAGTAGTTGGATACAAACATATAGCGCAGCTGAAAGGAATCCGTACAAAATTCCTGCAGATAAAAATCCATGATGCAAGAGTTTGTCCTACAGTTGCTTTTCTTGGGGTATTTTAATTAGGGCAACAGAAAATTAACTTCAAATTAGAGGTCCTTTGGTACTCTGAACACAAATGATAATAATGAGAACCTAATGTGTTTCAGATGTTGATATTTAGAACCTTTTCGCGTATACTATGATTAAGAATAAATGGGAAGGGGGCTTTTATATGGCACAGGCAACTTTTAGTGTACGAATGGATGAAGCTTTGAAGAAGCAGTTTGATGTTTTATGTCAGGAATTTGGCATGAATGCTTCGACGGCAATCAATGTTTTTGCAAGGGCAGTTGTACGACAGCGAAGGATTCCATTTGAGATTTCTTCTCCGGAAACAGATATTACAAGAGAAGGAGCAATGCAGGCTTTTACGGCTTTACGGGCACAAGCTAAAGAAAATGGTATCTCTGACATGAGTCTGGACGACATAAACAAGGAGATTAGTCTCGCACGGGTGGAGGCAGATAAATGATTTGCTACGCCGTTATGGATACAAATGTGCTCGTATCTGCGTTGCTGTCAAGCAAGGATGATGCTGCAACGGTTCAGGTTTTGGGAAAAATGTTGATCTGTCCAGAAATAAGTTTGGGTTTTCCGCAGGCATGATAGATTGCCTGCTCTCAGCAATAGAAAAGTACGGTATTCTGGTTAGTCCGTTGCCTTCTGGAATAGTTCTTCCGGATATGAAGGATCTTCCGTTTTATGAGGTCGTTCTTGAGAAACGGGATGATGGGGCTTATCTTGTTACGGGAAACATTAAGCATTTTCCCAAGGAACCTTTTGTAGTAACGCCGCGGGGGTCAAATACCCCGCCGCTCTGCAGCGCTACAAATTTGATGCCACGTTGTTTGTAGCGGGATCTTTGACTTCGGAGCAGGGATAAGCCTACGGAAAAGACGGTGGGAAGTCAGCATTAATCAACAGCCCCATTAAAAAAAATTACGCTATTACAGGACAAAAGCATACATCACTACAAAGTGGCATGCGCTTCCGCCCATTACAAACAGATGGAAGATCTCGTGGCTGCCGAAATACCGGTGTCTGCTGTTGAATAACGGCAACTTCAGCGCATAGATCACTCCGCCAGCCGTATAGATGATTCCGCCTGCCAATAGCCACAGGAAAGCGGCCGTTGACATAGAGTTCAATATCTGGGTAAATGCAAGCACGCAGGTCCAGCCCATTCCGATATATAATACGGAAGATACCCACTTAGGGCAGTATACCCAGAAAGCCTTGATGAGGATTCCGACAAGGGCGATTCCCCATACGATGCTAAGAAGAATAAACCCGGTTCTGCCGCCGAGTACAAGCAGACAGATGGGAGTGTAGCTTCCGGCGATTAATACGCTGATCATCATGTGGTCGATCTTCTTCAGGATCGTGTTGATCTGCTCAGATCTGTTAAATGTATGATAAGTAGTGCTTGCAGCATATAATAGAATCAGGCTTGCCGCATAGACTGCAATAGAGATAACATATATCCGCCCCGGCTCATGAGCGGCCTTGATAAGAAGCGGTACGGCTGCAAATATGGCCATCAGCATTCCGATAAAATGTGTAATAGCGCTTCCCGGGTCCTTGATGCGGTCTTCGAGTGTCTGTGACATATTATCACCTCCTGGTTTAATAAAACATAACATGTAGTTTTGAAAACTATGTTGTATATATATGTATATTATACCCAATGAGATAAAAATGCAAGCATAATTTATAAATTTTTTTATACATACAGAAAATAAGAGCTGAGAATGGAGGAAGATCCTCGTTTTCTCAGCTCTTTGCCGTTATCTGTTTTTCAGACGGAATTTGGATACTAATTCTTTCAGCATATTAGCCTGGCCGGACAATTCTTCACTGGCGGCGGCGCTCTTCTCAGCGGTAGACAGGTTGGACTGTACCACATCGGAGATCCGGTCGATTCCGCGTAAGACTTCTTCCGTAGCGGAAGCCTGCTTCGCCGAATACTCAGCGATTCCTTCGATCAGCTTGTTGACTTCATCGGCCTGAGCGACAACTGCAAGCATGGATTCGGCGGTATCCTTTGCCATCGTGCTTCCTTCTTCCACGGCCTCCACGGTCTGATCGATCAAGACCGCGGTATTCTTCGCGGCTTCGGAGGATTTGCTTGCCAGGTCGCGGACCTCGTCTGCTACCACGGCGAATCCTTTGCCGGCGACACCGGCGCGGGCGGCTTCTACGGATGCGTTCAGAGCCAGAATGTTGGTCTGGAACGCAATATCCTCGATAGTCTTGATGATATTATTGATCTCGGCCGACTTGCTGCTGATCTTCTGGATCGCCAGGTTCATGTGCTGCATCTTCTCATTGCTCTCTAAGATGCTGCTTCCTACCTCCTGAGAGATCTGGCTGGCCTTTTTGGCTCCCATGGCGGTTTTCTGGATTCCGTCGGATACTTCATTGATATGGCTTGCCAGCATCTCTACCGCATCTGTCTGCTGGAGGGACCCTTGTGAAAGCGTCTGGGCGCCCTCAGCCACATGACCGGAGCCTTCGGCTACCTGTCCGGCAGATATGTTGATCTGCCCCAGAGTTTCATTGAGAGACAGGGAAATTCCTTCCAGAGAATCCTTGATCTTCGAAAATTCACCGACATAGTCGTGAGAAAGTGTGAATGCAAGATTGCCCCGGGCGATCTCCTGTAATTTCTCAGCGACTTCGTCAATATAGTCAACATAATCACGCAGGCGGACAACCGTCTTGCTGAAATTATCAGCCAGTTCGCCAAGCTCGTCATTAGAGCTGTGGCGGATCGTCTGATCCAACTTGCCTTCTGCGATCTTAGTGGCAACATTATTCAGTTCGGCAACCGGTTTGCCGATGATATTCCTTACAAGAAGAATGATCAGGAAAACGGCTACAAGGACAGCAACAACGGAACCTGTTACCATCATTCCGGTCAGCAGACGGAGGTCGCTTAAGACTTCATCCTTGGATACATAGGAGACTGCGGACCAGTCACTGTTCGGCACCTGTGCTACCTGTATGTATGTGTTGTCATCATAGAGAGATAATCCGAATGCCTTCTGCTGAATCTTCTCAGCGGCATATGCATACATATCGCCTTTGAATTCGCCCAGAGTCCGCCCCGTTATCTCCTTGTCCTTATGTCCGATGATCGTATCCGTCCGGGTATCTACAAGAAAGATTCCACCGGTCTTCTCCAACTGGATGTTGGCCACGATATCAGAGATAGAATCCAGATACACATCGGCAGCCGCGACACCGCGTGTCTGCCCGGCAGCGTCCTTAAGCTTGCCGGAAGCGCCTACCACGTAGGACTGGCTGTTTTCGTCAAAATATACGTCCCCCAAGATAAAATCATCTGACTGTATGCCGTCCTGATACCATGATTTCTCCAGTGCATTGAAATCCGGGCCCGGTACGAAGGATGCGTGATACAAAGAACCATCCGTCAATGCAACATACAGCCCGGCAGGATATGCATCATTCTGTCCCACGGTGTGCCGGATGTATTCCATCATCTCGGGAATCTCCATATTCTCATACTCAATGGTATCCCGCTGCATCTGGAGCATAGTCAGAGTCTTGTTCATCCATGCGCTGGTTTCCTGCAGTGTCTTGTCAGTAGTCTCCTGAAGCAGCTTCTCGCTCTTATCCAACAACGCGTCTGAGACACGGTTGTATACGATCATCAGGAGCGCGGCAACCATGACGACGATCGTCGCAACGATCGCGCCTACCAGCTTCCTGGTAATACCCCGCTTCCCCCTGCGGAGCCTGACAGTTGGTCTGTCTTTTGTTTTCATATTCGTTCCTCTCCTTTTTCATCTTCTGGTAAATATTTACATAATAAAATTATACTCGTTACAGAGGGAAAATACAATCTTTAACGGGAAAAAGTGAGGGCAAATAAACGCAAACAGGGTGCGGTTCATCAGACCGCACCCCGAATATTTTCTTATATTATTCTGAAAGCCCAAAATTCTCAGATACAACCGGATTCTCATTCTGCTTCACTGGAACAACCGCGTTGTCCGGTTCTACAGGATCTCCGACCGTCAATCCTTCGATCTCATCATCCGGGCATGTCGGCGTCCATGCCAGTTCCATCACTTTATCCGCCGTCATATCCTTGTCCTCGATAATTCCAAGACGGATATAATCCTCTGCAATCTCCTTAAGCGCTCTCTCGGTAAATGCATCCGACAGTCCGAAATGCAGGGAATCCCAGAATACCATCTGATCCTCTTTCTCGCCAGTCATCTTGTCGGTGTCAAACATTGCCTGAACCGCGTCCTCGGAATTTAGACGGCTGTACTCGCCGGCGCGCTTGATCGCCATCACCGCGTATTTTGCATGTACGGGATTTTCCTCGATAAATTTGTTATTCATCGCCGTAACGCAGCATGGCTCATCCTGGAATTCCGGGCTGTAAGTAATGGAGCAGATCATACGCATATCTTCAGGATAATTGGCAAGTACAAAGTAATCCGAGAAAATAGAGGCGTCAACTTCGCCGCTTTCCATTGCAGCAACCGTAGCCGCACTGTCTGCGATATCCAGATACTCTACATCTGTTGTAGGGTCGATACCGTACTCATCCAGCAGGCGGTATGTAATGTTCTGGTCAGAATTTCCGATACCGTCATGAATCGCGATCTTCTTGCCCTTCAAGTCCTCCACTGTCTTGATGTCGCTGTCGGCATTAACAAAGATAGACTTACAGCCGATATGCGCTCCTGCAACGAAGGTCATGTCGACTCCGTTGGTTACAGGTACGAGCATCGTCGCAATGTGGTCGGTGCCCCACATACACTGTCCGGTCCCGACAGTTGTCACAACAGAATCTCCTTCCATATAAGTGGCATTGATACCGTACTCTTCATAGTACCCCTGCACTTCCGCCATATATTTTGCAGACACACAGGCTCCGCCGTTGAACAGATAGTTTATCTCCGTACCGAATACAGGCTCCTTCTGCATAGCCTCCCAATCTTCTTCGGAAACAGCTTCCGGACGTTCTGCGTTCGTCTCTGCGCCGTTGTCCTTGCTTTCGCTCTCGGTCTCAGTTTTTGCAGAATCATCCTTGCTTGCCGGCTCTCCCGGTGTCCCGCAGGCAGCCAGTGATACGGTCATAGCCGCAACCATAGCCGTTGCTGCCAGACGCTTTGCATCCATCCATTTCATTGTACTTTTTCTCCTTTTTCTTAAATATTTATCCATAAAAATCATTGGGGAACGGTTAAATTCCTCCTGATTCAACGGAACATAACAATAAACTACCCTCTCCCGCCGAAGTGCAGCCGGTTAAGGATCTGATTCCGGTATTCTACAAACGCCGCCGAAGAACGGTCTCTTGGATATTCTTCTTCGATCTTGATATCCGCCACCACCCGCCCCGGGTTGGCATCCATGACAATAACGCGGGTTCCCATGTAGACAGCCTCGTCTACATCATGGGTCACCATCAGCGCAAGCTGTCCCTTCGCCTGCCAGATTTTGAGGATCTCATCCTGCATGTTCATGCGGGTAAATGCATCCAACGCCCCAAGGGGTTCGTCCAGCAGAAGGATATCAGGCTCGTTGATCAGCGACCGCATCAGGGCGACCCTCTGGGCCATACCGCCGGATAGCTGTCCCGGATAGTCATTGCGGAACGCCTCCAGGCCGATCACCTTCAGCAGACGCTCTACTTTGTCTTCATTGCCTCTTAGCTTGCCCTGCATCTTAAGGCTGAACGCAATATTCTTCTCGACCGTCAGCCATGGGAATAAGGTGGACTTCTGGAACATCATGCCTCTCTCCGGGGACGGCTGTGTAATCTCCTTGCCGTCTACGGTAAGCTTGCCTGTCGTCGGCATGATTAATCCTGCGACCAGTCTGAGGATTGTAGATTTCCCGCAGCCGGAGGGCCCCACCAGACTGACGAACTCACCGCTTTCCAGGCTTAAGTCGATCTTATTGAGCGCATGGGTAACCTCGTCGTTTTCCACTTTCGCAAAACTCTTCGATACATTTTTAATCTCTAACGTAACCTTCTTATCAGCCATCTATTTCACAACTCCATTCTGCCATCTTAATACGCGCTTCTTGATAAGATCCAGCGCCTTAGTAACGATCGTGAATATAAAACAGATCACGAACAGCGCCGCGAACATCTTATCATAAGCCGCCCATGATTTGGCCCAGTTCATATACCAGCCAAGGCCTGCCTTCACACCCATCATCTCTGCGATCATGATTGCTACACATGCGGAGCTCATTGCCTGTGTGCATCCTTGCAGTATGGAAGGCATCGCATGAGGTATTGCGACCCGGAACACTAGCTGCCTGGAGCTCGCCCCAAGCGTTCTTGCCGCGTCGAAAAAGTCTTTGTCCACGTTAGAGATTCCTGTCATGGAAGCAACCGTCACGGCAAACCAGGAGCCTAATGCAATGATAAATACCGCCCCTTTAAACAGAGATGTTGCGACAACCATTACAATGGGGATCCATGTGGAAGTAGGGATCGGGCCAAGGAATTTGATGACCGGATTGACCCAGTAACGCACCCGTTCCGAGTACCCGCAGGTAATACCCGTGACCAGACCAAGGGCAATCCCTATGAAATACCCCAGAAACAGCAGACGTAGCGTGTGTAACGTACATTCCAGCAGATAGGCGCGGTCGATCCACGCAATGTTGATAATATAGTTCATACAGGGAACAAAAGGCTGTGTCAGGATACCTGTCTTCAATGTCAGGTAATCATAGCCCGCAAGCAGCAAGAACAGCGCCGAAAAAAGCGGTGCCTGATAACGGAGTGTATCGATTCTGGTTTTGTCTCCTCTTAGTTTTAATGCTGCAGAAAATAGAAAATAAACCAGATATGCGCCGATCAATACGGCAAGAAATCCCACGTATGTATACGGATGATCGTTAGGGCTTCCGTTGGGGATCATCCAGTATTCCAGAACCGCTGCGCCGCCGCAGACAAACGGCAGGATCATGATGAGCCAGTCCAGGGCTTTCTGCCATGCAGTCTTCTCTTTTTCTTCCAGTTCATGCAGCTGTTGTTTTGTCAGATGGGCAAGCTGGCTGCTGTCCATATAATCTTTTTGTTTCTTTGACATGATCTTCTCCTAAACTGAATAAAATTACCAACCATAAAATATAGTAGTGGTATCTGAAAAATACATTAGCATAGATTTTTGCAAAAGTTAAATTGATAATTATAATCAATACATGGATATATTGGTAGTATCTATTGTATATTAGTGTTAGGAAAAATATTGAGATAGCGGCAGTCGCCAAATGTGCATGCAAGCATGCCCGCTTGGCTCGTTGCCCGCGGGAATAAAGCTGCCGGGCAATGACGGATGCATGTCATTGCCCGGCAGTTTAGTACCTGCGGTTATGAAAATAATTCTCTTGTTTTCTTCATTCTCTCTGAGACCGGAACATGGAAGGGGCATCTGTCTTCGCAGCCCTTGCATCCGATACAATCCGACGCATCCGCACCAAGCTGTTCATAGTGGGCGCGGACGGTTCCCGGGACCTCATCCTGCATGACGGCAAGGTCATATAATTTATTGACCATTGCAATATCGATCTTAGAGGGGCAAGGCGCGCAATGCCCGCAATAAGTACACTGTCCTGTAACAAAGGCATGGCTGGGCGCCGCAGCGAGTACGCTGGCATAATCCTTCTCCTGGTCGCCTGCAGTTTCATAGGCTGCGGCTTCGGCTACATGCTTCGGATTGTCAAACCCGACCATCACAGAAGCCACGGCAGGGCGGGTCAGCGCGTAGTGGAGGCACTGCACAGGCGTCAACGGAACTCCGAAAGGAGAAGTCTTGGCATTGAACAGGCGTCCCCCTGCGTATCCCTTCATGACCGTAATCCCTACTTGCCGCTGTTCGCAGAGCTTATACAATTCTTCGCGTTCCGGGGCGATCCCGCCCAGATTTTCATCGTATTTTTCCGCAAAATATTCCTCTAAGTCTGTCACAGGCGGCATCATATCAAAAGCAGGGTTAACGCTGAACAGGATCATCTCTATCTCCCCTTGTTCTGCCGCCATCTTAGCTGTCCTGGGATTGTGAGTGCTCATACCGATATGGCGGATTTTCCCTTCTGCCTTCAGCTGCCTTACATAATCCATGAATTCTCCGTTTATCACCCGGTCGAACTCCTCTTCAGTATCGACGAAATGAATCATTCCCAAGTCGATGTAATCGGTTTGAAACCGTGCAAGCAGATCTTCAAAAGCAGGCTTCACTTTCGCAAGTTCTCTCGAACGGACATACTGTCCATTTTCCCAGATCGAACCGATATGTCCTTGTATCATCCATCTTTCCCGCCGCCCTTTCAGCGCCAGGCCGATATTGGACCGGACGTTCGGCTCGGACATCCAGCAGTCCAGAATGTTGATTCCCTCTTTTTCGCAGGCATCGATAACTTCTTTTACTTCTTCGGTGTTATGGCGTTCCAGCCACTCGCCGCCAAGACCGATCTCGCTGACCATTAATCCCGTCTTTCCTAATTCTCTGAGTCTCATTGCTTATCCTCCTTGTATACTTTATCTGGTATTTTACCATCATTTTTCCCAGATAACAATCTTAAGTCAAAGACCCCGCTGCAAGCAGCGGAGTATTTGACCCTCGCGGCAGTCGCCAAATGTGCATGCAAGCATGCCCGCTTGGCTCGTTGCTCGCGGGAATAAAAAACACCTCAGATCAGTAGTTTTTCACAGAAAAATAACTGATCTGAGGTGTTTTAGAAAAATTAGAGTAATTCTGCTTCAATTCGTTCTCTTGCCTGAGGCGCTTGCTTTTCCATCTTTTCCGGGAATCCGAACATGGATACACAGGCGATGTTGTCTCCGCCTGCTTTCGGAGGAGCCGTTCCAAGCTGTTTGTTCGCGAAGTCCATTTCACGCAGGGTTTCAAAGATACCGTCGAAATCAACGTCTCCTTCGCCCATTGCGAGATGCTGATGGATAGTCACATCTGCCTTGCCTCTGCCGTTGAGCCACGGCGGATTAGCAATGTAGCGGCAGTCAAGAGTCTGGTTAAAGGTATCAGCGAACAGAACGTGTGTCAGTTCATCTCCCGCATAGCGCAGCATGGAGCGTACATCACCTTTTCCCTGATCGTAGAAGAAGCCGTGAGGTGAAGAATAGACATAACCCAGGTGCTTTGAGCGGAAGGATTTTACCATATCGCAGGTCTCGTTGTTCAGTTCACAGAAATCATATGGATGTGACTGGATCTCTACACGGATCCCTTCGCGTTCTATGATCGGAAGAAGTTCTTCCATTGACCGAAACCACATGCCGTTGCAGATCTCCTGCTGGTTAGGGTCGCCGGAGAGCTCCGTGTTGATGACTTTGACACCCATATCGCCGGCGATCTGTATCATTCGCTTCCAGTTAGCTACCGCAAACTGTCTCTGCTCTTCTGTCGGTCCTGACCAACGGTATACTACGATGAAAGACGAGATCTCAACTCCGGTCTCCTTAAGCGCTTTTCTGTATTCTGCCTCGCATTCCTTTGAGAAAAGAGGATGCTTGTAGAACGGATTGATTCTTGGATGCGGGGACTGTTCGATATATTTGTATCCCCAATCGGCTACCTGATGGACCATACGGTTGATATCCATCTGCTTGGCCAGAACATCGACGTCAAATGCTATTTTCATATGCTTCTCTCCTTCATAATATTGTTTGAGTGATTGACGGTCCTGCAAATTATATGTAATCTACCCAGGAAGCCCCGTTATCTGCAGAGCGGACGCAGTTCTCTACCCATCTTACGCCTTCTGCGCCTGCATGTACGTCTGGATACCAGAAGTCAACGGTCTTCCCATGGTCTGCCGCGTCCATTGCCTGTGCAAATCGGCTGTACAGGTTGCTCCATGCTTCGAATAAGCCTTCCGGGTGGCCTCCGCCGATCCTATCCTCCAGAACAGAGGATTCGTCCAGGTAACCCATGCCTCTCTCTAAGATACGGACAGGCTCCCCCTGTACCTCATAAGTCAGTTGATTGGGTCTCTCATCCCACCATTCCAGGGAGGCTTTCTCTCCGATCACGCGGATCTTCTGACCATGCATAGAGCCGCAGTTGACACAGCTTGACCAGACATATCCGACAGCCCCGTTATCGTATTCCATGATAGTCATTGCGTTGTCCTCCAACGGTGCGCGGGATTCTACGAAGGATTGGCGGCTGCACATCAGGCGCTTGATCTTCATATCCGGCAGCATGACCTCTGACAGATATAAGGGATGGGTTCCCACATCGCCAAGGACATAAGAAGGTCCGGCAGCCTTTGGATCTACCCGCCACTTGGTGGAGGCTGTGTTCTTCTCCACGGCGACGTTGTGGAAACCGTGGGCGAACTGCATATTTACAATGCGGATCTTCCCAAGCATACCTTTTTCGATTAGCTTGCGCGCCTCCTGGATCATCTGGTGTCCGGCATATCCGTAGGTGACGCCTACGATCTTATTCTGCTTTTCTGCCAGTTCTTCTAATTCCTTAGCCTCTTCGGCCGTGAAACAAAGAGGTTTCTCGCATACTGCATGAAGGCCGGCCTCCAGTGCGGCTTTTGTGATCTCAAAATGTGTTCCGTTAGGCGTTGCAATGGAAACAGCCTGGATGCCGTCTTTTCTCTTGGCTTCTTCGGCAAACATGGTTTTGTAGTCGGGATAGCATCTGTCTTCTGCAACGTGTAGTTCTCTGCCGAATGCTTTTCCTCTCTCTGGATCAATGTCGAATGCTCCGGCGGCCAGATCAAAGCTGAAGTCCCGAAGCGCCGCGGAACGGTGAATATAACCGATCTGGCTGCCCTTTCCTCCGCCGACCATCGCCCAGCGGATTGGTTTGTCTACTTTCTTCTCTCCGTAATACATGGTTTCTATCCTCCTGATCATTTGTTGATTGATATGCTGCCGTCCTCCTACAGGGAATTGGAGGGCGGCTATATGTCGTATCCGACGCTCTTAAGGTATGTAACGCTTTCCTTCACATCCCGAAGGCTGGTATCGGAATTCCTTGGGTCTCGTTCCTGTTCAATGGTGATATATCCGCTGTATCCGATTTCCAGCAGAGCTTCCTTGATTCCCGGATAGTCCAAAGTCCCCTTGCCGATGGGGCACATAGCGCCCTTGCCGCAGGCTTCAAAGAAGCGGATCTTCATACCGAGAACTTCCCGGTAGACCGTCTCGTCTACGTCTTTGAAGTGAACGTAGTCCAATCGGGAGGCGTATTTTTTCAGCCATTCGACCGGATCCATGCCGGAGTAATACAGGTGTCCCGTGTCCAGGCACAGTCCTGCCAGTTCGTAAGGAATATCTCTTATGATTCCATCGATCTCATCGGCAAATTCAATATATCCGCCTGCATGAGGGTGGATCACCGGGCGAACGCCGTATTCTGCCGCCTTTTTGCAGATTCCTTTGATATGAGTGATCATGGTATTCCATTGTGCCTCGGTAAGCCTCGGCGCCTTGTCAGAATGTCCTGCCGCGTAATCTCTCTCGTCGTGACCCCAGTCCATGATGGTCATATAGGGAGTGGGGTAGTGCTGGCCTTCATGTACCGGAAGAGGCGGCAGCTTCGTAATGAGAGAGCAGATATCATCCGTCTGCTTCAGCAGATTTTCATAATTATTCTCGTCAACCAGATCGTCGAAGATCGTGCCCGCAACGATAGACAGTCCGTTCTTCTTAAGTTCCGCGGATACTTCCTCCACATTGATCGGAAGATATCCGTAAGGCCCCAGCTCGATTGCCCGGTATCCGGCCTCTTTGGCTTCCTTAAGAACTCTCTGCCACGGCGGGAGATAAGGGTTTTTCACGTCGTCTACACCCCAGCAGCAGGGCGCTCCGCAGATATTCATACTCATAATTTTCCCTCCTGAAATAAGTTGATGTCACTTATATTTTCTATGATTCTATTATAGGTTATTTTAGAAAACCTGCCTTCACTATACTGTATGGGAAAGTTATATTTTGCGCCTGAAATGGCGGTTTTTGGGATTATCAGCGGATGTGTCTTCACTATTCTGTACTGTTCTATGACTGGTCTTTAAGGCCTCGCATTTCTTCCTTATAGAATTCTCTGTACCGCGCGGGCGACATTCCCACGATCTTGGAGAAGATAGTGCTGAAATAATTCGTATTGTCATATCCCACGAGAGCGGCGATCCGTGTGACGGAATGATCGGTTGAGATCAGCAAGGTCTGGGCGTGTCCGATCCGTCTGCGTATAATGTACTGGATCGGGGTTCTGCCGGTTGCTTTCTTGAAGATGTGGGAGATATAGGTTGCCGAGCATCCCAGTGCTTCTCCGGCTGTATCCAGTGTGATATCTTCCATAAAATGTTCATTCAGATAGTTGCGGATTCTTAATACCATGTGTGCTTCGTCGGATTCCTCCGTTCCGTTCAGGGGAAAACTCTCTATCTGGCTGGTCAGAACGATGATCGCGGAGCATAGGAGCTGTGCCGTTAGCTTACCCTCTGCGTTCGTTCCTTCAAGGGTATACATCTGTTCACACATGGTAAGGAGCATCGGGTATAAGGGGCCGGCCTGCCGGACGCTGGGGCCGCCGGGGGAGATGAGGCATCCCGGCGGAAGGCCGCATCGGCGGAGATTGGAGATACCGATGCAGTAATCTCCGATCTCATTTTCCGTCTCGGAGACCACCTCGTGGAGATCTCCCTGATTATAATAGATCACACTGCCCTCAGAGAGCGGGTATGACTTCCCGTTCACGTAGTAGGTGCCGGTTCCGCGGTATACCAGCAGTAGTTCACAGATGGAGTCATGCCTGTGCAACGGGCGGTGAATGGCTTTCCTCGTGTGGTTCTGCTTGTTGATGTATACCAGGGTGGGAAGTTTGCCGTGTTCAAATATGGATTCGAGACGATGTAGGGTGTCTGGGCAGAGCATGGGGACCTTCCTTTCTGAAGTGTATTATCGGTTATAAAACCATTACTCTGGATAAATGCCGTCCAGAGCTTCCAGATATTCTTTGCCGAAGATATCTGAGAAATCCTTAAGTGCAAGTTTTACCGCTTTTTCTCCGTCAGCTCCTAATGCTTCACACAGGGTTTTGCTGATGGTGTGCTTAAGGTGTGCCGTATGAAAGTTAAAATCTTTCATACAGGAGGTTCCAAGTTCTTTTTTCTTTTCGATAAGCGCTGCGGATTCTTCTTCTGTCAGAGGATATCCCCAGTCGAATTCGCAGCGGTCTCCGCCCCAGCTTAAGGCAGTGGCAGTAGGTGTGCATACAAAGTCAGAACGGAAACCCTGATAAACGGCATTGTCAACATTGACACAATAGAGTTTACCGTATTCTGTCAGGCCGTGTTTCTTCCAGGCGTCGCACCAAGCGCAGCGGGATATGTATGTCTGCAGTGTCGGTTGTGTCCGAAGCTGTCCGAAGTCCATCTGTCCTTCATAGTCAGGCTTCCATTCTCCGTATGCCTGATTTGTCATAGTGGTCAGTTTATCGCCGCGTGCAAGGGCGTTAACTGCCATACGTCTGCCGCGCTCATTTCCATAGACGGTCATGCCGGAGAGGATCGCTTCTCTCCCTGCGTCCTGACACAGTTCAATCGCATGCTTTGCGAGGAGAGCGAATAGGATCGCATGGTGTTCGATCTTACAGCAAACAGATTCGTTCTTCATGATTAAAATCCCCCTTTGTGAAATCGTATAAAAAGTTAGGTATTTCTCTGATTATACTACATATTCGGCGGATTAGGGATAGAAAATTTCAACAGGTCCTCTACAAACAGGAAGACGTATGGTACAATGATAGTGAATATTAATTGAGAAAAGTCTCAAAGGAGAGAATAGAATGGAGCATTTTATCACGGAGATTAGAATAGAAGAATTGAGACATCTGTCTGACATTGTAATTTCATTGAATACAGAGAAAAGGCAGCATTTGCTGATTACTGGAAAAAATGGATCTGGTAAAACTTCTTTACTGTTAGCGCTTCAAAAATATCTAAAGGCAGTTAATGACGGTATGCTGCAACTTTTATTCCCGCGAGCAACGAGCCAAACGGGCATGCTTGCATGCGCATTTGGCGACTGCCGCGAGGGTCAAATACCCCGCTGCTCTGCAGCGCTACAAATTTGATGCCCCGTTGCTTGCAGCGGGGTCTTTGACTGGATGCTATAGAAGATGAAAAAAAGCTGGGAATAGAGATATTTTTCAGTGAATTTAAAGATTTGGATATGTTATATAGACAGGGGAATTTTGTGACGGCGTATTTTCCGGCTAATAGAAGAACACGAATTATTCCTGCTAATGGGGTTGAGGATGTAAAGTTAAGTAATTGCTATGACATTGATTCTAACCCGGGAGAATTGCTGCAGAAATATATGGTACATTTAAAAACTCAGCAGTCCTATGCAAGAAATGAAGGGGATATGGATACTGTTGGAAGAATCCAAAAGTGGTTTGATCGGTTTATATATGCATTGCAGCTTCTTTTGGATGATCCTTCCGTCGCTTTGGAATATGACTACAAAGAATATGATTTTAAAATTCATGAAGACGGAAGGAATCCTTTTCGATTCAGTGAGCTTTCAGACGGATATTCTTCGGTTATTCATATCGTGTCTGATTTGATATTAAGAATGGATAAAAATTGGCTTTTAGACGATAATATAAGTGAATATGATATAGAGGGAATAGTATTGATTGATGAACTGGAAACGCATCTTCACATAGAATTGCAGAAGAAGATTCTGCCGTTTTTGACAGAGTTTTTTCCCAGAATCCGATTTATTGTTACAACACATTCACCGTATATACTTAACTCTATTTCAAATGCCAAAGCATATGATCTGGAGAATTGTACGGAACTTGAAGATATGTTCTTATATTCTTCAGATGCTCTTGCGGAGGGATATTTTGATGCGGATGAATATTCAGACGAATTGAAAATACGCATAGAAAGATATCGGTATTTGATGGGAAAGACAGAACCGAGCGAGGAAGAACGTGCAGAGAGAGCGAAGCTTAGAGTTCAATTAAAAGATATACCGCGAGGATTATCTCAAGAGGCGAGAGAGAAATTCGAAGAGATAGAAGGGAAACATACTGCGAAGAATTTTAAGGAAAGAGATTTCATTATTTAAAGAATATGTTCGTGAATATCAGGAAGCAGAAGATGAAGAGAAAGAGGATCTGAAATACCTTTTGAAGCAGCAATTGGGAGATGCATCTCCCTTTGCTGCCTTCAAACGGTGGTTAATAAGAGACAATGAAGAGGCTTTTCCAGAATTATCTGATTACATAAATTCCTGATGCTGAAAGATGCAGAAATTACCCTTTTACTGCCCCGCCCATCATCCCTGAGACCAGGAATCTTCTGAAGATAAGCGCTGCAGCCGCCGGCGGGAGGACCGCGATGATACCTGCCGCAGCCGTAAGTCCGTACTGGATGGAATCCTTCGTCATGAACTCAGACACGACGATCGCAACCGGCTTAGTCTCCAGAGACGATGCCAGGATCAGAGGGATCTGGAACTGGCTCCAGGTGTTCAGGAACATGATAAGAGCTGCCGACAGGATGATAGGATAGGAAGTCGGCACAATGATCAGGAGAAAGGAAGACAATCGTCCGCAGCCGTCGATCTGGGCGGCTTCTTCCAATTCCTTTGGTATGGTTGCGAAATAATTCGCCATCAGCCATGTTACCATAGGAAGATAGGAGCTAACATACACCATGCTCAGCCAGAACACGTCATCCAGCCATTGTCTTGCTACGAACAGGCGGAACAAGGGGATGATGGTTGCCATCACCGGAATGACCATGGTAATCAGAAGCAGGTTCTTGATCAGGAGCCGCCCTTTGAATTCCATGCGGCTCAGGGCGTATGCGCTCATCATGGCTATAGGGATTCCAAGGATCAGGGTTGCCCCCACTGCCTTTAATGCATTTCTTATACCGGTGATCAGGATGCTGCCCTTCTGGGTTCCAGATGTCAGAAGTTCCCGGTAATTGTCATAGGTAATGACTTCGGGCAGCAGTCTTGTCGTCTTCTCCATCATAGCATATTCCGGGGTGATGGACAGTACGAATGTCCACAGGAACGGACCAAGCGTCAATATCAGGAAGATCACAAGGGCTATGAAATAGCCGATCTTTTTGCCGAATTTCATCAGTATTCTACCTCCTTGTTCAGACTTCTAAGGTAGAAGATCCCTAAGATTCCCGCAAACAGCATCACCAGATAAGTAACTGCGCTTCCTTTTCCGAAATCCAGGAAAGAGAAAGTAGTCATATAGCTCTCTACCAATATGTTTTTCCCCAGATCGCTGTATCCAGACAGTGCGATGATCTCGTCGAATACGTTGATGGCTGTGACGGATGTGGATGTAATGCCGATCGCCAGAAACGGAAGCATAAGAGGCAGAGTGACCGTCTGGAAGATAGTACGCTTACTGCCTCCGTCAATGCGGGCTGCCTCATAGAGTCCGCCGGGGATCGACTGCCTTCCCGCCAGACATACTAATGCCGTAAATGGGATGCTCCGCCAGGTCACAACCAGAGATACGATGAAAAGAAGCGACCAGCGGGAGCTAAGCCATTCGATCGGTTTGTCAGCAAGGCCAAGACCGATGACTGCTTTGTTCATGAAACCGTACCCTGAGGAGAATACGAATTTCCAGAGGATACCGTTTACATAGGGGGGAAGAGCCCAGGGCAGCATGGCGACAGCCAGCAGGATTCCAGACCATTTCACATCAATATTCAGGAAAATGGACGTAAGGAATCCTAGTACAGTTGTCAGAAGGACTACGACCGCAAGGATAAAGAGGGTATTCTGAAAACTGTACCAGAAGGAATCGGATTTTAAGATCGCGGCATAGTTGCGAAGCCCTACCATATGGATATCGTTTGGGGCGGTCAGCTTCCATTTCTTTAAGCTGTATGAAAATGTTGCTATAATAGGATAAAATACTAATACACCCATGATTAGGATCATGGGTGACAGTAAGAGATAAGGTAATATCTTTTTTCTCATTCGTTATTTCCTTTTAATCATTATTCGGCTGCCAGTTCGGCTACTTTGGCTTCCATCTCTGCGTAAGCCTCATCGGCAGTCATCTCGCCTAACGCCATCTTGTTGATCGCGTTGTACATTGCGTTGCTCATCTCCGCATAATAGGACGGAACTCCGCCCGGGAACGGGGAGGCGATCAATTCAGCCTGTTCCATCATAGCGCCTGCATTCTGAATTTTACCATTGTCGATAAGTTTTTTCAATACAGAATTCAGCGTAGGAATAGCAGTATTTGTCTCATTTAATGCTTCCTGCATCTCGGCAGAGGTGTACCATTCGATGAATTTCTTTGCCGCATCCTTATTCTCGGAGAACTTTGTAACGCCGAGCGCCTCCGGCAGCGCCATAGTAACGGTTGCTTTGGTGTCTTTGCCCGGAACCAGGATCGGTGTGATCTGTCCGATCACGCTGCAGACCTCTTCGTTGGTGCTCTTAGATACGAAGGAAGTCGGCCCGGTCAGGAAGTTCGCGGATCCGGACAGGATACGTTTATAGGCATCCATACCGGAAGAGGTCTTGTCCGCAGGATCCACCAGTTCATCCTTGATCAGTTGTTCTTCGTACTTCAAAGCGGCCAGAACGGAGTCTTTATTCAGTGTTCCGTCGTCGTTGAAGACAACGCCGTTCATAGTATAAGCGAGCCACATCAGATATGTGGAGGTCTTCTCCTCTGCATTCAAAGGCAGTGCGAACGGATAATCGCAGACACCCTTCTCCTTCAGCGTCTTGCAGTTCGCATATACCTCGTCCCAGGTCTGAGGCTCGTCTTTGATCCCGGCGTCTTCATACTGCTTCGTATTATAATAAGACAGACGGTAGTCGTTAGCGTAAGGAATCGCAAGTACATTGCCGTCCTTGGTAAATGTCTCCAGAGTAGGCATATCTGCCTTCACTTCGTCGGATACCTCCAACGGCTCCAGCCAGTCAGCCGCATAGAACTCGCCGACCCAGGACCAGTCTACTTCTACAACGTCTGCTACAGCCTGTCCGCCGGCTGCTGCTGTGACCATCTTATCGCGGATATCATCCCAGCCGACTTCATTAACCGTAACCTCGATGCCGGTCTCATCGGTAAATGCTTTGAGCTGGTCGTCTGTGGGGATCGCCCAGTCGGGAGCCATGAAGGTGATGCTGCCGCCTTCGTTGCCCTCATTACCTTCTGTGTTACTGCCTGATGATGTGTCTTCGGTTTTGTCTCCGTTTGAATCGCTTGCCGGTTCTTTGCTGCATCCGGCCGCCATGACAGCTGTCATGGACAAGATAAGTAATGTACTGATCAGTCTCTTTTTCATAAGTTTCCTCCTCATTCAATGACATTTTTGATACACAGGATTGTCCGCAGCTTATGCTCCTGCATATAATTAAGTTTCTCCTGAATATTATACCAATATGCGCTGAAACCATCAAATTGATTGATTCAATAAATGAATGGATTTATTTATGATTTCTATATGTGGTTTCGTATCGATATTTTTTGGCGGAGATTCCTGTTTCCTTCTTAAACACTCTGCAAAAGTAGTTATAATTCTTAAGGAAAGTATCAGATTCAGAGCAGACAAAGAGAGCAGCTTTATACAAAAGATAAAACTGCTCTGAA
>ERZ808046.444-NODE-444-length-37725-cov-6.561305_pt1 | contig 37725 bp, 35 predicted proteins | sample MGYA00380196_ERZ808046 | MGnify/ENA primary metagenome ERZ808046 (study PRJEB31490, sample SAMN06133421) | mouse gut metagenome | isolation source: Z6_2 | host: mice | place: China: Chengdu | collected 2015-05 ...
GGCCAGTACCGTTATGGAGTCAAAGCATATGCCCCATCGCCGCAGGCGATTTTCAATGGGCATATGCGGTTACGTTCACAGGGTACCTGTGAACCGTAACGCTCGAAGGTTACTGATCACGGATGGAACAGTGACGAATCGAACGAAAGGAGATTATAGAATTATGGCAAGTGTATCATCGACAAGCAGTTTGGGCAACACATCGCTGCGGGGTTTCGGCGGCATGGCATCAGGGATTCAGCGTGACGAGATCATCGAACAGATGACCCTTGGCACGACAACAAAGATCAACAATGCGAAAAAGGAGATCACTCAGATCCAGTGGAAGCAGGAGGCATTTCGCAGTCTCAGCGATAAGATCATTGATATGAATGACAATTATTTCAGCTATTCTTCTTCCTCCAGTCTGGTGGATACCAATCTTTTTGCAAAGAGTCTGGTGTCGATTCATGGCAGTGACAAGTCATCCAAATACATCACAGCTACGGGGACTTCTGATCTGATCAATAATGTGTCGATCACAGCGGTAAAGCAGCTGGCGACTTCCAGCGTACATAAGTCCGACTCCCGTCTGGACGGAACGCTGAAGACCGGAATCAATGATTTTGACAAGAAGATATCAGATTCTACTCTGAAAGGCAAGACTCTGACCTTTGGTATCTATAACGACCGGGATGGTGGAACCTGGAATGACACGGTGAAGCTCACCTTTGCATCACAGTATAAAAAGCGCGGCGATGACGGAAAAGTAGTATATGATGCAGATGGGAATCCGGTGATGGAGAATATTGATTATGTTCTGCCGGAAAATGCAACCAAAGAAGACTATGAGAGGCTGACAAAGCAGCTGAATTATATGCTGGAAGATTCCGGCAAAGAGTTTACCCATGCCAAAGTTCATGAGGCGGTCGAGTTTTATTATGATGAAGCAAAGGGAAGCATCGGACTTCGGGAGAAAGCTGGCGGCAAAGGTATGGGAGATTATACCGTCTATAAGACGGGTTCCAATGCGCTTGATGCACTGGGGTACACCACGGATAAGGATGGAAAATCATTAGAGCTGTCCGACCTCAATTTGTCCGACAACAATATTCAGAACAGTATCACCAGAACCAGTACGGTTGACGCCCTGACGAATACGAAAGTGACTTTCAATTTTAATGGGACCAAGAAAGAAATTGAGCTGCTGACAAAAGAAGAGGCAGAGAAAATCAAAGCTGGTGTTTATAAGGATGCAGATGGAAATCTATTGTCTGGAGATGCACTGAAAAAAGCACAGGTAGAGACCATGATGGAAGGGATTCAGAGCCGTCTGGACCGTGCATTTGGTGACGGCAATGTAAAGGCAGGCGTTGCGGCAGATGGAAGTCTTGAGTTCTCAACTTTAGATGAAACCTCCAGCGTCTCTGTAGTTTCCGGTAATGACTTTGCTCTTCGGGCTATGGGAATCAGTTATGGTGCTTCCAGCAAGGTGAATCTGAGCGGAAAACTGAGCCAGGACAATCTGGGTCTGAATTTAACGGATGATCAGTACGAGGCCGGATTAACCATCAATGGTGTGACCATCGACGGGATTACGAAAGACACTTCTGTCAGTTCGCTCCTGTCCAAAATCAATTCTTCCAACGCAGGAGTAAAAGCTACCTATGTGGATGCGACCGGGCAGTTTATGCTGGTGTCCTCAGAGACCGGGGCCAATCGAAATATTACTTTAGAGGGCGAGCTGGCAAATCAGCTTTTCGGCTTTTCATCAACCGGTAAAAACGGCGGTTTTGTGGAAGGCCAGGATGCGGTCATCGAGGTCAGCTACGGCAACGGCGTCAATGTGGAAATGAACCGTGCGTCCAACACCTTCAACCTGGAAGGTCTTAATGTAACAGTATCCGGTACTTTCGGCGGAGAGTGGAAAAAAGATGCAGACGGAAACATTGTGAAAGATCCAACAACCGGTAAGGGTGTCTGGATCTCTGACACCTCCGATACGGTCACATTTTCAGCTAAAGCAGATGTGGATAAAGCGACGGAAAAGGTAAAGAATTTTATCGAGAGCTTCAATGAGCTGGTAGCCGAAGTGAATACCCAGCTGACGACCCGTCCGGACAGTTCCTATGGTCCGCTGACCGATGAGCAGAAGGCGGAGATGGATGAGACCTCCATTGAGAACTGGGAGAAGAAGGCAAAGCAGGGAATCTTAAACGGGGATTCCACGATCCGTGATTTGAGTTCCGATCTTCAGACGCTGTTTACGCAGATGATGAACAACGGGATCAATTACGATGATCTTCAGAAGATCGGTATTACCTATTCCGATGACTACAAAGACGGCGGAAAGATTGTATTTGATGAGGCGAAGTTCCGTTCTGCCATGGAGACGGAGCCGGAGCTGGTGTCCAAGATCTTTGCAGGCGGCGGTGAGGTTACAAAAGGTCTGACCAAGACGGTGGAAGATACACTGAAGTCTTATGCGACCCGCTATGCAAGTGACAATGCAGCCACAAAAGGCGGACGCGGATCCTACGGACGGCTGATTGAGGAGGCAGGTTCCGAGAAGACGCCGACCACGCTTTTGAACAATTTCCTGTACAGTCAGATCAAAGACATCCAGACTCGGATTGAAAAACTGCAGTCTCAGCTGCAGACGCAGCAGGATCGGTATATCAAACAGTTTGCTTCGATGGAGACGCTGATCAGTCAGATGAATTCGCAGTCCAGCTGGCTGTCACAGATCTCCGGTTAAGAGACACCATAAAATAGTATACAGATATTAGGAAGGAATTCGTATGAACGGATACAGCCAGTACAAAGAAAAAAGTATTTACTCCATGTCCGGACCAGAGCTTTTGCTGCTTCTGTTTGATGAAGCGATCAGAAGACTGAGCAGGGCAGAGCGGTCACTGCAGGAGAAAGATTATAAAGATTTTGAAGATTGTATTCGGCGCACCACGAGGATTGTTCGATATCTGACAGATATTTTGAATATGGACTATCCAATCAGCAGGGATCTGAGAAGAATCTATACTTATCTTGTCTATGATCTCAGCCGGGTAAGTGCCGGAAGAGAGCGTCGTCAGGACGAGATCGGAAGGATCCGCCATATTCTGTCTGAACTTCGGGAAGGATTTGATGGCGCAAGCCGCAAAGTAAATGATATGCATATCGTTGTGCAGCGGGAAGTCAGGGGATAGGCAGAATGGCACAGGCAGGACTGGACAGGACAAAGGTAATGGTCCTTCTTCAGAGACGGTATCATGTGATCAGAGAGATCAGCAAGCTGAGCAGGGAGCTTTCAGAGGCGCTTTCGCGGAATGATGAAGTATCAACTTCTATGATTCTTCAGATGAGAGCGGAAGAGATGGCAAAAGCCGATGAATGTATCCATGAGATTTGGCAGCTTGTTGATGAGGATGAGAAGGCGCAGAGAGAACTGCGCCTCCTTATCATGTCGGACTTTGGAAAGGACGCCGGGGAGAGCCCGGAAGAGAAGAAGATCTATGAAATCAGGAGAAAGACCCAGGAGATAATCGATGAGATCCGGAGTCTGGATCAGCGGTTAAGTCGAAAGCTGGCCGGAGACAGATCGTATTATGGGGATTAGAAACAGCAGTAAGGCTGGAGCCGGAGCTGCTTTGCCTGGGCAGGTGAAATTATATGAATCAAATGGTGTTTGAGGGAAGGGCTCTGACGGGAATCGTATCATCCATCATTCGTCAGGATACGATGAAAGTACCGCTGAACCGTCTGGACTGGGAACGGATATTTCGGCTCGCAGACTATCATAAAGTTGCCAATATCGTTCATCTGGGGATTCTTGGCTATCGGGAGTCTCTGCCGGATAAATGGAGAGAACGTTTCTTCGAACGATATCAGGAGGCATTGCAATATGGAGAGAACTACAAAGAGTCCGTCAAAGAGGTGCTGACCTGGCTGGATGCCAGGAAAATCTCCTGTACGATCCTGATGTCAGAGACTGTGAGGGAATACTATCCGATTCCGGAGACTGCGGCCAACAGCTCTCTTCAGCTTTTGCTGAATCAGGAGAATTTTACATTGGTAAAAGGCTATCTGGTTGATATGGGATACGAGACAGACCGAGTGTATGAGGGCGTGGGAGAACGTTTGAGCAGACTCAACAGTATTTCCGTGCTTCTTTGTTACAAGCTTCCTTTTCGGACAGCCAGATATGAAAGAGATATGAGGCGTCTTTTGGAGACGGCGATGCTTCGGGAGTCGTACCAGTACATTCGAACTCTGACACTGGAAGGGGAACTGATCTTTCGGCTGGCGGGGGCTGCGTACCGTTATGTGACAGATGAACTGACGATGCGGGAGGTCTTGGATCTGCAGCTTTGCCACCGGACCTGGAGAGATCATGTGCGTCTGGACGCAGTAGGCAGGAGATTGGAAGACTTTCAGGTGGAGCAGCTGGCAGAGAAGATCTTGAGGATCTCCTATATGTGGTTTGGAGATAAGAAAGATACTTATTATGAACATCTTCCCGATGATATGCCTGCTTTTGACCGGCTGGAGGAACGACTCCTGACAAGAGGCATCGTAAACCATGAGGCGGATGAACAGGCGCTTCGGCTTCAAAAGATGATACAAAAGGAGCTGGACAAAGAAAAGCGGGCAGAAGAACGCCAGCAATTCCGTGAGAAGCTGAAAGAACGCCATGAGCAATTAAAACGTCGGATTCGTTGGATTTTTCCAGATTATCATTACATGTCTTCGATTTATCCAAGAGTAGAGAAGCTGCCGGTACTACTCCCGGTATATTGGGTGATTCGCGGGATACGGCTGTTGATGCGGACACTGTCAGGTTAAAAAAATCCCTGCAGAAGACCTCTTTCTTCTGCAGGGATTTTTTATGCCTGTGAATCGGACGACTCACTTTTTTTCTTTAAGATGGATTGAAGCAGCATCACAGAATTGATATTGGGCGTGAGAGCTGTCTTGTTGCTCTGTTCCGCCTCGGATAATTCCTCCCGAAGGATTGAGATCTGCTTTGGGGCATCAATGGCGAGACGAACGCCGTCTCCAGCACATTCGATAATGGTAATTCGAATATTGTCGCCAATCAAAAGGCTTTCATTCTTTTTCCGTCGAAGAATCAGCATCGTTGTCACTCCCATCTTCCATATTTACAGAATCCATTACTGATGGAAAGGAACGTAACTTGTGCCGATATCCATAAGAAGAATTCTCCAGGATTACCTGAATTCCCTGTCTTGTCTCCGGATTGATGACCAGAGGACATTTTAGATTTACGGTATTCTCCAGATAATCGCTGTGTACCACACAAACAGAATAGTAGGAAAGCTCGCCTTTGTCTGTGACTTTCAGACAGGAAAGCTCCTCCGGAGTCAGTTCAGGTGAGTAATCTGGATAAAGAACGTAGGGATTGACCAGCGCAAAACCTACGCTTACATCTTCCACGGACTGCATCATCAGCATGGAATCATCATTTTCATCCAGAGATAAAAAGAGATAGCGCTTCAGTGCGGGAAAACCAAAAAGTCCATCCACAAAGGTGATGAGATTTTCTTCTTCGTAATCCACGGTACCATAATCTGTCTCAATTGTCATGTTGATTGTCGCTCCTATGTGAATAAATTGATATTGCTGCCTCTGGAGGCATCTCTGGGCGGAACATAATTAAATTCACCCAGATATTCAAAATGAAGCTCGGGGCGCTGGGTGACGATGGTCATCACCATGGGCGGCAGGAAGGTGAGATCTCCTTTGGCAACCCGCATTTCCAAAGCTCCTAACTGTGCGGTATAAGAAGAGGAGAATTCCTGTTTGTGATTGGCAGGCGAAGCAGCAGGGGCTGCTGCTTCGTAGGCAGAAACCGGAACCGCTTCCGCTGCAGACTGGCTCGATGGTGCAGACTGGCTGATGACAGGCTGACTGGAAGAGGCCGTCATCTGTTGTCTGGAGAGCGCCTGCTGCCTGGAAATCTCCTGCTGTCTGGACACATTCTGTGTCTGTGGTGTCGTATTCCGTCTGGAGAAGGTTCGATTAATTCTTGTAATGTCGTCCATCGGCAGAGAACTGCCAGATGTATGAGTGCGACGGAAAGACATCTGACGGGCCAGGGCTTTGCGCCGTTCCATATCTACGGAATCAGAACTGACCAGCCGGGCATTCTGCGAAAGCCGCATGGTACGCATTGGTACGGAAGTAATTTTGATAAGTTGTTCCATATAGAACAGAACCCCCTTTCAGAAAATAAAATTAGGACAGGTTTTTCCTATCTGACAAAATCAAACAAGGAAGACTGCATCAGATTCGATCCCACCTGAAGGGCTGCATTGTAAGCATATTGGTTGTTATACATCTCCAGAATGGATTCGTAAGGATCTGCACCTACGATATCCTTATACTGAACCTTTAAAGAATCCGTCAGGGCGTTCAGGCGATCTTCGGTATTCTCCAGGGTTTTGTATTTATTACCCAGATCAGAGTAGACGGTACTGATGACGTGCTCCGCTTCTGTCATATCTCCGATCAGTTTTTCCAGCTGGTCATCCAGTACATCGGGATCTCCGTCATCTGCGTATTGATCCAGTGCGGCCACACCCTGCAGGACAGTGCCGAGCGGGCCGTCGGTGAGCCGTTTCATGATGTCTTTTTCGGCATTGGCAGCATTTGCTCCTGTAATAACCCCGTTGTTATCCAGAGGATAGAGAGACTGGATGGTATCGGAATTCATTCCGGTCAGAACGTTCATGCCGCCGGTAAAGGTATCAAGCAACGTATCTCTGCTGCGGATATCGCCGTAACCAAGATCCATATATCCATGCTCGGACATGGCCTGTACCAGTTTGTTGATATCTCCTAACTGCTTACCGTCACTTCCAGTTCCGGAGAGCAATTCAAATTCGTAATTGTCTCCGTTCTTTTTCAGTTCCATCTCAAAATTGGTTACATCCGTTTCGCCAGGAAATTTGTGGCTGAAAGTAAGCTTCGTACCATCTGCGCTTAAGGAGAAGGGCGGTGTGGACACATCGTTGCCGCCGTATACGTAGAAATCCTGATACTGCGAACGCAGATCATTGACCATCGTCTGTGCTTTCTGCAGAAGGTCCGATTTCAGGGTGTCTCTGGCTGTCGCATCGGTGGTTGCAGTTCTGGCTTTCAGCACCACGTCATTTTTGGCCTGCTTTAAAAGCTGCTGGATATCATAGGCTCCTTTTTCCTGCTGTTCCAGGCGGGCCTGGACGTCAGTCAGAAGGGTGACGCGGCCCAGTGCATCCAGGTACTGATCGTCGATTTCCTTGCCCCTGTAGTAGGAGAGGGGACTCTCTGCGGCGGTCTCATACTGTCTGCCGCTGGAAATCTTGTTCAGGCTTTTGTTCAGGTTCGCATGTACACTGTTGATGGAACTGGTATAGTTCCGGTAAGTGGATGTATTTGTAACACGCATATTGGTTACCTCCATGTTGATATTCTATAGGGATGCGGACAGTGTGGTCACATACTGTCCGCAAAAGATCAGGATTATGAGATTACCGGCCTACGACACCGGTGCTGTTGATCAGGGTATCCAAAGTCTGATCCAGCGCGGTCATAAGACGGGATGCTGCGTTGTAGGCGGAGACAAACTGCATCATATTGGATGCTTCTTCGTCCAGACTGACTCCGGATACTTCGTCCCGGCTGTTCTGAATGCCGTTTAACACGGTCACATTGGTCTTCAGAGCCATGGCATTGTGATAGGAGTCATTGGCCAGAACCGTGGAGATGTGGTTCATATAGTCGGCGAAAGTGTTGTCTTTCAGGTTGTGATCAATACCGGCAAGAATTTTGTCAAGATTGGCACTGACGGCACCCGTACCAAAGGTTACCTTCATTGCTTCCTGCATATTCATGATCGTATCGGTGGGATCTTTGGTTCCGTTGGCGTTGCTGCCGGCCGTGCTGATATGAACGTTTCCATTGGTCCACTCAGAGTTGATACCGATGTTGGCAGCAGTGATATCTTTTCCGTCTTTGTCTTTATTATAAAACAGAAACTGATCAGCTGCATTTGCAATGCTTTGATCATTCTTTGCTCCGTCAATATTGATGGCGTTCATGACGTCAGCAAACGTTTTCGCAAGATTATTCAGTTCATTTCTGTAATACTCATATCCTTTTTTGTCAGTGAGACCGGTTGTTGTACCATCTTTCCAGAGCATGTCGAGGGTTGCCTGGATAGAACCGGAATCTTCCGGAAACTGGTTTGTAATATTGCCGGCAGCATCTTTTTCAAAAACAGCGGAGGCTGCATTGTTTGCGACCAGATTGCTCTTGCTGCCATGGAAGGTAATCGCAGCTCCTGTCGGATCCTGCAGGCTTCCGCCTGTAAGTTCCAGACGTCCGTAGTTATCCGATCCGCTTCCTTCGGTCCCTTCCACAAGCGTCAGTCGCTGGGTGTTGCCGTTGGCGTCCTTATACAGCATCTCCACCCGCAGATCATCGGGCCATTCCTTCTTAAACATGGGATTGCCGCTGCTGTCCAGATGGTATACTTCACCCAGCGCTTCTTCTGTGTCTGTGGCACCGGTCGAATCAATTCCATCATGTGCCTGATCCTTATAATAAGTAACTTCAATTGGAATATAACTGGAAAGTTCATCCAGCAGGACATTCCGCTCATCCATCAGTTCCAGACTCTGCTGGCCCAGGATCTGATTCTGTTTGATCTGACGATTCAGGTTGCCGATCTGCATCAGGATATTGTTGACGATCTCGATGGAACCATTCTCGGAAGTATTCTGACCGCTTAACTTCATGAATTCCTGCTGTTCCGCCTCGGTAATCTTGGTGTCAGCATCGTTCAGCATGTTGGCCAGGGCGTGCATCTTGGAGCGAAGCTCAGATTCGTAGATGGCGTCGTTGATCTTCGCAGGATCCTGCATATCGATCAGACAGCCCAGGATGTTGGTAAAGCCCGAGTGAAGGTTGTCGATGGTGGACTCATCAAAGACCTTTGCCAGACTGTCCAGAGAAGACTGCAGGCCGCTTGTGTAGCCGGATTTGTACATCTGGCTTCTGTACTGGGCGTCCAGATAGGGGTCACGGATCTGTGCGACCTTATCCATACGGACTCCGAAGCCCACAAGAACTTCGGAACCGTTCATATAGTTGGAGACAGGAGTCCGGTAGTTGATGCTGGATGTTTTCAGCTCCTGTCTTGTGTATCCAACGGTGTTCATATTCGAAAGGTTCTGCCCGATGATGTCCAGACGCTTCTGGTTCGCCTGCAGGGCAGATAATGCGGTTGAAAAACCGGCAAATGATGCTCGTACCATAATATATACTCCTCCAAATTCCTTTCATCTGATCCGGAAAACCGGTCAGACATATTTATTTTGAATCCGCGCGTGCGATGTGGCAGCCGGGCGAACGGTTCCTTCATTATTATAAGAACTGCCCTGCTGCCGCGCAGCAATGATATCAAGTTCATGAAGCCGCACTCCGATGATCTGCTCGGAAGCGTCTCTTGCGTGTCGAAGCCGCTTTAACTGCCGCTCCAGATTTTCAAACAGCGGTGTCAAAAACTCCTTCTGGTCGGGAGACGCCTGATCCAGTATCTGATTCAATGTCAGATCTTCCCATCCAAGGTCTTTCTGATAATTCATCCGATGCTGCTCTAAACCACGCAGCTTCAAAAGAAGCGCCTGCTCTTCCTGGATACACCCGTCCAGAAGTTCATGGCGGCGCTCCGACGCGGCAGCAGCTTTCGTCTCCTCCACCCGGGAGATGGATGCGGCTACGTTTGCCAGATCCCTGATGACGGCACGGTATTGGTTTAACGGATCCTGTGTCTTCTGACTCATAACTGATCGGTAGACTCCCTTCTATAAAAACCTGATTCGTGAAGCAATGGGACTTAAAAGCTGGCCTTTTCAGTTCAGTCCCAGCAGACGGCCGGCAATCCTGTCTGCATCCGGGTGATAAGTGCCGGAAGATACTTGACGGCTTAACTCCTGAACCCGTTCCGGACTGGCACTTTCACTCAGAGAAGAAGCGGCACGGCGGGACAGAATTTTTGCAAAACTGTCTTCCTGACTGACCTGAGGTCCGTGGATGGTAACCGTATCATAATTTCCTTTGCTCTGGCCGGCCTTGGGCTTGCGTACTGCAGGGGCCGGAGTCGGTGTGCGGTAGGAAGGACTCATGGTCTGAAATTTGATGTTCATAAAAAAGCCTCCTTTCAAAAACAAACAGACAGCTGAGCTGCCCTGTCAGGCTTATTCTGTAATACTGATTATATTATCGGCATTTTTTGCGGAAGAATAAGATGTCAGAGATTATTTTTGCATTTTTTCTGGGAAATTACAGGGATTTCCGCGGGAAAGGGGGAAGTTTTACTTGCCGGGGAGGCCTTACTGGAGTATAATGTTTTTAGTATTGTGCAAATGTCTTTTGGACTTTCACATGAAATATAAAAAGATCATACTAATTTAATGGTAAAAGCAGCCGATATATATAAGGTGAATGAGTATGTACAGGATTCTGCTGTGAGGGAGAGCGAGTGTGCACGGCGGGACCGTTTGCATTATATTATAGACGGAAGCTGGAGGATATATGGCGAATATATTACAGGTGACGAATCCGAGTATCAATACAGATAACCGGAACGTGCCCAATCCCATGGACCCGAAGTACAACGGGGATCATGCGGTCCGCAACCAGGCAGACCCTACCCGGGTAGTCCGGGCGGATGGCAGGGAAGGGGACCAGACTGGGAATACGGCCCAGAACGATGTATTCAGCGTCATCAATTATGAAAGCAATTATGGCGCCTTTATCAAAGGCCTTGGAGAGAGCCAGGATCTGGCAGGAGCGTTGGAGCGCCTGCTTTTTAGTGACTTATCGATTCTTCAGGAGGCAGGACGCACAGAGATCGGCGCTTTAGTCGATCAGTTCTTGATGTCTCTTCGGATGGATTCTCCCGAGGAGCTGTTCGCTTTTCTGCAGGGGCAGCAGGAATTACAGGCCCGGTTCAGCGGTGACTTCTTTAACCGTCTGCGTGCGGCGCTGATGCAGAATCCCTCTGACAGTTTTAAAGAGGCGGCGCTGGCGTTCTTAAAGGGATATAATAATTATGCTTCCGGCACCCATCTGCTGCAGCAGATGCGGTCTCTGACCGGAGATATCGAGCAGCTGATGCTGCGTTCTTTCCGGGAGGAGTTCCGGGAGCTTGCCAGCAGCATGAACTGGGATGCGCAGAATGGAGATACAGCGGCCAATACAGGTGTTTTGAACGGAAAGCTAATCCCGTTTCTTTCCAATTATGTTTCCCGTACCCATGATTACGGAGCAGTCCGGGATGCGGCGATGCTTTTGATTTTCAATGCGGTCCGCTACCAGAACGGAGAGGGAGAGAAGCTGTCGCAGCTTCTGGACCGTATGATGGAAGACCGTGATTTTGCGAAGCTGTTCGGGCAGGACGGGCAGGCCATGATCGAAAAGCTGCTTGCCAGAGGAGCAGACGAAGCGGCGGCTCAAAAGCCCATGATGGCGGATTTTGCCGACAGTCTGGCAAAGCTGCTTTTAAGAGGCGCCAACGGTCAGGCAGGTCTTGAGAATGTTCAGCAGTTTTATACGATCATGAACGGGATGCTGATGAATGAGAGTGTCTATATGCCGCTTCTGCATTTTCTGATTCCTTTCCAGTTTGATGGGAACAATGTGGTATCCGAGATGTGGGTGGACCCGGACGCAAAGAAGGACAATGAGGAAGAGGGCAGAAAGATCAAGCTTTTCCTGAAGTTTGATATCCAGAGTCTGGGCAAATTTGAGCTGATTCTGACGCTTCAGGACAGAGAGTCCAAGATGCAGCTGTTTGTGCCGACCCATCTGGCAAAGCAGGATAAAAAGATCCAGGGAGATGTGTTTGACATTCTGAAACAGAACGGGATCCGTCTGGGACAGATCTCAATCATGGGGCGTGTGCGTGATCGGAAGGTGACGGAGGTATTTCCGGAAATACGGGAGAAGGAGACGACGATCAATGTCAGAATTTGATGAATTAATGAGGCAGAAGGCCGTTGCTCTGAAGTACAATCCAGAGAAGAACGGAGCGCCTGTCATTGTAGCATCCGGTATGGGATATCTGGCAGAACGGATTACGGAGACGGCAATGGACGCAGGAGTTCCGGTTTATGAGGATGATTCGCTGGCCACTCTTTTGACGCAGCTGCAGCTGGGGGCGGAGATTCCGGAGGAACTTTACCAGGCGATTGTGGATATTTATATTTATTTTCTGGGATATGTGCCGGATCGGGAGCCGGAGGGAGCCGCTCAGGAAGTATCAGAGGAGCTTCCTTTGGAGGCGGAAGAGATTCCAGAGGAGTGGCTGGAGCAAAATTGACAGAGTGAAAAAGGAGCAGACATAATCATGATATATGGAACATCGGCAGCCGGACTCTATGGGCTGACAGAACAGGAACAGGTTCGTCAGAAGCAGGAAGAGAGAGAGACGCCCGGAAGCAGTTTTCGGGAGGCATTTTCAGATGCCAATAAAAGTGTGACGGAGAGTATGGATGATATTTTCGAGGAAGCAGCGTCGGCCTACGGGATCTCTGCAGATCTTTTAAAAGCAGTCGCCAAGGCGGAGTCGAATTTTAACCCAAGTGCGGTGTCTCATGCAGGAGCCATCGGCGTGATGCAGCTGATGCCCGGGACGGCCAGTTCTTTGGGCGTTACGGATCCCTATGATGCGAGACAGAACATCATGGGCGGTGCAAAGTATCTGAAGAGCAACCTGGATCGATACGACGGTGATGTCAGCCTTGCCCTGGCTGCATATAATGCCGGTCCGGGCAGTGTAGATAAGTACGGGGGGATACCGCCTTATGCAGAAACTCAGAATTATGTGCGCAAGGTAGGGGCTTACCTGAATGGTTCTCCGCTTACGGCAGGCACCATGGTCAGCAGCAGTTATGGAAGCCAGGGAACGTCCGCGCTGGGCAGTCTGTACGGTTCTTCGGCTCTTTCGGGATATGGGAGTGCTTATGGCTCTGCTGCATCGGTGGGCGGACTGTACAATGCTTCTTCCGAAAATACATATGGGACTTCTGCTCTTGCAGGTCTTTCCGGGGGGTATGGTTCCACGGCGCTGACCGGTGCGGGGAGCATGTACGGGCTTTCCTCTATCTATGGATCTTCCGGCAATCTGCTGGGCATGCTGCTTGGAACGGCATCCCAGGGCGACAGTGACGGCGATACGGTGTCCATCAGCAAGGACAGTTTTTACAGTCTTTTGGAGCTGCTCCGCCTTCAGATGACGATGAATGCCAGCAGTCAGGTGGGAAGCATTACGATATAAAAGACAGGCACCGCGGCTGATACCGCGGTGTTCGTGTTTACAGGACAATCAGGAAGTGCTGTTTAAAACCATGCTGCCGAACACCTGGCATAAGGTGAGGGAGTGGCAGGTGTGAAAGCGGTATCGATCAAGGAGGGGAGATAATATGAGATTAAAAGATTGTGAGAGCTGTCTGGTCTATGGCTCGGACCGGAAGCCCTTGTCCAGAGCAAGAGTGACCGAGGTTAAGGAAAATGTGCTTCAGCTTTACTTTCGGAGTCCCAAGCTGAAGGCGGTCAGACTGAAGACCATTGTGGATTTCTACGATGCACAGCAGGGACTGATCCGGACCCTGTGCGATATGACGCTGAAAAAAAATCCGAAGGTCTATGAGGCGGGGGAGCCCTGGATGGCGGACTGTACGCTTGTGAAGGTGTACGAATCGTTCCAGCGGCAGAAAGACATACGGGTAAAGGTGCAGATTGCATCCGAGTTTGTCATGTCGGATGGAAAATATTTTTCCGGTACGGTCAGGAACATCAGTGCAGGCGGACTGTATATGGTCACGGATCAGAAGATGAACAGTGGTCAGATGTTTTCCTTTACCTATCCTTTCAAGGCCGAGCCCTTTCGGGTAAATGTCAGGGTTCTCCGGGTACAGGAACTGATGGGCGGTTACGGCTACGGATGTAAGTTTGAGGAGCTTTCCCCGGGAGAAGAGGCAGATGTCCGGAACTTTGTCTACCAGAAACAGATCCAAAGACAGCTGGAGCGGCAGAAGAGACAGGAACTGCCGGAAGAAGGGCTATGATGAAGATCAATCTGGTGATGATTGTGAAAAATGAAGCCCGTTCGCTGGAAAAATGTCTGCGGCTGGCAAAGCCTCTGGTTGATCGGATGATTGTTGTGGACACCGGATCAGAGGATGAGACGGTGGAGATTGCACGCAGGATGGGGGCGGAGGTGTTCTTCTTTTCCTGGATCGATGATTTTTCCGCTGCACGGAACTATGCACTGGAACAGTCAGACGGAGACTGGAATCTGGTGCTGGACGGAGATGAGTATTTAAAGCCCGTAAGCCGTTCCAAGCTGGAACACAGCCTTTTGGCACATCCGGGAACATGGCTTGGAGGACTCCTTCGGTATGATTCTTATCCGGACGAGCAGGGGGTGAGCGTCAGCAGTTCGGTGCTCCCGAGACTTTTGCCGGCGGGGGTTCGGTATACCGGGAGGATTCACGAACAGCCTGCCGGAGATTATCCCTGTTATGCGCTTTCCCTGGAAGCGGATCATGACGGCTATCTGTATACGGATAAGGGAGAACGAAATCTTTCTTATCTGGAGCGGGAAACAAAGGAGCACCCGGAGGACGGATATTATCAGTTTCAGCTGGCTTCGACCCTCCGCAATCTGAAGCGGCTAAAGGAAAGTCTTGGGTACTTCCGGCGGTTTTACCGTCTGTCGAAGGGGGAAGAAGCTTATCGCCCCGGGGGCGTGGTGCTGTATCTGTACACCCTTTTGGATTTGGGAACCATGGAATGTCTGGAGGAGGCCGGCCGGATTGTGGAACAGGAAGAGGCAGCCCTTGGAGGCTGGTCAGACTTCTGTTTTGTGTGCGGACTTTTTTATATGAAACGTGTGCTGTCGGATGTAGGACGATATATCGAGCTGCTTCCGAGGATTGAAAGCTGTTACCGCCGGTGTCTGGAGCTGGGAGAGCGCCCGGAGCTTGGAGGCGTTGTGGGGACCGGATCTTTTAAGGCCGCCTATAATCTGGGGGCCTGGTATGAGGTGTCCGGACAAAAGGATCTGGCTGTCCAATATTACCAGATGGCGGCAAAGCAAGGGTATGAGGCGGCAAAAGAAAGGCTGAAAGCGCTTTGAGAAATGCTTCTGTGTCCGTAAAGGGCAGAAAGTGTTGCGGTAAATGGGGATGAAGTGGTGTTTTTTGCCAGGAGAGGCTTATAATCGGGCGGAAGCTGGCGATATATAAGAACAACAGGAGTTATGAATTATTTTTGATACAGGTTGCATAAGGAGTAATCCTTTTACAACAAAGGCGGGAGGTTTTTTGAAAGATCCGCCAAAAAAGGTAGAAAGATACCAGAAAGGAGAGAAATAGTATGGCAACAAGTGGAATCGGCGGGATCGGCACAGGTTATAATTTTGGTTATAATTCCGGCTACAACAGCGGGATGGATTATGATTCTTGGGTCAATGATGCCAATCAGAAAGCGGATGAGCTGAAGGATAAGTATACATCGACGGAAAGTACTTCCGGTACATCCGGTTCGAAAGATACTTCCAGCACATCCGGCAGCAGTTCTGTCAAGAACAAATATGGCACGGTATCTACAGGTTCAGCATATCTGAGAAATTATCAGATGGCGCTTACGGATCTGGAGGATTCGGCGGCTGCGCTTCAGATCTATGAGAAAGACAATGTATTTTCGAAGTATGAGGAAGCGCTTAAAAAGGCAGATGAAGCGGCACAGAGCGGTGACGCAGACGCGCTGAAGACTGCTCAGGAGAATGTGGAGAAAGCATTTGGAAACATCGTATCTGCGGTGAAGACCTTTGTGGATGACTACAATTCGACCATATCCTTCCTGAAGAACAACAATGGCATGACGGCCACCGCGGCAGATGATCTGGCAAGCTTTCAGCGTTCTACGCTGACAGACAAAGCACTGCAGACGTTCGGACTTAGCAAGGATAAGGACGGATATCTGAGTGTGGATGAGGAGAAGCTGACGGAGACGCTCGAAGAAGGCTATGATTTTGTAAAAGAGACCATAGGCGGCCAGTACGGCATTGCAGATCGTGTGGGAAATAAGGCGACCAAGATTCTGGATTCGTCTGTGGAGCAGATTCTCGGCACGAATAAGACTTCTTCTGCAGAGGAGACTGATAAGAAGACTAACAGTACCAGCAGCACGAATAAATCTTCATCTAAGAATTATTCCCTGCCGGACGGCATGACTTCTTTTGCGAACTTCGCAAAGAGCGGGGCATATAACCTGACCAATTACTATGCGGTAGGTATGCTTCTGAACACAATCGGATAAGAACGACCGCAGAGGATTCCGGCAGAAGAACTGTCGGAGACAGGCGGTTCTGGACAGGGGCAGATGGGGCTTGCAGGAGTCACATCTGCCCCTGAAACGTTTTGAGAAAGATAAAATCATTTTTTGACAGCTGCAGTTTCATCCGGTCAGGGCTTTACTGCCCACAGAGGTCCCCCGCTGTCATAGCTTTTCTTCAGCTCTTTTAAAAGTTGTTCCAGGTCCCATTCCAGCGTACAGTTTTCATAACTTGCCGGATCCGCGATGGAGATCTTGCCGTCGTTCAGAAGCCGGGTGAAGAGGACGAAGTGTCCGTTCGCCGTCAGGGTTCCGCGTCCCATAAGCGCCACCAGGATATGCCCGGAGGAGAGCAGGTCTGCCACATGTTCATAGGAACGGTCTGTGACGCTCTCGACAGAGAGTCCATACGCAGCCAGGGCATCGGGGATCAGGCTGTGGTAGGAGCCGCCGTGGAGGGCATAGTAGCCGTTTTCGGAAGCCCAGGCGGCGATGTCTGTGGGATCCACCGGGGAATCGGTGAAACTGTTGACGACCATGGACACGGCCGTGGGTCCGCAGCCGTATTTGTTCATGGGATCGTATCCGCCGTAGAGATAATCGCCCCAGCGCAGGTCCCCCTGATGATAGTAGAGCATGGGACCGCTGCCGGTATCCAGCATGTAAAGGTAGATCTGCTCGGAGGTGTCACCGCTGTCTGCCTGGAGATGAGAGATATCTCCTTGTTCCCTTGTGGATTCCATATAGGGGGGATCGGTTTTGGTGTCCGGTGTGCCGGAGGCTTCCGAGGAGGCGGGGGCGGAAGATTTTTCCTGCCAGGAGGCAAAGGTTTCCTGAAATGTCGTGATCTGTTCTGTCACACAGGTCCGGGCGTATCCGGCAAAGCTTTGGATATCTGCCCAGGTGAAGGGCCGAAAGGCGATATATAAGCTGGCCAGAAGCACCGCCGCACAGGTGAAGATGGCGGGGAGCAAAAGGAGGTAGAGTTTTTGTTTCTTCATGATGGCTGACTCCGTAGAACGTGGTGTTTTCAAAATGATTTCTCTGCGGATATTATATACGATTATTTAGAGAATGGGAAGAGGGGGAGGGTGGAAAGAAACGGGGTCTTAACATTAAAAGCGGGGGTTGGATAAGGAGGAGTATCGGAAGGACAGACAGCTCTGCATGAATTTGGCAAAATCGAATCAATAATCTATAGTGAGGAACATCTTCAATAGAAAAAAAGGATTCCAAAAGTCGTTATAGGAGTAAGATTTAAGTTTTCTTTGATTCTGCCGATATATAGGACGGTAAGATTTTAAAGTATATATATTATATTTTATATAATGAAGGAAATTAGAATTATAAGGAGGATCAGGCGGGATGAAAGCGATATTGTTGGCGGCGGGCAGAGGTACAAGGATAGCCCGGAACGTGGAGCGTGTGCCCAAATCGACTTTGCCAGTGGATGGGGTGCCGCTGATTCGGCGTTCGGTGCAGCTTTTACAGGAGGAAGGGCTTGAGTGTATCGTATGTTCCGGTTACGAAGAGGGCAAGATTCGCGATGCGCTGGCGGGACTGGACCGGATCACTTACTGCTATAATCCTTTTTATGATATTACTAACAGCATTGCCAGTATCTGGTTTGCGAGACAGGAAATGGACGATGATCTGCTGGTACTGAATGCAGATGTGTTTTTTTCCAAAGAAATCCTGGAACAGGTCATGTCTGATCCGCGTGATCCGGTCATGGCGATTGACTATTCCCGCACGGTGGAAGGGGATTATTTCTTTTATACCAGTCTGGATGGCAGAATTGAAAAATATGGAAAGGGGCTCCCCATCGAACAGCGGAACTGTGAGTATGTGGGCATGGCCAAAATCGGGAAAGCATTTCTTCCCAAATTTATCACGCGTATGGAAGAACTGGTCAGCCATCAGAAGCACAGTATCTGGTGGGAAAATATTCTCTATTCTTTCACGGATAACAAGGAAGAGGATATCTACACGGTGGATGTGGGCGGACGCTTCTGGGCGGAGATTGATTATTTTGATGATTATGCGAGAATCATCGATTATGTGGCAAAGCAGAAGGAGACGAAATGAGAAAGCAGATAAAAGCACAGCTTCTGGGCAGTGCACAGTATCTTGTTCAGACAGCGGAAACACTGGAAGGGATTTTAAAAGGGCTCAGTAAGGAAGTAGCAGTGGACGTGCTTTCCCAGATTCAGGAGCTGGTCATCCAGATCGGAAATACCATTGAAGATTCGGAAGGCGAAGGACATGAGACGATTCCCCGGCTGGAGCAGGCCTGTGAGCTTTTGTATCAGCTGAGCTGTTCTCTGGATCAGGCAGAGAGCGGCAACCGAATGCGGATCCAGAACCTGAAAGTGATTTTTATGGAAGTCAAAAAAGAGATAGAGGAAAAGATACCGGTAAAACTGGAGATCCTGTTTGTTCCTTATCAGGTGTCCATGTGGGATTCCCTGGAAAGCGTATGGATGGCGGCAAGGGAAGAGGAACAGGTGGAGAGTTATGTGGTTCCGATTCCGTTTTATGATGTGCGTCCGGATAACTCTCTGGGCGCTTTGTATTATGAAGGAGACAAGTATCCAGACTATGTGCCGGTGACTCCTTACTGGCAGTATTCCATCGAAAAGAGAAAGCCGGACATTATCTTTTTTCATAACCCCTATGACGAAAGCAACAGTGTGACGAGAGTTCCGGAGCAGTATTATGCTAAAAATATGAAACTGCATACGGATCTTCTGGTATATATCCCGTATTTTGTCAGTGAAGTGGGCGGGCCGTCAGATCACCAGTGCTATACTCATGGGGTCTTGTTCGCGGATCGAGTGGTAGTGCAGCCGGAAAGTATTTATGAGAAGTACTGTACGATTTATACAAAGGTACTGAAACAGCACGGACTTGAGGATGCGTTTGTACCGGCAGAGGAGAAATTTTTGCCTCTTGGGTCGCCAAAGTTTGATAAGCTTTTGAATATGCAGTGCAAGATCGAAGATCTGCCAGTGGAATGGCGGGAGAAGATTTTAAAGCCCGATGGAAGCAGGAAGAAGATTATTTTTTATAATTTGTCGATTGTGCCACTTCTGACATATAGAGAGCAAATTTTAAAAAAAATAGACAGTGTGTTTTCTTTTTTTAAAGAGAAAAGGGATGAAGCTGTACTGCTTTGGAGACCACATCCACTTTTAATCAATACGATTAATTCCATGATTCCTCAGATGAAAGAAGCATATTTACAGCGGGTAAAAGAATTTAAAGAAGAAGAATGGGGAATTTATGATGAGACCCCTGATTCGAATCTGGCTCTGGTGCTGTCGGATGGATATTATGGAGACTGGAGCAGCTTGATGACAAGCTATAGAGAGATGGGCAAGCCAATGTTGCTGCAAGAAATTCAAATTATTGATACGAGAAGAAGAATAGAAATGCCAAAAAAAAAGCAGCTTCAAGGAGAAGATACATGTACATTAGAGCATTTTTATGATTTTGTTTTTCCGTCCAATGAGAAAAATAGTAAACAGTCAAATGTGGGAGAAAAAATATTTCAATATTTTTTACAAAAGATTGAATAAATAAGAGTTTGTAAAAGGATCAAAAATATGGTAGAAGCAATGATCATTGCCGGGGGAAAAGGAGTTCGGATGAACCAGGATATCCCCAAGCAATTTCTAAATATCAATGATATTCCTGTGATTGTATATACATTGAAAGCATTTCAGCAGCATCCGGAGATCGATGCTATATTAGTAGTGTGTATTGAAGGCTGGCAGGAAATATTGTGGGCCTATGCCAAACAGTTTAATATTACAAAATTAAAATGGGTGGTTCCAGGGGGAGAGACTGGGCAAGAGTCCATTCGCAATGGCACTTTTGAACTGGAAAAGCATTGTGGGGAAGAAGATCTGGTTGTGATTCATGACGGAATTCGTCCTAATGTATCACAGGAGATCATTTCCAGCTGTATTGCGCAATGTCGTCTCAATGGTTCTGCAGTTACGGTAATTCCTTGTGCAGAAGCAATGCTTCTGCGTCAGGAGGATGGGGAATGTTCAAAAGAGGAAATCGCAAGAACTTCTCTTGCGCGGACGCAGACCCCACAGGCGTTTCCGTTAAAGAAGCTGTTATGGGCACATAGAGAAGCTTTGAAAAGAGGAATTACGAATTCCATTGCTACCTGCACCTTGATGGTAGAACTGGGAGAAAAGGTTTATTTTTCCGCAGGATCAGAAAAAAATGTTAAGATCACGACGGTGGAAGATCTGGAGATTTTTCGGGCATTATTGTATTCGAAAAAAGAATCATGGCTAAAATAGAGGGATGCGTATATGTACCATGATAATAAAACTTATCAAAGAGATCTTGAGGAAGCGGTCAGATTATCCTTGGATTTTAAATGCCTGTACGGAAAGTCATTTTTGATTACAGGGGCTTCTGGTTTGATTGCTTCTTTTTTGATTGATTTGTTGTTCTATGCAAACAAAATGATGAATGCAGAAATCAAGGTGTATGCTTTAGTTCGTGACAGAAAATATGCAGAGGAGAGATATTGTTCGATTTTGCGAAATCCATATTTTCGCTTGGTCGTGCAAGATGTATGTGCACCGTTGACTCTGGAAAATGAAGTGGATTATATCATTCATGCGGCGGGAGACGGTTATCCGGGGGCTTTTCGGGAGCGTCCGGTGGAAACTATGCTGCCGGCATTGACAGGAACGATACAGTTGCTGGAATATGCCAGAAGAGTGAAAAATATTCGTATACTGTATCTGTCTTCCGGAGAAGTATATGGTGCAGGGAATGCAGAAGAGTTTTTTGAATCTGATAGTGGTTATGTAGATCCGATGAAAAGCAGATCCTGTTATCCATCAGCGAAACGCGCAGCAGAGACACTTTGCGGATCATATTTTGCAGAATATGGCGTTGATACGGTGGTAATAAGACCAAGTCATGTCTATGGACCAAATACATCCAGAAAAGACAATCGGGCATCGGTTCAGTTTTTTCAGGATATTTTGGATGGCAGAGATGTGACTTTGAAAAGTGAAGGAAAACAGAGGAGAAGTTATACGTATATGGCTGATTGCGTGTCAGCATTGCTGACGGTTCTGGTACGGGGAAGATCCGGCGAGGCTTACAATGTGTCAAACCCGGGCGCTGTAGCAACCATCGCACAGTTTGCACAGATAACCGCCAGTCTGGGCGGACAGACATGTACTTTGGGCAAGCCCCAAAAGACGGATATTCAGGAAAGTACACCGATCGCACATGCAGTATTAAATTCTGAGAAACTGCACAGACTTGGCTGGACAGGGGGTTATGATGTGCCAAGAGGCATACGCCATACACTGGCGATTTTAAAAGATCAGCAATGTAAAAAAATACAGGATGAAATGGATGATATAAGATGAAGCAGGCCTATCAGATCACGGATGAAGAGCTGAAAAAACTACAGAAAATTGAGTTGGAGATGCTGATTGAATTTGATCGGATATGCAGAAAATATCACATTTCTTATTCTTTGGATGGCGGAACGCTGTTAGGAGCGGTCAGACATAAAGGTTTTATTCCATGGGATGATGATATTGATGTGATCATGCGCCGAAAGGAATATGCGAAATTTAAAAAAGTATACAGGCGGGATCTGGACGATGGAAGATTTTTTCTCCAGGATTATTGGACGGATCCAAACTACCGATGGGGATATGCAAAACTTCGGCGAAAAAATACAGAATTTATACGTCAGGGGCAGGAGCGTCTGCAGCAAAATAACGGAGTTTTTATGGATATCTTTGTGGTTGACAACGTGCCGGATGGGTATATCAGCAGAAGAATACATCATTTTATCTGTTTTCTGATTCGCAAGACCCTGTATTCAGAGGTTGGAAAATACGTGGAAAAGCGTTTGTTATTGCGGAAAATCTATCAGATACTTAGTAAAGTTCCAAGAAATCATGTTTTTCGAATTAGAAATCTGCTGGCAGTCTATACGAATAGAAAAGACACAGAGTTGATAAGCCATTATACTCTGGAATACCCAAAACATTGCAGATATGGGCTGCCGGCAAGATGTTTTGATGAAATGACAGAGATCGAATTTGAGGGAAAAAAGTTTTTGGGTTTTAAAGAACGTCATTGTTATCTGTCCACGTATTATGGTGATTATATGACTTTACCGCCCAAAGAAAAACGGGTGCCTAAACTGACGGTTACAAGTCTAAAATTGATCGATGTGGATGTTTAAGACAGATACGCGGGCGCGCAGTATTTTAAAGAAAACCTGGAGGTATAAAGTTATGAGCAAAAAAAGGATCTACGGAGAAAAAGTAGAGATTAATAAAGAGAATACGCGTAATTTCTATAATAACAGAGCCAAAGCAATGAAGGATATGGATAATCCGTATGTCTCTGTTCTGTTGGGTGATCAAAATCCAGAGTATGCATTGGCGTGGGATATGTTTGAAAAAGAAAATATACTTCCGAAGATGCAGATAGATGTTACCTGTCGGGTGCTGGATATTGGATGTGGAATGGGCCGCTGGGCAGAGGCTTTGATTCCGATCTGCGGATATTATTGTGGGACGGATTTATCCCCGGAAATGGTGGCACGTGCCAGTGAGCGTAACCACCATCCGGGAAGGTCATATGATTTTTTAAACTATGGGTTTGATGAACTCTGTGCTCTGCCGGATGATAAGTTTTCCTGTAAATTTAACCGCCTGTGGACTTGCGGCGTGATGATGTATGTGAATGATGAGGATCTTTTTGAAGGCATGAGGCGATTATTGAACAAGATGGATGAGCACGCCAAGGTTTACTTTACAGAGACGATTGCAGTCAAGGAGAGACTTACACTGGATGAATTTTATTCAGATGCATTAAAAGCGGATTATGATGTGATCTACCGCACAGCCGAAGAGTATAACCATATTTATGAAAGCTGGCTTGATGCCGGTTTTAAGATTGTGGAGCAGGGGATGCTTCCGCATCTTAATAAAGAAAAAGAGTATAGTGAAACGGACCGGTGGTATACGATTTTGGAGAGATAGTGGCAAAGCGTATAAATTATGTATAAGGAAGTATAAAATATTTGTTTTGTGTGCAATTTTATGATTAGAGAAAAGATATATTTTTCATAAAAGTCATGTTGAGTGTCAAAGGGGGAAGAATTAGTATGTTTTTGGCTGTTATGTTAGCTATTTCTATTTTTTTGATTGTGTTTTTATGTTTTGCTATTGAAAAGATAGTAAGGTATGCAGATACAATGTTTTGCAAATTAGACAGATATAGAGAATACTTTGCTTTGTTGAATCAATGGTTACTGCTAAAACAAAATAATCTAAGTATTTCCGATTATCTGATTGAAAAAGGGTATACTAAAGTGGCTATTTATGGAATGGGTTCTATTGGAGTTAGATTATGTGAAGATTTAAGAAACACAAAAGTGCATATTGAGAGAACGATAGACCGTGAGGCAAATACTATATATCATCCGTTGGGAGTGTTAAAGCCGAATATCGGGTTGGCAGATTTGGAAGTGGATGCTGTTATAATTACAGTAAATGCTGTTGATGTTGGTGAACTTAAGTCGTATATGACTGATAAAAAGATTCCTCTTCTTAAATTAGATGACATTATATATAGTATATGATCATATAGGAGATATTATATGAAAAAGGAAATTGCAATTTGGGGAACAGAAAATATTGGAAGAAATATGTTCTACAAATTAAGAGAAAACTATAGAATAGTATGCTGGTATGATGACAAAGTACCAGAAAGTATATTATATGGACTAAAAGTAAAGAAATTTTATAAAAATAAAAGTAATGAAAGAATAATTGTTGCAGACCATGATTGGTGCAAAATTTGTATAGAATTACAAAAAAAAGGATTACGGATTATAGATGATTATATTCCATACTGGATTTACAATAAAAAAATGATCAGTTGGAAGGATTTACTTTCTGTGAATATGGAATCTATTGAAAAAATCCTTTTGCACCTGAAGAATCAAAGAAGCATTGCAGTTATTTATGGCAATTGCCAAACGGAAATAATTCAACGGTTTTTAGCTGAAAGTGAAGAATTTATAACAAAATATATTATTATAAATATACCTCGAGTTTGCCAGGAAAGTGATGCGGAATGGGATGCCATAATCAGAAGCAAATTATTTTCATTTTGTGATCTATTTATATATCAGATTGTATCAGATAATAATAAATATGGTGTGTTGCGTTCAACATCTAAAATTATTGAATTGCTGACTGAGAATTGTTTTAAGATTTCTATACCTAATATATATTTTGATGGATATTTCCCGCAAATTGAAAAGAATAAATATAATGTGCTGGAAGATGTTCAAGAAGATGGATTATTTAAATGGGGTGACAAATTTGTAAATGAGCTACTAGCAAATGGAGTGGATAAGAATGAAATTGTTAAAATAATATTTGACGAAAAATTTTTGCCTCGAATGGAGATTCAAAAATGTATTGATGATTCATTTGAGAATTTAAAACAGCGAGAAAAGAATACTAATATCAAAATTAGTGATTATATATTAGATTATTATAAAGAAAGACAATTGTTTTTTTCCCCTAATCATCCCAATAATGAGTTGCTACTTGAATGTGCTCAACGGATTTTGGATTTCTTAGGCATGGAAAAGTTTATCAAAACAGAACCAGTAAATTTCTATGTAAGTTTAATGGGAGAAGATGTTGTCATTTATCCATCGGTAATAAAAACGATCGGATTAAAAAAGTTTTATAAAAGTTTTTTCCCTAACAGGTATATAGAAAATTTAGCATATTCGGCCACAGCATATTATGAATTGTATTGTCAAATAACAAATCTAGAATTGCTGAAAATAAAAAAACAGTAAGTACCCTATATTCAAGGAGATATTATATGAATTTTAGAAACAGTTCTTATTACTTATATAAAAAGGAGTGTGTAGACAGGTATATAAGCGGATGCTCTATTAGGCAAACCTCTCCAATGATAAAAGATATAATATCTATTTGGAGTAAACGAAGAGTTGTTATTCCTTTTTTTGACTTAAACGTAAACAATATGTGTACATTAAAATGTAAAAGATGTGATCAGGGTATACCATATCTTAATAACAAATGTGTATATTCTGCAGAAGATATCATTTCTGATATGGAAAAACTGTTTTGCTTTGTGGATTATGTATATCAAATTGGAATATTAGGTGGAGAACCTTTTATTAATAAAGATCTAGAAAAAGTGATAGACTGGTGTGCAAAGTCTCCGAAAATTGGTTCAATAATCGTAGTAACCAATGGAACCATTTTTCCAAGCGAAGCAGTTTTAAAAAGTTTAAAGAACAACAAGATTATTGTTGGAATTAGTTGGTATCCTCTTAAGGATGGTTCTAAAAGGTTAAAATTAATTGAATATTGTGCAAGAAATAATATTCATTATCATGTTAGAAAGGATGACTGGTTGGATTTTGGAGACTTTAAAATTTGTAGAAATTATAGTAAGAAGGAAATAAAGGAAACTTTTTGTAATTGTTTCCTCAATAAGTGTGTTCAGTTTAATGAAGGTAGGCTATACAGATGTACAAAGACACATTTATTAAAAGATCAAAAGATAGATGATCCGGGGAAATGGGAGACGATTTCCATTCGCGATATCAAAAGTAAAAGACAAATGAGAAGATCTCTTAAAAAGTTTTATTCATTAAAATGGTTACGTGCATGTAATTATTGTAATACAGGTGAAAAGTTGACAACTATTCCTTTAGGAGAACAGTTATAGAAAGCGGTGAAGGGAAAATCAAATGAACAAGAGACACTATGTTACAATATTTGATTCAAAATATCTGTTGAGAGGATTGGCATTGTATGAATCATTATGTACGAATACGCGCAATTTTGTATTACATATAATTGCTTTTGACAATGAGAGCTATGAGAAATTAGTTGAGCTCAATTTAGAAAATGCAGATATTATTCCCTTGGAGAAATTTGAGGATGAAGAACTTTTATCGGTAAAAGACAAGAGATCAAAAGGCGAATATTGTTGGACAAGTACTGCAAAATCAATTTTATATATATTTGATACTGAGCAGTGTGAGGATTGTACATATTTAGATTCTGATATATATTTTTTCGGTGATCCAGAAATTTTGCTATCAGAACTTCCAGAAGAAAAAAGCGTTTTAATTACAGAACATCGTTATACTCCAGAATATGACCAGACAGAAATATCTGGGAAATACTGCGTTCAATTTATGTTTTTCAAAAATGATGAAAATAGTCAAATAGTGTTAAATTGGTGGAAAGACAGATGTATTGAATGGTGTTATGCTGTACCTGAGGACGGAAAGCTTGGTGATCAAAAATATTTAGATGATTGGATGAATTGCTTTGAAGGAATCTATGAGCTTCAGCACCTGGGAGGTGGCATTGCACCTTGGAATATTCAGCAATATAGCTTTTATAGAGAAGGGCAACATGTGGAATTTATTCATAAAGTAACAGGTGTTAGAGATCAGGTTATTTTTTATCATTTTCACAATGTAGAGTTTTTTGAACAAGATGTGGTGCGTCTTACTTCTGCGATGTATAAAATACCAAGTACAGGTGTTTTTATTATTTATAAAGATTATATAAGAAAATGTATGCAATTATGTCAAAAATATAGATTAATAGATAATATGAAGTTGTGGAGAAATGAGTCAACATATAATTCAGATGTTGAGATCATGCTTTATCATAAAAATTTTTTTGCACATTCTTTATTTTTATAATTGATATAGGAAAATGGAAGATATAATATTGTTTGATGAAGAGGGGAAATATTATGCAAGCATCACATTTTTTTAAAAATAAGATACTGATGATCACAGGGGGGACAGGCTCTTTTGGTTCTACAGTATTAAAACATTTCCTTGATTCTGATCTTTCTCAAATTCGTATTTTTTCAAGAGATGAAAAAAAGCAGGATGATATGCGACATATTTTACAGGCAGAACATCCGGGGCATTCAGATAAGGTAAAATTTTATATAGGAGATGTACGTGATATACGTTCGGTTCAGGATGCAATGCAGGGGGTCGATTATGTGTTTCACGCGGCAGCATTAAAGCAGGTGCCATCTTGTGAATTTTTTCCGATGGAGGCTGTAAAGACAAATGTGGAGGGAACGGACAATGTACTGCATGCGGCGGTGGCGGCCGGAGTTAAAAAAATTGTTTGTTTGTCAACAGATAAGGCAGCTTATCCTATCAATGCTATGGGTATTTCCAAGGCAATGATGGAAAAAGTCATTGGGGCAAATGCCCGAGTTGCAGCAGGAAGGACAACAATCTGCTGTACAAGATATGGCAATGTTATGTGCAGCAGAGGATCTGTTATTCCACTGTTTATTGAACAGATCAAATCAGGCAAGCCAATTACGATTACAAATCCAGAAATGACTAGGTTCTTAATGAATTTGGATGAGGCAGTGTCGCTAGTCATGTTTGCATTTGAACATGGTGAGCCGGGGGATTTGTTTGTACAGAAGTCAGATGCAAGTACAATTGGAGATTTGGCAAAGGCAGTACAGAAGCTGTTTGGAGATACAGGTACAAAAGTTATTGGAACAAGGCATGGAGAAAAATTATATGAGACATTGATGACAAATGAAGAATGTGTTAGAAGTGTTGATATGGAACATTATTATCGTGTGCTGCCAGATGGAAGAGATTTAAACTATGACAAATTTTTTGTAAAAGGAAGCACGCAGTCAATGGCAGGTGATTCCTATACTTCTCATAATACAAGGAGATTGGATGTGGAGGGAACTGTTAAAAAAATTTTGTCAACTGATTATGTGAAAGAGGCTTTAGGTATATGAAAATTTTAGTTACTGGTTCGGAGGGATTTGTAGGAAAGAATCTTGTTGCTGCTTTGGAAAATATTCGAGATGGGAAAGATCATGTTCATATTTTGAAAGGCCTAAAGAATCCTGCTGATTTGGAGGTCATTACCTGTGGTAGACATTATCCGGAGGAAGCATTGGAGGATGCTTGCAGAGATTGTAGCTTTGTGTTTCATTTTGCAGGGGTAAATCGTCCGAAGAATGCTTTTGAATTTATGAAGGAGAATTACGGGTTCACGAAAAAGCTGCTTGATAAATTAAAAAAACAGCATAACAAGTGCCCTATAATGTTAGCTTCTTCTATACAGGCGTCTTTAGTGGGGAAATATGAAGTTTCAGAATATGGAAGATCAAAACAGAAAAGTGAAGAGCTGTTATTTTCTTATGCCAATTCTGAAGATGTTCGAGTATGTGTTTACCGTTTTCCGAATTTATTTGGAAAGTGGTGCAAACCAAACTATAATTCGGTGATAGCAACATTTTGCTATAATATCGCCAGGAATCTTCCGGTGCAGGTAAATGATCGAGATACAGAATTGGAGCTGCTTTATATAGATGAGCTTGTAGATGCGATGATTGATGCGTTTAATGGCGATGAATATCGTTGTGAATATGATGGTCTTGCTGTAAATACCATAAAGGAAGGACACTTTTGTTATGTTCCTTTGACATACCGAAAAACTCTTGGTGAAATTGTTGACTTGCTGGAAATATTCCAAAAATATCCTCGGTCTATTGTAATGCCAGAAATGTCCTGCAATTCGTTTGAAAAGAGACTTTATGCCACCTATTTGTCTTATCTTCCTCCTGAGAAAATGAAGTTTTCATTAAAAATGAATATTGATGAACGGGGAAGTTTTACGGAACTAATCAGGACAAAAAATTGCGGGCAGTTCTCGGTTAATATCAGTAAACCTAAGATTACCAAAGGGCAGCACTGGCATTACACAAAATGGGAACTTTTTATCGTTGTAGCAGGTCATGGACTGATTCAGGAACGTCAAATTGGAACAGATGATCAGGGGAATCCATATCCAGTTATAGAATTTGAAGTTCATGGGGATCAGATGGAAGCTATTTACATGTTGCCTGGATATGCACATAAAATTATTAATCTATCAGATACAGAGGATCTAATTACAATTATGTGGGCAAATGAACAGTTTGAATCAAAGCGACCAGATACTTTTTTCGAACCAGTCTGAAAGGATATGTAAATAATGAAGGTGCAAGCAGATTATAGTGATGTGAAGTTTATTAATAATGGGAAAATAAAATTGCTTATTATCGTGGGTACACGGCCAGAAGTGATTCGCTTGGCTGCAACTATTGATAAATGCCGTAAATATTTTGATACAATTTTGGCACACACAGGACAGAATTATGATTTTCATTTAAATGGTATATTTTTTCAGGATTTAAAACTAAATAAGCCGGATGTATATATGGACGTTGTAGGAGAAGATTTAGGAGCTACGATAGGAAATATCATCAATTGTTCTTTTAAATTAATGGAACAGATAAAACCAGATGCTTTGCTGATATTGGGGGACACGAACAGTTGCCTGGCTGCGATAGCGGCAAAGAGACTTCATATTCCGATTTTTCACATGGAAGCTGGGAATCGTTGTAAAGATGAATGTTTGCCAGAAGAGACAAACAGGCGTATTGTAGATATTATTTCAGATGTGAATATGGCCTATTCGGAACATGCCAGACGGTATTTGGCCGAATGTGGTTTGCCAAAAGAGAGAACCTTTGTTGTTGGGTCGCCAATGGCTGAGATCTTGCATAAGAGTCTTCCGGAAATTATGTCGTCTGATATATTAAAAAGATTAGGAATAGAAGCAAAGAAGTATATTTTGCTTTCGGCACACAGGGAAGAAAATATTGATACTGAAAAAAATTTTATAAGGTTATTTCAGGCAATTAATAAACTGGCAGATCGATATGATATGCCGATCCTGTATTCCTGCCATCCTAGGAGTAAAAAGAGGTTGGAGGAAGCTGATTTTCAACTTGACAAACGAGTGATTCGACATGAACCACTTGGCTTTTTTGATTATAATCATCTGCAGATGAACGCTTTTTTAGTGGTATCAGATTCGGGTACTCTTCCGGAAGAAAGTAGTTTTTTTACTTCTATAGGGTTTTCTTTTCCCGCAGTTTGTATTCGTACTTCTACAGAAAGACCAGAGGCGATGGAAAAAGGTTGCTTTGTTTTGGCCGGTATTGGTGAAGATTCACTTTTGCAATCAGCTCAATTAGCGGTGGATCTGGTATCGAATGCAGACTATGGTATACCAGTGCCAGACTATATAGAAGAAAATGTATCTACGAAGGTTGTAAAAATTATTCAATCTTATACGAAAATTGTAGATGAGGTTGTATGGAGAAAAGAGGACAAGCATGTTAAATAAGATTTTTCCGTTAGTATCAATTGTTATACCAGTTTATAATGGCGCTAATTATTTAAAAGAAGCAATTGACAGCGCTTTGAATCAAACCTATCCTAACTGTGAAATTATAGTGGTAAATGATGGTTCTACAGATCAGGGAAAGACAGAGTGTATTGCTCTTTCCTATGGAGAAAAGATTCGTTATTTTTCTAAGGAGAATGGAAAAGTTTCAACTGCATTAAATATGGGGATAAGAGAAATGGAGGGACAATATTTTGCGTGGTTGTCTCATGATGATATATTTTATCCTGATAAAATTGAAAAACAAGTGAAAGTGATGCAGAAGACAGGGGCTAGTGTAGTGGCCGCATCATGCAATTTTTTTTGGGATAATGGAAGAAAGATTCCTTTTCGAATGACTACATTTTATGATAAGAGTAGATTGGAGACAGGTGTATTCCCAGTTATACATGGTATGATGCAGTTTGGTGGAATATTGTTACAACGAGATATTTTTGAAAAATATGGTTTGTTTCGAGAAGACTTATTTACAGTACAGGATTATGAATTTTTGTTTCGTATATTGAGAAGGGAAAAATGTATTTTTATGGATGATATTGTGAATGGTGTCAGGTGTCATCCAGCACAGGTAGGAAATACTTCTCAGTACATGGAAAAAGAGAAAGATGAAATGTATGAGATGTTCTTGAACGAATTGACACCAGAGGAACAAGTGCAGATTTATGGGAGTTCTTATAATTTCTATTATCAAATATTGTTAAGGCTCATATCATTACCATATACTCCGAAAAGTTACTCTTGTTGTGTAAAAAAAGTAAAAGGATTTATAAATGAAGGGCAAGGTGTATCTGATCAGAATTGTGTATATATCTATGGGGCAGGAACATATGGAAGGCGGCTTTTGTTTGATTTGAGGTGCAGAGGAATCCAGGTAAAAGGTTTTATAGATAAGAATGTAGCATTAAAGGATCAGATGATAGATGGTGTGAATTGTCATACATTAGACGAAGTGGATGGACTCAATAAAGATGGAACTATTATCGTTGCTTCAGAATATCAGGAAGAGATGGCAAATGTATTGTGTAAGTTAGGTATTCATAAATATGTATTAAAAAAAGCATATGAGCAGACACATCAGATGATTCAAATTCCACCGCTTGTAGAAAATGTTACTTATTGGATTGAGCAATATAGGGAAAATAACTGGAAAAAGTAGAAAAAATTCATTAAAGACTGTAAGTATTTGTATATAGTGTAATGACAAAAAGATTTGTTCTCGATAGATTTTGGGAACGGTAGTAAATAGATATTGGAGGATGTGACATATGTGTAATTATTTAGATAGAGTTGAGAAGTTTAATCAAGAATATATGGGTAAGACAATTTGGGATTGTAATTACTTAGGTAAATGGATTAATTTTGATTTTCAACATGTAACTTTTTGCTGTTCGAGGACAAATCAGCATACAATGGACAATCCACCTGTTTGCGATATAGATGAGATTAAGGCGGGCAAATTAGATCGAAAGCTTTTCTTGGAGAGATTAATTGAAGTATATGAAAGAAATCAAAAGGGAGTTGGTCCATGTAATGGTTGTAAGCACTTAAAAAGACAAAAATGTAATGGGATTCCATTAACAAATTTAATTGAACATATATCATACAATAATTACAGAGGTTGTAACTCTAGATGTGTATATTGTTTTCAGGAAAAAACAAAGTTAATGGAACCATATAAAGCGTATGAATTGGTGGATAAAATGTATGAGGAGAATATGTTGGCGTCTAGGTGTTCATTAGATTTTGGGGGGGGGGAACCAACAATTTTACCAGACTTTGCAAAATATCTAGGGGTAGCAGATAAGTATGGATGGAATATGACAATAAGTACAAGTGGAATTCTTTTTTCTGAGTATATTTTGCAAGGACTTAAACAAGGAGTTTATTCCATACATATTAGTCCAGATGCAGGTACTGAAGAGACATATTATAAAATTAAAGGCCAACGTGCATATAAAAGAGTTTGGAAAAACATAGGTGAGTATTGCAAATTTTCGGATTCGGTTTTTGTACGATATATTTTGTCTTCAATGAATTCCTCCAAAGAGGAAGTAGATGCGTTTGTAAATATGTGTATGAAAAATCATGTAAAGAATGTTGTCATTTCTGCGGAACATGAGGCTGCAAGAGGCATAAATGATAGAATTTATTGGAGTTATGGAGAAGATGAATATAAGGCAAACGCATATATGGTGAAAGAATGTATGAAATATGGTTTGGCTACACATATGTATTTGGCTGGAATGTCTGAAAAAAATGAGAAAAGGGTACTAAAGCAGTTTCTAGATGATGGGATTAATGAGCTTGTTGACAATGGGAAATTATTTATTTTTGGTATAGGAGAAAGGGGTAAACAGTTAATTAAACAATTGAAAACTGCAGGAGGTACGATCTCAGGGTTTATTGATAATTATGTTAAAGCTGAGAACAATGAATATTGTGGTGTACCACAAGTTGAATATAGTGATATTGATAAGGAGAGAGATATGATTTTAATCTCACCAGTGAATTATAAAGAAATAGAAAAAATACTGAATGATTTGGGTTATCAGAATATTTATAAATTGTATTTGGATTAATAGAATGGGAGTTATTACAAGAAAAATAATTGTATAAACATACTATTATGAGGTGATAAAATTGAATTATAAAGTAAGTATTTTAGTTCCGGTTTATAATGTTGAAAAATATATTGACAGGTGTCTGCAAAGTCTTATCGGTCAAACGTATCGGAATATTGAAATTATACTTGTTGATGATGGTTCTACAGATCATTCAGGTGACATATGTGACAGATATGCCCGGAAGGATAGTAGGTTAAAAGTAATTCATAAAGAAAATGGAGGCGTTGTCAGTGCAAGAAAAACGGGGGCAGAATACGTTACAGGGGATTATGTATGCAGTGTGGACAGTGATGATTGGATAGAGGCGAATCGAATTCTTAATTTTGTAGAACAAGGAGCCTATACGAAAGCAGATATGATATATTTGGAGGGATACTATAAAGATTATGATAATAGGAGTGTTTTGATTGAAACAAGTATTTCGGAAGGTTTATATTTAGGAAAACAGGTTATAGAACAGGTATTTCCTATGATCATAGATACAAAAATATGTTTTCAGCGTATGATACGGGCAATGACATGTTGCTGGGGAATTAAAAAAGAATTGTTTCAGAAAATGTGGAAAAAAATAGATGACAGGATATCCATGGGTGATGACTATGCACATATATTATGTTGTCTATTAGAGGCTCAGTCTGTTTTTCTGATGAGAGAACGAGGTTATCATTATGTGGAACGGATGAATTCTATCTCTCACAGTTTGAATGAAAATGCTTTGCATGGGGTAAGAGTATGGACTCAAATGGTAAGAGATCAAATGAGACTGAGTGGCTGTGATGGGCAATTGTATTTGCACATGGTATTTTTAGAACTCTGGTATATTATGAATTGTGATTATAGTCTGTTATTGAAAAAACAACGAAAGTATCTTTATCCATATCCAATAGTGCGAAAGGGAAGTAAAATTGCTGTTTATGGTGGGGGAACTCTTGGAACGCAAATAGTAAATGCGTTGGACTATACAGAGGATTATCAGGTTGTTATATGGGTGGATAAGTATAGTACATATCAGCCTCTTCCAGGGCATAAAGTAGAAGATATATCGAAGTTGGCTGATGCATTATTTGATTTTGTAGTTATTGCTGTTTTAGATATAAAAATTGTGGAAGAGATTGAGCAGTCTTTATTAAAAAATGGAATCCCAGAATACAAAATTGCGAAGATGGATGCAAATGTGATTGGTGATGAAGATTTTTGGGAAGATTTTGAAATGTAGTTTTAGAAAATCGTTTATAATGTAATTATTTTGGATATGATGAAGTGACTTGGATATAGATATGTCATCATGAGGACATTGGCACATGATATTGAAGAGATAAGAGGAAGCAAATATGTATTATATCAATGAAAACATCAAAAACCTATACCGTGTAAAATTCCACGACCAAAGAGCGGATGTTCTCCGCCTGGACATGAATGAAAATCCGGAAGGTCTGCCTAAGGAAATTTTTGATGCGGTGCTGAAAAAGCTTACTCCGGAGTATATTGCCACCTATCCGGAGAAGGATCATTTGATGAAACTTTTGGCAGAACATAATAGTACGGCATATGAGAACATCTCTGTTACGGCGGGGTCTGATGAGGCCATGCGATTGATTTTCCAGTGCTTTGGAGAACCGGGGAAGAAGCTTCTGACGGTGACACCTACTTTTGAAATGTATGACGTATATGCAAATATGTTTGGCATGCGTCATGAGACAGTGGAGTATAAGGAGGATTTTTCCATTGACATAAAAGAGATTCTCCAGGCGATTGACAAAGAGACGGGGCTGGTCATTCTTCTGAATCCCAACAGTCCTATTGGGGTTGCGTACGATGAGACGGATGTGAGAAATGTGATCAGGCGGGCAGAAGAAGTCGGTGCGCTGGTGGTGATCGACGAGGCATATCATTATTTTTATGCCCCGACCTTTATGCCGTTGATCAAAGAATGCGACAATCTGCTGGTTCTTCGCACGTTTTCAAAATTGTTTTCCATGGCGGGACTTCGGATCGGGTATGTGTCCGGAGAGGCAAAGCTGATCGAATATATTGAGAAGGCGGAGTCTACATTTAATGTCAACAATATTGCTTTGCTATTTGCACAGGAAGTGATTCAGAATCCGAAGTTGGTTGACCAGCTGGCAAAGACAGAGAGGGAAGGACGTCAGTGGCTGGTTGAAAAACTGAAAGATGCAGGCTATCGGACATTTGCGATGGAAGGCAATTATGTGTTATTTTACCCGGATAAGGACTCAAAGCTGATTGTGGAAGCACTCAAGAAGGAAGGCGTGTGGGTTCGGGATTATGGGCGCGGGATTCTGAAAGGCTGGATCCGGGTGTCAACCGGGTCCCGCCGGTGTATGGAACAGTTCTGGAAGACTTTTTGCCAGGTGAAAGACGTGATTTGATAAAAAGCGCGAAATTTTGCAGTTCAGAGTGATTCATTTCTGAAAATTAAAATAAATACCTCGGGCATTGAACCGGCAGCCGTTTGTTGTTATACTATAGATAACCATCGGCTGCCGGTTTGTGGTGGAGAGAGACGGGAAGGGGGATGACATGGCAAGGATCATCAATATCGGAAATCAGAATTTTGAAAATATGATCAGCAATCATGATTTTTATATAGATAAAACCATGTTTATCAGGGAGTGGTGGGGAAACAGAGATACGGTGACGCTGATCACCCGCCCCAGACGTTTTGGAAAGACCCTGACCCTGGATATGCTGGAAAAATTTTTTTCTGTGGATTATGCGGGCAGATCGGATCTGTTTGAGGGTTTGTCGATCTGGAAAGAGGAAGCATATCGGAAGATTCAGGGAACATATCCGGTGATCAGCCTGTCTTTTGCCAGTATCAAAGAAAGAGAGTATCTCCACACCCGCGAAAAGATGATTCAGATGATTGTGAGCCTGTATGCCAGATATGAGTTCTTACTGGAGAGCGATTGTCTTACAGACAGGGAAAAGGAGATTTTTCGCAGGAAAACGGTTAATATGGGAGATATAGATGCAGAATTGTCACTGAATCAGCTGTCAGAATACCTGTACCGTTACTATGGAAAAAAAGTGATCATCCTTCTGGATGAGTATGATACCCCCATGCAGGAAGCATATGTGCATGGATACTGGGAAGAGATGGTTTCTTTTTTCAGGAGTATCTTTAATGCATCGTTTAAAACCAACCCTTATCTGGAACGTGCCATTCTGACCGGAATCACCAGAGTCAGCAAGGAATCCATTTTTTCTGACCTGAACAATCTGGAAGTAGTGACGACAACTTCGGAAAAGTATGAAACAGCTTTTGGCTTTACACAGCAGGAAGTGACAGCAGCGTTAAAAGAGTATGGCTTTTCTGAGAAAGAAGAAGAGGTAAAAGCGTGGTATGACGGTTTTACCTTTGGGAAAAGAAGCGACATTTATAATCCCTGGTCGATTCTGAATTTTCTGGATAAGGGAAAAATGGCATTATACTGGGTGAATACCAGCAGTAACCGTTTGATCAGCAAACTGCTCTGGGAAGGAAATCCGGAGGTTAAGATGGTGATGGAGGACCTTTTAAAAGGAGGTGTCTACCATACTTTTTTGGATGAGCAGATTGTCTATGAACAACTGGACCAGAAGCGAAGCGCGGTGTGGAGTCTGCTTCTGGCAAGCGGTTATCTTCGTGTAAAGTCTTTTGCGTTTGATATGGACCGGGGGAGGACAGATTATGATCTGGTTCTGACCAACCAGGAAGTACGTTTTATGTTTGAACAGATGATAGATGGCTGGTTTTCCGACTACACGCCGGCATACAATGGATTTGTGAAAGCGCTTCTGAAAGGAAATCTCCGGGAGATGAACCATTATATGAATCAGGTGGCGCTGGATACGTTTAGTTTCTTTGACAGCGGCAGCCGGCCATCAAGGCGAATGGAACCGGAACGTTTCTATCATGGCTTTGTGCTGGGGCTTCTGGTGGAACTAAGGGGACGTTATACGGTCACTTCCAACCGGGAGAGCGGCCTTGGCAGATATGATGTGCTGCTGGAACCCTGTCAGGATACGGATGACGGCATCATCCTGGAATTCAAAGTTTTCGATCCGGAGGATGGAGAGAAGACGCTTCAGGATACGGTAAAATCAGCGCTGGATCAGATAGAACAGATGCGGTACGCAGCTTCTCTGGAAGCCAGAGGGATCCCTTCAGAGCGGATTCGCAAATATGGCTTTGCATTTGAAGGGAAAAAGGTGTTGATTGGATAAGAAGAGAAACCCGAAGGAAAGAGTCCAGCTAAGAAATGTCAAGTATTTATTAGAAAAAATTTCTGCTGGACGGTAAAGCTGTAAAGGCGCACGAGAGG
>ERZ808046.446-NODE-446-length-37420-cov-8.114935_pt1 | contig 37420 bp, 32 predicted proteins | sample MGYA00380196_ERZ808046 | MGnify/ENA primary metagenome ERZ808046 (study PRJEB31490, sample SAMN06133421) | mouse gut metagenome | isolation source: Z6_2 | host: mice | place: China: Chengdu | collected 2015-05 ...
CGGATAAACCCTTGTAACAAATCCAATGTCATCATCCGGCACCGTATAGGAAGGTGCATTCAGCATAATTCCATAAGGGGTAAACAAATACTCCTTTACACTATCCATTGCCTTCAATCCCTCTTCCCTGGAAGCTGCGCCGGATAAAACCGCCCATGCATTGGACTCTAAATGAACCTTGCCCTCTTTATCTTCCGAAGTACCGATTTTCTTTCCATTCTTTGTGATGCCTCTGATAAACCATTCTTTATCCCAAAGCTGCTCATCGCAGACCTTCTTTACCTTATCCGCCATAGCAGTGTACTTCTGCACATCCTCTTTTCTTCCAAGATATACCGCGATCTGCAGGAAATTCTGTAATGCCCAGTAGTGCAGAAAAGAAACCATAGCGCTTTCACCGCCGCCTAAGTTAAGGCAGTCATTCCAGTCAGCCCGAAGGCCTTTGCAGATTCCTGTCTGTCCTACCTGTTCATTGGAAAAATCAAGAATCCTGGTCATATGCTCATAAACAGTGCCTTCCCCGCCATCTGCATAAGTAATTACCTGATCAAGGAAATCCATATCTCCTGTTTCCTTTACAAATTCCACAATGGAGGAAACCAGCCATAGTGCATCATCTGAACATGCGTCCTTAAGACCATGAATCATATTACTCTTATCAAATTCAGGAACTACGGTAGGCGATTTAAAAGGCTTCACCTCCGTATCTGGTTCAAACCACTCAGGCTGGAACAAATGCAGTCCATAACCTGCTGACACCAGGCCGCGCAAAAGTTCTACAATCCTCTGGCGGCATTTTTCAGGATTGGAGTGAGGAATCGTCATGGCATCCTGTGCTGTATCACGGTAGCCAAGTCCGGTTCTTCCTCCCACTTCGATAAAGGACGCAAATCTTGAAAACATAACATTGATTTCTGCCTGATATAAAGTCCATGTATTGATCAAAGTATTCATTCCCTGATTGGGTGTATGGATTTGGAGCTTTTCTATCTTTTTGTTCCAATAATCACGCAGACTTTCATAAACGCCATCTACTGCCTTAAAATCGCTGTATTTTTCCCTTGCCTTTTTTCCGGCTTCCCGGTTTCCTTCACCCAGAATAAATACAATCCTCTTTTCTTCACCGGGCTGCAGCACAATGTCCTTCTGCAAAGAACCGCAGTGATTGTTTCCTTTTTCAAAGGAACCGCTGCATTTTCCGTTGATCACAGCCTGTGGATTGTCTTCCGTATGGTAGAGGCCTAAAAACTTATCCCTTAAGCAGTCAAAGCCATCCGGCGTCTCACTCATGGTAAAATACTGATATCCAAACTCTTCATAAAACAGGTCATGTTCAATGATTCCCTCCTCATAGCTGCTTCCCGCGCAGTATAAGCTCATCTGGAAATTCTGATTATCAATCATAATGTGGTGGAAAGAAAATTCACAATAAGAAAATACCTGCAGCCTCCTGGGCACCTGGTCTTCATTTTTAATCTTCACATCCCACAATTCCAGATTATCCCCAATGGGTACGGAAAGTGTCTGGCTTGCTTTTATCTTACTATAATCACATTCATAAACAGTGTAAGAAAGGCCATGCCTGCAGGTATACTTTGCCTGATCCAAAGGCTTTCCTACCGGCTGCCACGAAATACTCCAATAATCTTTGCTATCTGCGTCCCTAAGATATACATAGTGTCCGGGACGATCCATAGGCACTGCATTTCCGCGAAATCTGGTAACTCTATGATATTCCGGTGTTTTATAAAACATATATCCGCCTGCCGTATGGTTTACTACCACACATGTATTTTCTACTCCCAGATAGTTTGTCCAGGATGTAGGCAGATCCACCCGGTCAATTACATACTCTCTCCTGTCGTCATCAAAATGTCCGTATTGCATTTTTAAATACCTCCTCCTTCTTGGGTACACGGATTATATACTAGTTTCATTATATCTTTGACTGATTTTTTGCGGTATTGCCATTCATGTGATAATTTGACTTTTTTTTTTTATTCCCCCGGTTATTTAAAACCTGCCCTGCCGCAGACAGATTTAGAAATTTCTCGAAATAAAATGGAATTTGTGATAAAATAAGACAAATACATTTAAGGAGAAGATTGTTATGGACAAAAAAGAACTTGCCATCTCTTATCATGATCAAAAATATAATTGCTGTCAGGCGGTAGTCTGCAGTTTTGCCGACGAAACAGGAATTGATAAGGAAACTTTATTTAAAGCAGGCGAAGCTTTCGGCCTTGGCATGGGCGGCATGGAGGGAACCTGTGGCGCACTGTCAGCAGGGGTTATGCTGGCAGGTTTTAAAAACAGCGACGGAAATCTAAGTTATCCTGCCACCAAAGCAGCTACTTATAAACTTTCCAGAGAAATGGTAAAGCGGTTTCAGGAAAAAACAGGAAGCACCGTATGCAAAGAACTAAAGGGCATTGAAACAGGAAAAGTTCTCTGCTCCTGCCCGGACTGCATCAAATGCGGTGTCGAGGTTGTTGAAGAAGTACTGGGGTTATAGTCATGATTTTTCTGCCGCATATTTACCTATTAATGAAATGGAAGCATGACCTTATTTTTGATTTTTTCTTTCATTTTGATCATGTATTTGAAATAGCTTTTTTGTTTTTGGTTGTCTTTATTGCCTCCTACAGTATCATGTGCCGGATATCCGACCATGATCTGAAAGAAGAAGTTCCTGACAAAAGAAAGCTCGAACCTGTAATGGGGATTACATTTACGGCGCTTATATCGCTGGTATACCTGGTCTTCTGTTATATTCAGGTTATTTATCTCTTTGGAGGACTGGGTACCCTTCCCGAAAATTATACCTACGCATCCTATGCGAGAGAAGGCTTTTTTCAGCTTGTATTCGTGTGTTTTATCAATCTGGTTCTGGTACTTGTATGTACGAAGTATTTCCGTGAAGATAAGATACTGAAAGGGATTCTTACCTTTATTTCCCTCTGTACTTACATTATGATGGCTTCCAGCGTATACCGGATGATACTCTATATTCAGGCTTATGATCTGACCTTCCTGCGGGTATTTGTGTTATGGGCGCTCCTTGTGATTTTCTTTCTTATGTCCGGCGCCTTACTCATGATTTACCGGAAAAATATTCCTTATACACGATATTGTATTGTTATCGTGGCCGTATTATATCTTATTTTTTCCTTTGCACGTCCTGACTACTGGATTGCAAAATATAATTTGAGTCAGGAAAAAACGGATTATTACTATTTGAGACATTTATCACTGGATGCCGCTCCGGCTATTTTTGATCATTTTGAAAAATCAGGATTTAATTCCGTTTCTGATCTTTGGTTTTCAGAGTATGCCTCAAAGATGGTGAAAAAAAGCTATGACTTTCAGATTGACGATCTGGACGAGATATGGCTGGAGGAAGGGGACTGTATTCCCAAAAGGCTTTCTCTGCGAAAATGGAATTTTTCCCGATGGACTGCCTACAAGCGGTATGAGAATTATTATAAGTTAAATCCTGTTTTTTTACAGGAAATCGAATATAATATTATGTGTTATACTGGTAATCGTCTCGGAAGACCCTAAATTTTCAATGTTTTCATTCTTTTCTATTTTTTTATCAGACAAAAGACCGTCGGTTTAAAACTCTCCGGCGGTCTTTATAATAACATATGTTTTTAAATATATATTTAATTTTGTCCGTAATAGGCATTTGCCCCATGTTTTCTGAAATAATGTTTATCCTGAAGCTCTGTGGGAGCAGGGGCAACCTTTGGATTGACAGTTTCAGTCCGGTAGGCCATTTTTGCTACTTCTTCCAATACGACTGCATTGTGAACCGCTTCCATGGCATCCTTTCCCCAGGCAAAAGGGCCGTGATTTTTACACAAAACCGCAGGTACTGCCATAGGATCTTTTTTCATCCTTATAAATTCGTTTACAATCAGATGCCCGGTATTCTCTTCATATGCCTCCTCGATTTCTTCCTTTGTAAGGCATCTCAGGCAGGGAACTTCTCCATAAATATAGTCCGCATGAGTAGTGCCATAACAGGGAATTCCTCTTCCGGCCTGCGCCCAGCTGGTAGCATAAGGAGAATGGGTGTGGACAATACCACCAATCTCCGGAAATGCTTTGTATAATTCCAGATGGGTAGCCGTATCTGAGGAAGGATTGAATTGTCCTTCTATTCTGTTGCCCTCCAGATCCATTACTACCATATCATCCGGTGTCAGCTTATCATATTCAACACCGCTTGGCTTAATCACAAACAATCCTTTTTCTTTGTCAATACCGCTTACATTCCCCCAGGTAAAGGTGACAAGCCCATAGTAAGGCAGTTTCATATTTGCTTCATATACCTGTTGTTTTAATTCTTCCAGCATATTTTTTCTCCTTTCCGAGTTTCAATTGGACTGAGAGATCTATTATATCAGGCAATGCCTGCATTCCTCAGTTTCAAAAATTTACAGTGCATCTACAGCGGCATGTTCAATGGATAATCCAGCCATATAGCGCTCCATAAATTTTTCAAATCCGGCAACATCCGCCGCATCCGGCTCCATACGGCTTCCGGTCTGACCTGCGAAAATCTTATTCTTGAGATAACTCTCAAGGCTCTCGCTTTCTTCCTTTGTCTGCATATAGGCTGCAAGAAGCGCCATTCCCCAGGGACCGCCTTCTCCTGCCGTCTCCATCACAGACACGGAAGTATTCATAGCAGCAGCGGCTATTCTCTGGCCAACGCCTTTGGTTTTAAACAGACCTCCATGACCGAACATTTCATCCACTTCCACCTTTTCCTCTTTAAACATAAGATCCAGGCCTGCCTTCAAAGCAGCAAGAGAGGAATAGAGATGCGCCCTCATAAAGTTGGCAAGATTAAACTTATCTTCTGCCTTTCTCACAAATAAAGGCGCCCCTGCGTCAAAACCGGTAACAGGCTCTCCTGAAAAATAATTGTAGGAGATCAGGCCGCCGCAATCAGTATCCCCTTCCAGGGCTTTGTTGTAAAGCACGGAAAACAGCTTATTCTTATCAATCTTTGCGCCAATGCTTTCAGCAAATTCATCAAACAAATTTACCCATGCATTTAAATCGGAAGTACAATTATTACAGTGTACCATACCCACCAGCGCTCCATCCGGAGTGGTAACAAGGTCAATTTCCGGATAAACCTTTGTGAGCTCCCTTTCCAGTACAATCATGGCAAACACGGAAGTTCCCGCGGAAACATTTCCTGTTCTCTTAGCAACGCTGTTGGTTGCCGCCATTCCGGTACCTGCATCACCCTCCGGAGGGCAGACAGGAATTCCGGCCTGAAGATTTCCGCTGACATCTAAGAGAGCGGCTCCTTCTTTGGTGAGAACTCCAGCCGTCTCCCCTGCAGTCATTACCTTTGGAAGAATATCTTTTAATTTCCAGGAAAATCCTTCTCCGCTCACCAGACTGTCAAATTTATCAATCATAGTCTGATCGTAATCTCCGGTCTTAACATCAATAGGGAACATTCCGGAAGCATCGCCTACACCGAGAACTCTGTTTCCTGTGAGCATGAAATGAACATAGCCTGCCAGCGTAGTGGTAAATGCAATATCCTTAACATGTTCTTCCTTATTCAGGATCGCCTGATACAGATGGGCAATGCTCCATCTCTGAGGAATATTGTAATTGAATTCCTTCGTGAGCCTGGAAGCAGCTTCCTCTGTGATGGTATTTCTCCATGTTCTGAAAGGAACCAGCAGATGATCCTCCTTATCAAAGGCAAGATATCCGTGCATCATGGCAGAGAAACCAAGAGAACCTATTTTGGTAAGGAAAATACCATATTTATTTTTAACATCCGCCGCCAAATCCTGATAGCATTCCTGAAGACCCTTCCATACTTCTTCAAGAGCATAAGTCCATATACCATTTACAAGCTGATTTTCCCACTCATAGCTTCCGGAAGCCAGGGGCATACCTTTTTCATCGATGAGCACCGCCTTAATTCTTGTGGAACCAAACTCAATACCAAGGGCAGTTTTTCCCTCTTCAATCAATAATTTTTTGTCCATACTATTTCATCCCTTCTCATCTTTTATCTGTAAAAAACTTCTCCGAGCATCAGGTCTCTCTTGAAATCCCTGATTTTTGTATCTTTGTCAATATAAACTGCTTCGATTCCCATTGCATTTGCCCAGTCGCCCATCTGCTCTGCCGTCAGATCATAGGTAAATGCCGTATGGTGAGCTCCTCCTGCCAGAATCCATGCTTCCGCTCCCACATACATATCCGGTTCAGGCGTCCAGAAATTGCTTGCCACCGGAAGATTCGGCATAGGCTTCTCCACCTTCTTACATTCCACATCATTGATGATAAGGCGGAATCTGTTACCCAGATCAATCAGAGATGTGGCAACTCCGTGTCCTTCCTTGGAAGCAAATACAAGTCTTGCGGGATCTTCTCTCTCTCCCATACTCAGAGGCTGGCACTTAATGCTGATGGGACCGTCGGCAATGGTAGGGCAAATCTCCAGCATATGAGCCTGCAAAATTCCTTCTTTTCCTTTTACAAGATTGTACGTGTAATCTTCCAGCATGGAGGTTCCTTTGGGGTTCTTAAGATCAGAGGTCATGATCTTCATAAGACGTACCATAGCCGCTACTTTCCAGTCTCCCTCGGCTCCAAAGCCATATCCTTTTTCCATCAGTCTCTGGATGGCAAGGCCGGGAAGCTGTTTGAGAGCTCCGAGGTCTCCAAAATGGGTAACGATTGCCTGATAATTCTTTTCCTCCAGAAATCTCTCAAATCCAATCTCAATCTGTGCCTGAACTGCAACATGCTTTTTGAATTCTTCCGGATCACGTCCCTCCAGAAGAATTTCATATTTATCATAATATTCCTCTACAAGAGCATTTACATCTCCCTCTGAAACAGCATCAACTCTCTCCGCAATCTCATTGACAGGATAAGCGTCAACTTCCCATCCGAATTTGATCTGTGCTTCCACCTTGTCACCCTCGGTAACAGCTACGTTGCGCATATTATCTGCCACACGCATAACACGGATATGACTGCTCTCAATGATACCTATTGCGGTTCTCATCCACATTGCTATTTTGCCTATCACAACAGGATCCGTCCAGTGTCCTACCACCACCTTTCTTTCGATACGCATTCTGCTGACAATATGTCCGTATTCGCGATCGCCGTGAGCGGACTGATTTTCATTCATGAAATCCATATCGATGGAGTCGTAGGGAAGCTCCTCATTAAACTGTGTATGAAGATGAAGCAAAGGCTTTCTGAATTCCTGCAATCCCAGAATCCAGGATTTAGCCGGCGAAAAAGTGTGCATCCAGGTAATCACGCCTGCACAGGTATCATCCAGATTGGCCTCATTGAAGGTTTTGCGGATCAGCTCATTGGTAATCAATGTAGGTTTCCATACCACTTCATAGGGAAGAATACCTGAATTGTTTAATTCTTCCACGATTTTTCTTGAATGCTCCGCCACCTTGCTTAAGCATTCATCCCCATAAAGATCCTGTGAGCCTGTACAAAACCAGAACTTGTACTCTTTTTTCTGTAACATAAAAATACCTCCTGTTTCAAATAATTTTACGCTGTGTATCTACTTCCATGTTATAACTTGTATGCTTATCATTACAAGTTGTTTTTTATTCTTATGCTCCAAAACTATTTTTTATCGTACAGGAATTTCCCTCAACAATTTCCGGTTCTATCAATATCCTTTTTCCATCCTTCATGTCACTTCCATTTTGAATCAACTTCAACATCAACTCTGCTGCCATTTCCCCAAGCTTTTCCTGGGGATGAATGATGGATGTGAGTTTAAGTCCATTTATATTTGTCATATAAGAGTTGTCATATCCTGTGACGGAAACATCTTCTGGTACCTTCAGTCCCCCATCGTTTAAAGCCTGGATCACCTGTATAGCAATCTGGTCATTATAACATACGACAGCATCCATACAATAATGATTGCCAATCATCTGATAAATCCCTTCATAGGGATGTACTTTTCTGTCTTCTGTATAATACCAGATTACTCTGTCCGGATCATAGGAAATACCTGCTTCCTGCAAGGCGGCAACATATCCCTTATGCCTGTTCTGCCCCTGGATATCATCTGATTTGAAAACACCTGTTATATTTTTATGTCCTCTTTCTATCAGATATTTTGTAATTAAATAACCACCTTTATAATCATTCATGAGAACCTGGGGCCTGTCATTCATTTTTGCAAAGCATCCCTGGATAAATACATAAGGGATTCCATACTCTTCCAGTTTCTGGTACAGGTTGATATGACGGCAGTAAATCTGGCTTTTACTGGGTTCAATAATAATTCCTTCTATATCCTTCTGTAAAAGCTCCTCCAGGCATTTCGCCTCCTGGCTTCTGGAATTTCCCGTGTTCTTTAATATGATGCTGTAGCCTGCCTTTGTCAGCACGGTATCAATTCCCTTGATGACTCTTGGAAAAATATAATCAGACAGATAGGTAGTGACTACTGCTATATTCCTGGAATTTCTGTGCAAATGAACCAGTTCTGAACAAAAAGTTCCCCTTCCGTGTTCCGCATAAATATATCCTGCATTTTCCAACACGGACAAAGCCTTTCTCACTGTCTGCCTGCTTACCTGATAGCTGAGGGACAATTCGTTTTCAGAAGGGAGCTTGTCTCCTGCCCGGATATTTCCGGTAAGAATTTTTTCCTTTAAATCTTCCATCAGCCTGACATATTTTAATTCTTTTTGTCCAATTTCCTGACCTGACATTTTCTTTTTCCTTTAAACAAAATCCCAAAAGTCATTTGTCTATGACCCTTGGGATTTTTGGTCTCATTTGCATGGTAATTTATTTTTCATTGATGACGGAAGAGGAAACAGCCGCTACCACAGCTTCCTTCTGTTCTTCTGAAAGTTCTGATATATTGATATTTCTGTTTACCTTCGCATCATAGGTGTCCGCCTTTACAATTTCCGATAAGTCAATTCCAACTGTCTCTTTCATAGTTTCAAACAATTTGGTCATAACCCCCGGTACATTGTCCGCCACCGTACTTACTCCATTGCTGTTATCCCCGCCAATGATCGTAATCTTATCGATCTGGGTGAGAGGTTCCGCAATCTTTCCGGCAATCTCAGGCAGTACTTTGATCAGCATTTCAGCCATAGCGGCATTGTTATACTTCTGGTATGCGATTGCCTTTTTCTCCATGGCTTCCGCTTCCGCAACACCCTTGGCATGAATGGCTTTTGCCTCAGCCTCGCCTACAAGCCTGATACCTTCCGCTTCCTGCTCTTTGGCAAAGCGCTGTGCCTCTGCCGTTGCCTTCAGGGCTTCCGCTTCCTTTTCACGCTCAAATTTTTCAGCCTCGGCATTCTTCATTCTCTTATACAGTTCTGCCTCCGAGTGCTGCTGAAGGGCAAATTTATCGGCTTCCGCCTTTTTCTTGATTTCAGCATCCAGTGCCTTCTCTTTTACTTCCGCTTCCTTCTGCTTTAAGATAACTTCTTTTTCCTGCTTGGCTATGCTGGCTTCCTGAGTGGCAATTTCAATCGTCTTTCTCTGTTCCTGCTGTTGGATGCTGTAAGCGGCATCCGCCTCCGCGCGTTTGGTATCCTCCAACTTCTTGAGTTCTGCCTTTTGAAGGGCAAGCTCATTGTTCTTCTTGGCAATCTCCCTCTCCGCATTGATTCTGGCATCATTGGCCTGCTTATCCGCCTGAGCCTTGGCAACTGCCACTTCCTTCTCCGCTTCCGCCTTGGCAATGGCCGCTTTCTTTTTGATCTGGGATATATTGTCAATTCCAAGGTCGTCTATGACACCGTTGCTGTCCGCAAAATTCTGCACGTTAAAGCTTACAATGTCAAGACCCATGGATGCCAGGTCAGGTTCCGCATTCTCTTTCACCAGATTGGCAAACTTCTGACGGTCGCTGACCATCTCCTCGAGACGCATACGTCCCACAATTTCCCTCATATTGCCTTCCAGAACTTCTCTGGCAATACCGGCTATGTACTGGGTATTCTGATTCAGAAAATTTTCCGCCGCAAGAGAAAGCTTATCCTTTTCGCTGCTGATTTTGATATTGACTGCCGCGTCCACCTGAATGTTAATGTAATCCGCGGTGGGAACCGCATTGGATGTCTTCACATCGATGGCTATCAGCTTAAGGCTCAGCTTATCCATTCTCTCCAGGAAAGGAATTTTAACGCTTGCCTTTCCGATTATCACTTTCTTGCGGAGACCGGAAATAATGTACGCTGTATCCGGAGGTGCCTTCTTATATCCGGTTATCACAATAACAACAATAAGAATTATGACAAGTGCCGCAACAATTGCTCCTAACATTTTGTAACCCCCTTCTTATTTTTGGAAATAATTATTCTTCGTCTTCCTCCAAAAGTCCCATTTCTTCCTCATCAGATTCCGGAGCCTCCAGTTCTTCTTCGCCATCAGATACTTTTTCCCTTACCTTGGCGATCTGAGCTACCTTAACACCTTCATCCAGATTGATCAGCTTTACTCCTGAAGCAATTCTTCCCAGAGTGGAGACATCCTCCATAGGAATCTGAATAATGACTCCTCCTGTGGTGATCATCATGATCTCATGCTCATCATTCACAGCCTTGACACCTACCACGTAACCTGTCTTATCTGTGATCTTATAGCATTTAATTCCCTTACCGCCTCTTCTTTGAACCGTAAATTCACTGAGAAGGGTTCTCTTTCCCATACCATTCTCAGAGACAATCAGAAGGGAATCACCCTGATGGTCTAACTGCATGCCAACCACCTCATCGCCTTCTCCAAGATTCATACCGATTACGCCCATGGAGGTTCTCCCTGTGGCTCGCAGATCCGTTTCCTTAAACCTGATACACATTCCATGTTTGGTTACAAGGAAAATTTCCGTATCCTTATCGGTTATCTTGATTTCGATCAGTTCATCGTCTTCCTTTAAGGTAATGGCTGCCAGACCGTTTTTGCGGACATTCCTGAATTCCTCAATGCTGGTCTTTTTGATAATTCCTTTTCGGGTAACCATAAAGAGATTTTTATTTTCTTCATAATCCTTCACAGGAATGATTGCCGTTATTTTTTCATCAGGATTCATCTGAAGAATGTTGACGATGGCAATTCCCCTGGAAGTACGGCTTCCCTCAGGTATTTCGTAGGTTTTCAGACGATACACCCGGCCAAAGTTGGTAAAAAACATGATATAGTGATGGGTGGTAGTCATCAGGAGATCTTCAATGAAGTCGTCCTCAATGGTCTGCATTCCCTTGATTCCCTTGCCGCCCCTGTGCTGGGACTTGAAGTTATCAATGGTCATACGCTTGATATAACCCAGATTTGACATGGTAATGATGGTATTTTCGTTGGGAATCATATCCTCCCTGGAAATATCAAAATCATCATATCCAATCCGGCTTTTTCTCTCATCACCAAATTTATCGGCAATTTCCTTAATTTCTGTTCTTATGACACCTAAAAGCACTTTCTCATCCGCAAGAATTTCTTTCAGTCTCGCAATCCTTGCCAGTAATTCCTGATGCTCATTCTCAAGCTTCTCTCTTTCCAGACCTGTCAGAGCACGAAGTCTCATATCCACAATTGCCTGGGCCTGAACATCTGTCAGCCCGAATCTTTCGATCAGCCTTTCCTTGGCAATCTGGGTAGTACGGCTTCCTCTGATGATTTTGATTACCTCGTCAATATAGTCAAGGGCAATCAGCAATCCCTGTAAAATATGGTCTCTTTCCTCTGCCTTATTAAGCTCATAACGGCTTCTTCTGGTAACGACTTCCTCCTGATGTACCAGATAGGCCTTCAGCATATCAAGGATATTCAAAACCTTCGGCTCATTGTTGACCAGCGCAAGCATAATCACGCCAAAAGTATCCTGCATCTGCGTGTGCTTAAAGAGATGATTCAACACGATATTGGCATTGGCATCCCGGCGCAGTTCTATGACAATACGCATTCCCTCTCTGTCAGACTCATCCCTGAGGTCCGTGATGCCATCCACCTTTTTCAGCTTCACCAGCTCCGCAATCTTAAGGATCAGATTCGCCTTATTTACCAGATAAGGAAGCTCTGTCACCACAATTCTGGATTTTCCGTTGGGCATGGTCTCAATATCCGTCACTGCACGGACTTTTATTTTTCCCCGCCCTGTTCTGTAAGCTTCCTCGCTTCCTCTGGTGCCCAGGATAATGCCTCCCGTAGGAAAGTCCGGCGCTTTAACGATGGAGAGTATCTCTTCAATATCCGTCTCTTTATCATCATTAATCCTGTTATCTATAATCTTTACAATGGCATTAACCACTTCTCTTAAATTATGGGGCGGGATATTGGTTGCCATGCCAACCGCAATTCCGGTTACGCCATTTACCAGCAGGTTGGGGTAACGGCTTGGCATAACGGAAGGTTCTTTTTCCGTCTCATCAAAGTTCGGTACGAAATCCACCGTATCTTTATCGATATCTGCCAGAAGCTTCATGGAAATTTTACTCAATCTTGCTTCCGTATAACGCATGGCGGCAGGGTCATCGCCATCCACCGATCCAAAATTGCCGTGGCCGTCTACCAGAGGATATCTGAAAGACCAGGGCTGAGCCATATTGACCAAAGCGCCATAAATAGAAGAATCACCGTGGGGATGATATTTACCCATGGTATCACCGACGATACGGGCACTTTTTCTGTGCGGCTTATCCGGTCCGTTATTTAACTCTATCATGGAGTAAAGGACTCTTCTCTGCACAGGCTTAAGTCCGTCTCTTACATCCGGCAATGCCCTTGATGCGATAACGCTCATGGCATAATCAATATAAGAGGTCTCCATAGTATTCTTTAAGTCAACCTCATGGATTTTATCAAAAATATTATCTTCCATTTATTCTCCTAACTGCAACAGCCAAAAGCTAATATCATCAAATATCGAGATTCTTTACAAATCTGGCATTCTCTTCAATAAACTCACGCCTTGGCTCTACCTTATCTCCCATCAAAGTTGTAAAGGTCAAATCGATTTCAGATTCTGCTTCCTCATTCATGGTAACCCTCAGAAGGATTCTCTTTTCGGGATCCATGGTTGTTTCCCATAACTGCTCCGGGTCCATCTCACCAAGCCCTTTATAACGCTGTATCTTGTTATTCTGATCACGCCCTACCTCTGATAAAATCTGGTCCAGCTCTTCATCGTTGTAGGCATACCATACATTTTTGTTCTTTTCCAGCTTATAAAGAGGAGGCTGGGCCAAATAAACATATCCCTGTTTGATCAGCTCCGGCATAAACCTGTAAATAAAAGTGAGAAGCAAGGTTGCAATATGGGCGCCGTCCACATCCGCATCCGTCATAAGAATGATCTTGTGATACCTTAACTTGGTAATATCAAAATCGTCATGAATTCCTGTACCAAATGCGGTGATCATTGCCTTGATCTCCTCATTGGCATAAATTCTGTCAAGCCTTGCCTTCTCTACATTCAGTATCTTTCCTCTTAAGGGAAGAATCGCCTGGGTTGCACGGCTTCTGGCAGACTTGGCGCTGCCTCCGGCGGAATTTCCCTCAACGATATAAATTTCGCAGTTTTCCGGATTTCTGTCTGAACAGTCGGCCAGCTTTCCGGGAAGAGACGCCGTTTCAAGAGCAGTTTTTCTTCGGGTCAAATCTCTGGCCTTTCTGGCGGCATCCCTGGCTCTCTGAGCCAGAATTGATTTCTCACAGATCAGCTTGGCCACTACGGGATTCTGCTCCAAAAAGTAAGTGAGCTGTTCGCTTACAATATTATCCACCGCATTTCTTGCCTCGGAATTTCCCAGCTTCTGTTTGGTCTGTCCCTCAAACTGGGGATCTTCTATCTTTACACTTATAATTGCCGTCAGACCTTCCCTGATATCCTCTCCCGTAAGGTTTGGTTCACTTTCTTTCAGAAGCTTCATCCCTCTGGCATAATCGTTAAATGTTTTGGTAAGGGCATTGCGGAAACCTACAAGATGCGTACCGCCCTCCGGCGTGTTGATATTATTTACAAAGCTGTAAGAGCTCTCCGTATAGGAATCATTGTGCTGCATAGCCACTTCCACATAGACATTATTCTTACTCCCTTCAAAGTACATAATATCTTCATAGAGGGCTGTCTTGCTCTTATTTAAGTAAGTGACAAACTCCTTGATTCCGCCTTCATAATGAAATTCTCTTACAACAGGTTTCTGCTCTTCCTCCACGCGCATATCCTTTAAAATGATATGAAGTCCTTTGGTAAGGAAAGCCATCTCCCGAAGGCGCTGTTTAAGCACATCAAATTCATACTCAACAGTCTCCTGAAAAATCGTGGCATCCGGCTTAAAGCTTACCTTTGTACCTGTCTTTTCTTTTTCACATTCTCCTATCACCTTAAGAGGATAGCATACATGACCTCTCTCATATCTTTGTTTATAAACCTTTCCCTCTGAACAGATTTCCACCTCCAGCCAGTCGGAAAGCGCATTTACTACGGAAGCACCCACGCCGTGAAGTCCGCCGGACACTTTATATCCGCCGCCGCCGAATTTTCCTCCCGCATGAAGAATAGTGAAAACCACTTCAACTGCCGGAAGACCTGCTTTGTGGTTGATTCCAACCGGTATTCCTCTTCCGTTATCAGTTACAGTTACAGAATTATCTTTGTTTAATTCCACCGTAATTGTATCACAAAATCCGGCCAATGCCTCATCTACAGAATTATCAACAATCTCATACACAAGATGATGAAGACCTCTGCTGGAAGTGGTGCCTATATACATTCCGGGTCTTTTCCTTACCGCTTCAAGTCCTTCCAATATCTGAATCTGGTCTGCTCCATATTCATTATTACTCATTCAAGTACCATATCCTTTCTAACTATGTACCCCTCTAAACATCTATATTCTATTTGGAATATTTTCCGTAATCAACTCCGCCGTTCCTTCTCTCACCTTAAAAATCCGGTTGATTTTAAATCGGTTATTAATAAACTCATCCAACCCTGTGCAGGTAACGATCGTCTGTATATCTCCTATACTGTTTAAAAGATAATTCTGTCTGTCGCTGTCCAGCTCAGAAAGCACATCATCCAACAAAAGAACAGGCGTATCCCCTGTCATTTTTTTCACCAGCTCAATCTCCGAGAGCTTAAGGGAAAGAGCTGCCGTTCTCTGTTGTCCCTGAGAACCATATTTCCGTATATCAATTCCATTTACAATAAAAGTAAAGTCATCCCTGTGCGGTCCCGTGGAGGTTGTTTTGGAATGGATATCTCTTTCCTGATTTTCACTCATTTTCGCCTCAAAATTTTCAATGGTTACATCCGGCTCATACCTGACAATCAATTCCTCTTTTCCACCGGAAAGCCTGTTATGGATATCCTTAATAATATCGCAAAGCTGCCTGCTGAATAATTCCCTTCTTTCAATAATCTTACTTCCAAATGAAACCAGTTGAGAATCCCATATATTCAGGGTTTCCTTAAGCTGAGGATTAAAATACATGTCCTTAAGGAGCTTGTTTCTCTGATTAATAATCCGGTTGTAATGATTTAAATTGTAAAGATAAAAATTATCCAGTTGGCAAAGCTCCATATCAGCAAATCTTCTTCTTTCTGCAGGACCGTTTTTGATAATAGAAAGATCTTCGGGTGAAAAGAAAACCACATTTAAAAGACCAAGTAAATCTGCTGCCTTCTTAATTTTCTGCCTGTCTATCGCTATTCCCTTTGATTTACTTTTGCGAAGATGCATATCTACTCTGTATTCCACATCTTCTTTTTCCAGATATGTTCTTATATGAGCTTCTTCTTTGTCAAAATTTATAACTTCCTTATCCTTGCTTCCCTTATGGGACTTTGTGGTAGCTGAAATGTAAATGGCTTCCAGAATGTTTGTTTTTCCCTGAGCATTGTTGCCATATAAAATATTCGTGCCTGCATCAAAGCTTATGTTGAGTGTCTCGTAATTTCTGAAATCAGCCAGTTCAAGAGATTTAATGATCATTTTTCATTTCCAACCTGAATCCTTATCTGATTACCTTCAAACTCCACAATATCACCTTCGCAGAGCTTTTTCCCCCTCTGGATTTCCACCTGGCCGTTTACTTTCACAAGCCCGTCCTGAACGGCAAATTTTGCTTCCACTCCGGACTGTACAAGACCTGCCGCCTTCAGTGCCTGTCCCAGCTTAATATACTCATCCCTTAATTTAAGTATTTCCATTTTTTACCTCTTTAAACTCAACTTACTGTTGTAAAATTAACAGGAAGTATCAGATAAATATAATTCTCTCCCGCATCTCTGATAAAGCAGGGAGCTTTTGGGTTCACAAGATAAATATCAATCTGCTCATTGTCTATCACACGAAGGGCATCTATCATAAACTTGGGATTAAACCCAATCATAAGATCTTTGCCCTGTTTATCAATGTCGATTTCTTCATTCATGCTTCCCATAGTGGAATTAATCTTAAGCTCCATAATTCCGTCCATGATATTGATAATGATAGGCTTTTTGTCCCCTTCCTTAACAAGAAGAGTTGCCCTGTCAATACATTCCAATAACTCTCTTTTGTTTATGGTAACCTTTGTCTCATAATCACTTGAAAGCATCTGGTCTATTTTAAAGTATTCTCCTTCTATCAGCCTTGAAACAACCACTGTCCTGTCAAATTCAAATACCACATGCTTACCCGTAAAGAAAATATGTACATCCTTTTCCGTGTCATCGGAAAGGATTTTACTGATTTCATTTAAAGTCTTTCCGGGAACCACTACCTTCCTTGCCGGATAACTGTTTCTCAATCCTATTTTGCGGATAGAGATCCTGTGCCCGTCCAGAGAAACTATTTTCATAACATCTCCGTTGATATCAAATAATTCACCTGTCATCAGTTTGTTATTGTCATTATCAGCAATCGAGAAAATGGTCTGTCTTATCACTTCCTTCAGAGTAAACTGTGAAACAACAATGGAATCAATTCTTTCAATGGAAGGCAGGTAGGAAAAGTCCTCCCCTGATTTTCCCATAATTACAAATTTGGATTTTTCACAGGTAATAACTGTCTTGAAGGATTTGTCAGATTCTATGGTAATAATACTTTCAGGAAGTTTTCTCACAATGTCCAGAAGTATTTTGGCTTCCAATGCAATCTGTCCTTTTTCGGCAATCGTTCCTTCAATAACCGTTTCAATGCCAAGCTCCATATCGTTTGCAATAAGCTTAATGTCCTTACCGGTAGCATCTATTAAAATACATTCAAGGATAGACATGGTTGTTTTATTGGGAACAGCCTTTGATACAATCTGTACTCCGCTTAATAATTTGGTTTTATTGCATACTAGTTTCATTTTGCATTGGTTCCTTTCCATGTTATTTATTTATAATAAATTCAGTAATAAGCTTAATAATAGGTGTTGATTTGTGTATAACTCCTTTATTATACTATTTTTCAATAAAAAAAGGAATGTAAAACATTGTGGATAAGTAATTTTTATTTCAGGATAACTCTTAAATTATTCACAATCTGTTCTCAGGGTCAGTCAGGGTTAATCTTTTTCATGATAATATCTATTCGATTTTTAAGCTCTTCATTAACAGTAATCTCATAGGTGATTTTTTCGATTCCGTGGATGACTGTGGTATGATCCTTTTTGCCCAGAGCCTGTGCGATACCCTGCAGAGATTCCTCTGTCAGATGCCTGCAGAGATACATACAGATCTGTCTTGGCTGAACCAGTTCGGAGTTCCTTCTTTTGGATACAATTTCCTCCGGTGAAATGCTGAAATGCTCTGCAACAATTCCTATAATATACTGAGGAGTGATCTTTTTCTTTGCATTGGGGGATATGATATCCTTCAATGCCTCTTCTATGTTATCAAGAGTGATTTCAACCTTATTTAATCTGGAAAAAGCTATTACCTTATTATAAGCGCCCTCCAATTCTCTTATATTGGATTTGATGTTGGTAGCAATATAATCAAAAACCTCTTCTTTGATGTTTTTATTGTCGTTTTCCGCGTTCTTTTTGAGAATGGCCATCCTTGTTTCATAATCGGGCGGCTGAATATCTGCAATCAATCCCCATTCAAATCGGGAACGGAACCTTTCATCGAGAGTTTCCATTTCCTTTGGAGGCTTGTCCGAGGAGAGGATAATCTGCTTCCCGGCAGAGTGGAGGACATTAAAGGTGTGGAAAAACTCCTCCTGGGTGCTTTCCTTTCCTATTATAAATTGTACGTCATCAATCAGAAGAACATCCACTGTCCTGTATTTTTCTCTGAGCCTGTTCATCTTGGCGGCATTACCGCTTCGGATGGATTCTATTACTTCGTTGGTAAATTGCTCGGAGGTCACATAAAGTACCTTCATATCCGGATCCTGATCCAGGATAAAGTGACCTATGGAGTGCATAAGGTGGGTTTTTCCAAGGCCGGCTCCTCCATATAAATAGAGAGGATTGTATACTTCTCCCGGAGATTCGGCTACGGCCAGGGATGCGGAGTGGGCAAATTTATTATTTCCTCCTACCACGAAGGTATCAAAGCGGTATTTGGAAATAAGGTTTGCTTTTTCATAATTGATATTGTAAACGGATGCCTGTTCGTTTTCAGCGTCTTTCTCCAGGATAAATGAAATATCATAGGTATGATCCATCATTTCAGATATGGTGACCTGAAAAAAACTTTTATATTTGGAGGAGATATATTTCAGGGAATGCGCCTGATCAGAAGGGATCATAATGGTAACTACATCATCTTTTTCACTGTGGAAGGTTAAGGGCATAATCCATGTTTTGTAGGAAATATCTGAAAGATCATATTCAGTTCTCAATGTCTCCTTAATCAGTTCCCAGTTGTCTTTAATAAAATCCATGATGTTCCCCCTGCATCCATAGTTAAGAAAAAGCAAAATACCACATATATATTCTAATATAAAAGGGTTAAAATATCAAATTATTTTGATGGATATTATTTTAGGTTTTTAAAGGATTGTGAATAACTTCATAAAAATAATAAACATTTTACACAGGCCTTAAAATCAGTAAAATACAGTAATTGGAAAGAGGGATTGCAGGAAAAGTAAAAGTTATCCCAAAGTTATCCACAACTTATCCACAATTTGTGGATAGAATTGTATGAATTTATTTTCATAATTTGTTGATTTTACTTGACGGAAAGGGGATTATTTAATATAATTGAATTCGATATTTTCCAGAAAAACTGCGTATATGAATATTTGTAGAATTAATTGCAGAAAAAAACGTCAGCGTTTTTTGTTTTTCTATCTTAAGGTTTAGTGAAGGAGGTGCTTCCAAAATGAAAATGACTTATCAGCCCAAGAAAAGACATAGATCCAAAGTTCATGGCTTCAGGGCCAGAATGAGTACGAAAGGCGGCAGGAAGGTTTTAGCAGCCAGAAGAGCAAAGGGAAGAAAAATATTATCAGCATAGGCCGCATTATGTGGCCTTTTTTTCTATAATGGACATATGCTATGGGTTATGAGTTTTCGGAATCTTTAAAAAAAAATTGCGATTTCCAGCAGGTTTACAGAAAGGGCAAATCTTATGCCAACAAATATTTGGTAGTTTATGTTCTGGAAAATCATATGGATAAGAACAGGCTGGGAATAAGCGTAAGCAAAAAAGTGGGTAACAGCGTTGTCAGGCATAGAATTACAAGATTGATAAGAGAAAGTTACAGACTACATGAAAATATATTTAATAGTGGTTTAGATATAGTAGTCATAGCCCGAAAGAATGCTTCATCCGTTTCTTACAGAGAAATAGAAAGTGCTTTATTACATCTTGCCAGGTTTTTATGAAAACAATATTGATTTTATTAATTAAATTCTATAGAAAATACATTTCTCCCATGAAAAATACCAAATGTCCCTATATTCCTACCTGTTCGGAATACGGGCTTGAGGCTGTTGAAAAATATGGCGCCTTGAAGGGAGGACTGCTGGCCTTATGGAGAATTATAAGATGTAATCCTTTTTCAAAAGGAGGTTATGATCCTGTGCCGTAGTAATTGATAGAATCAAAAACAGGAGGAAGTAAGTTGACAGGAATAATTTTAACCCAATATGATGGTTTTATCTTAGGTCCTATAGCCAAAGTCCTTGGTTATCTTATGGAAGGAATTTTTTTCCTTTTGGATTTAATAGGAATTCCTAATGTAGGTTTATCCATTATTTTATTTACTATTGTTATCTATTTATTGATGATGCCTCTCACAATCAAGCAGCAGAAATTTTCAAAGCTTTCTGCAAAGATGAATCCGGAGATTCAGGCTGTCCAGGCAAAGTACAAAAATAAAAAAGACAATGACTCCATGATGGCAATGAATGCGGAAACTCAGGCTATTTATGCAAAATATGGGGTATCTCCCAGCGGCAGTTGTATTCAGCTTCTGATTCAGATGCCGATTTTGTTTGCACTCTATCGTGTTATCTATGCAATGCCTGCTTATGTGGGTAAGATCAAGGAAGCCTTTTTCCCTCTGGTAACCAATTTAATCGCCCAGGCAGGAAGTCTTGAATTTATACAGGGATTTAAAAATGCGGCCATGTATTCAAGGCAGGTTACCAACGAAGCATTTGTAGAGGGAGCGATTGACAATATTTATGTTCAGAATACCTATGTTGATATCCTCAATAAAGCATCTACAACGGAGTTTATGAGCATAGCGGATAAGTTCCCCACTCTGGCGGAAGATGTCGGACATACTCTTTCCTATTTAAATGATTATAATAATTTCCTGGGAATTAACATAGGAAATTCTCCCTCTTTTATGGTAAATGAAGCATGGAATGCGGAGGGAGGTATTCAGTGGCTTTTGGTGATAGCAGCTTTTATTATTCCTGTTTTGTCAGCTGTTACCCAGTGGATCAACACCAAGCTGATGCCTCAGGCTGAAACCTCCAATCAGAATGACCAGCAGAATACCATGGCTCAGTCAATGAAAATGATGAATACCATGATGCCTTTGATGTCTGCATTTTTCTGCTATACGCTTCCGGCTGGTATGGGACTTTACTGGATCGCCGGTTCAGTGGTGAGGAGTATTCAGCAGGTTATTATCAATAAGCATATTGATAAGATGGATATCGATGCTCTTGTAAAGCAAAATGAAGGAAAGAGGATTAAGAAGCTTGAAAAGTATGGTATCGATCCAAAGACGGTAAACAAAAACGCCACATTAAATACAAAAAATGTAAACAGGCCTAATCCTTCTCTTGCCTCCAGGGCAGGGGCCAAACCCATGACTCAGGAGGAAAAGGAGGAAGCTATGAAGAAATCTACCGAATATTACAATAAAAATGCCAAGCCCGGAAGTCTTGCGGCAAAGGCAAATATGGTAAAACAATATAATGAAAGGAATAACAAATAGGGGGTTATTACTATGGAATATATTGAAGTTACAGCTAAAACGGTAAATGATGCTATTACGGAAGCATGCCAGAGGTTAGAGGTTACCAGTGATAAACTGGATTACGTTGTAGTAGAAGAGGGATCCTCCGGATTTCTTGGAATTGGTTCAAAGCCTGCTGTAATTAAAGCCAAAGTGAAATGCTCTTCAGTTCCGGAGAGGGCAAGGGAATTTCTGGATGAAGTATTTGGCGCCATGAACATGGTGGTGGCAATGGATATCAAGTATGATGAAGAGAATAAGAATCTTAATATTGACTTAAGCGGTGACGAGATGGGAATACTGATCGGTAAGAGAGGACAGACTCTGGATTCTCTTCAGTATCTGGTGTCCCTTGTGGTTAATAAAGGTTCAGAGGAATATATCAGGGTAAAGGTAGATACGGAGGATTACCGTAAGAGAAGAAAAGAGACTCTTGAAAACCTGGCAAAAAATATTGCCTATAAGGTTAAGAGAACAAAACGTTCTGTTTCCCTTGAACCCATGAATCCTTATGAGAGAAGGGTTATCCACTCTGCTTTGCAGAACGATAAATATGTTACCACTCACAGCGAAGGAGAGGAGCCTTTCAGAAGAGTTGTTGTTACATTAAAAAGATAGATTATTCTGATAAAAATGTTGGAGGTAACTCTCCAACATTTTTTAGGATAAGGAGATTGAATCATGAAAACAGATACAATAGCCGCTATTGCTACTGCTATTGGAAATTCGGGAATAGGAATTATAAGAGTCAGCGGTGCAGAGTCAACAGATATTGTTGACCGTATTTACAGAGATAAAAAACACAGACAGGTTTTAAAAAAATTTGAAAGCAATACCATTCACTATGGATTTATATATGATGGATTTGAACTGATAGATGAAGTTATGGTTTCTGTTATGAAAAGGCCGTTCAGCTTTACCACAGAGGATACGGTAGAGATAAATTGCCATGGAGGAATGCTGGTGATGAACCGCATTCTGGATGTTCTTATTAATAATGGAGCCAGGCTGGCAGAGCCCGGTGAATTTTCAAAACGTGCTTTTTTAAATGGAAGAATTGATCTGACAGAGGCGGAAGCAGTGATGGATTTGATTTCTTCCCAAAATGATGCTGCTCTTAAAAATTCGGTTAAGCAGCTGAGGGGAGAAGTATATGAATCTGTTAAAGCTTACAGAAAGGATATTCTTCATGAGATTGCTTTCATAGAATCTGCACTGGATGATCCGGAACATATAAGCCTTGATGATTATCCTCCGATTCTTGAAAAAAAAGCAGATGATCTGATTATGAAAATTGAAAAGCTATTGTCAACTTCTGAAAGGGGTAAGCTGATAAGAGAAGGGATTAACACAGTTATTGTGGGAAAGCCCAACGCCGGTAAATCCTCTTTATTAAATTCACTGGCAGGAGAAGAGAGGGCAATCGTTACAGATATAGCCGGTACTACCAGAGACATATTGGAAGAAAATATCAGATTAAAGGGAGTAAATCTTCATGTAACGGATACGGCGGGAATCCGTTCTACGGAAGATGTTATTGAAAAAATAGGCGTAGAAAAGGCAAAAAAATATGCCAGGGAAGCAGATTTGATTATTTATGTGGTTGATTCATCCGTTCCTTTGGATGAAAATGATTATGAAATTATAGATATGATAGAAAACAGGAAATGTATCATATTATTCAATAAATCGGATTTGGATTCCAAAATATCTTTTGAGAAACTTAAAACTAAATTAAAGTTTGAATTAAATAAAAATCTTATTTTTATAAAAACCTCTATGAAAGAAAATACAGGTATTGATGAGTTTGAGGAGGCAGTGAAGAAGCTTTTTCTTAAAGGAGAAATATCTGTTGACAATGAAATTATAATTACCAATCTGCGGCATAAGGAAGCCTTGAAGGAAGCGTTAAACAGCTTGTTAATGGTAAAGGAGAGCTTAAAGGCAAATATGCCGGAGGATTTTTATTCTATCGATCTGATGGGAGCCTATACCAGTCTTGGGAAGATTATAGGAGAAGAGGTAGAGGAAGATCTGATTAACGAGATTTTTTCCAGCTTTTGTATGGGAAAATAAAAGAAAGAAAAGTGACATGGAAAGGATGCGGTTATCACCATGGAATTAATAAGGGAAGTGGATGTGTGTGTGGTAGGAGCAGGACATGCGGGATGTGAAGCGGCTTTGGCATGTGCCAGGCTTGGAATGGAAACTGTCATTTTTACGGTCAGTGTGGACAGTATTGCTCTTATGCCCTGCAATCCTAATATAGGAGGATCCTCAAAGGGACACCTTGTGAGAGAGGTGGATGCCCTTGGGGGAGAAATGGGTAAAAATATTGATAAAACCTTTATACAATCCAAAATGCTCAATAAATCAAAGGGACCGGCCGTACATTCTCTTCGTGCCCAGGCGGATAAGGCGGAATACAGCCGTTCCATGAGAAAGGTGATTGAAAATCAGGAGCATCTCACTGTAAAGCAGGCAGAAGTATGCGAACTGTTATGGGAAGAAATAAAAAATTCTGCCGGAAAGCCTGCAAAGAAGATTACGGGAGTTAAAATTTTTACGGGAATGATCTATAAATGCAGGGCCGTTGTATTGTGTACGGGTACTTATTTAAATGCAAGATGTCTCTGCGGGGAGGCGATTACTTATACGGGACCTAACGGACTTCAGGCAGCCAGTCATTTGACGGATTCACTTTTGGCTATGGGGGTGGAGATGCGGCGCTTTAAAACGGGAACCCCTGCAAGGATGGATAAACGCAGCATTGATTTTTCAAAAATGGAAGAGCAGTTAGGGGATGAAAAGGTTGTGCCCTTTTCATTTTCAACCAATCCTGAGGATGTTCAGATAGATCAGGTATCCTGTTACTTAACCTATACAAATGAAAAGACGCATGAAATAATCAGGGATAATCTGGATCGCTCTCCTATTTACGCAGGTATTATAGAGGGAACAGGTCCAAGATATTGCCCTTCTATTGAGGACAAGGTGGTAAAATTTTCAGACAAGGAAAGGCATCAGGTATTTATTGAGCCGGAAGGATTACATACCAATGAAATGTATGTGGGAGGCATGTCTTCTTCACTTCCTGAGGATGTACAATTGGCCATGTATCGCACGGTGCCCGGACTGGAAAACTGTGAAATTGTCAGAAACGCTTATGCCATAGAATATGACTGTATCAATCCAAATCAGCTTTATCCTACTCTTGGATTTAAGGATATAGAGGGACTTTACAGCGGAGGGCAGCTTAATGGAAGCAGCGGCTATGAGGAAGCGGCGGCTCAGGGATTGATAGCAGGAATAAATGCGGCGCAGTTTATTCTTGGCAAGGAAGAAATTATTATTGACAGATCGGAGGGGTATATAGGCGTTTTGATCGACGATCTGGTTACAAAGGATAACAGGGAACCTTACCGTATGATGACATCACGGGCAGAGTACAGACTTTTACTCAGACAGGACAATGCTGATATCCGTCTCAGGAAGAAAGGGTTCCAGGTCGGATTAATATCAAAGATGCAGTATGATGAAGTTATTAATAAGAAATATTTGATAGAAAAAGAAGTCGAAAGACTGAAAAATGTCAAGATAGGGGCATCCAAAGAAAATCAGTCTTTTTTGGAGAAACACGGGAGTACTCTGCTCAAAACAGGTTCCAATCTCGCAGAATTATTGTGCAGACCGGAACTGGATTATGAAGCTTTGGGCGAATTGGATCCTGGGAGAGAATGGCTGCCTGAGGGAGTAATAGAACAGGTTGAAATAGAAATAAAATATGAAGGGTATATTGAAAGACAACTCCGGCAGGTAGAACAATTTAAGAAAATGGAAAAAAAGAAAATTCCTGAAAATATGGACTATGATGAAGTTCCAAGTCTCAGAATTGAGGCCAGACAAAAGCTGAAAGACTTTCATCCATTGTCTGTGGGACAGGCTTCAAGAATTTCGGGAGTTTCACCGGCAGATATTTCGGTTCTTCTGGTTTTTCTGGAACAGTATAAACGAAATAGAGGGGAGAATAATTAGCGAATGGAAAGAAAGGAAAATGAAATAAATTTATTTCGGAAAGATTTGAAAGAATTAAATATTTGTTTGGAACCGAAGCAGGAAGAGCAGTTCTTAAAATATTATGATCTTTTAATAGAGTGGAATTCTTTTATGAATCTGACTGCTATTACAGAATTTTCGGAGGTGGTAAAGAAACACTATGTGGATAGTGTTTCTCTTATAACGGCAGTGCCTGATTTACCGGAAAAATCATATACATTAATTGATGTGGGAACAGGCGCCGGTTTTCCTGGAATTCCTCTTAAAATTCTTTTTCCTGATTTGAAAATCACATTATTGGATTCTTTGAATAAGAGAGTTACTTTTTTGAAAGAGGTCATTAGTTCACTTGGGTTAAAAGAGATAGAGGCTATTCATGGAAGAGCTGAGGATTTTGCTAAAACGGGAAAATTGAGAGAATCTTATGATTTGTGTGTTTCCAGGGCTGTGGCTGATCTATCTGTTTTAGCAGAGTATTGTATTCCTTTCGTCAGAAAGAATGGATTATTTATAGCTTATAAATCAGAGAATGCATTAGATGAATTGGATAATTCACAAAATGCAATTAAAATACTGGGTGGAGAATATGAAGAAAAGAAGGAATTTATACTTCCAAATTCAGATATTAAAAGAATTCTTTTTCTTATAAAAAAGAAAAAAGATACCCCTGTAAAATTTCCTCGAAAATCAGGTGTTCCTTCTAAAGAACCAATTACATAAGTAAATAGAATATTTATAAATAAAATATTATAAAAGTAGAAATTTACTATAATTAATATTATAATTATATGTGCCCAAATTTTATAATAGACCAATGATCAGGAGGAAATTTGACATGAGTGTAAAGATATTGCTGGCGGATGATCATATTTTGGTCCGTGAAGGTATTAAGTGTTTGTTGGAATGCGATAACAATGTAGAAGTAATTGCAGAGGCGGATGATGGATTGGAATGTATGAAAAAGTTAGAGTATGTGAGTCCTGATATTATATTATTAGATATCAGTATGCCTCATATGGATGGATTAGAAGTATTGAGGGAACTCAAAAGAAAAAAATATTCTGTAAAGGTTCTTGTACTGACTGTTCATAAGGAAGAAGAATATTTTATAAAGGCAATTAATAGTGGAGCAGATGGATATATATTAAAGAACAGTGATGCAAATGAGCTAAAACAAGCTATAAGTATTATATTGAAAGGAGAGTCTTATTTTCAATCATGTTTATTACCTGTTTTAGAGTCCAGGATAATTGATAATAGAGATGATAAAGAAAAATTAGAATTATTGACTAAAAGAGAAAATGAGATTCTTATTGAAATAGCAGACGGAATGCTCAATAAGGAGATAGCAGACCATTTGAATATAAGCGAAAGAACAGTTAAAAATCATATTTCCAATATATTTAAAAAACTTAATGTGTCGGACAGAACACAGGCAGCTGTGTTTGCAATTAAAAATCATATTGTGGATCTTTTCTGAATCAATTCTTTGATCTGTTTCACGTGAAATATTTATTTATATTTAATTTCAAGTACAATATAATGTTTCACGTGAAACAAAATGTTCTAAATCTAGTGATAATTTGTGAAACATTCCATTAAATTCTACAAAAATGATCGTGAAACATATTTTAATTAAATAAATATGGATTATCAGAAATAGAAGTGATATAATCTACAGGAAACTTCTGAAAAAACCTGTTGATGAAAGGAAAATATAATGGGGAAAATTATTGCAATTGCAAATCAGAAAGGAGGAGTGGGTAAAACTACTACTTCTATAAATTTATCTGCTGCATTAGCAGCAAAAGGAAAAAAAATATTGGTAATAGATACTGATCCTCAAGGCAATACTACCAGTGGCTTTGGTGTAGAAAAGAATGAACTGGAAAAAACAATCTATGAATTAATGCTCAGCGAATGTTCTATCAAAGAATGTATTATTAATGAAGTGATTCCAGGAGTTTCGCTGATACCTTCCAATGTAAATCTTGCTGCTACTGAAATAGAACTGATTGGTGTAGACAGAAAAGAATATATTCTGAAAAGAGAAGTTGAATGGGTGGAAGAAAGTTATGACTACATAATAATAGATTGTCCTCCTTCATTAAATTTTCTCACAATAAATGCCATGACGACAGCAGATTCTGTTTTGGTTCCCATTCAGTGTGAGTACTATGCATTGGAGGGATTAAGTCAGTTGATACATACTATAAATCTTGTAAAAGAACGTTTGAATCATGATTTAGAAATGGAAGGAGTAGTTTTTACCATGTATGATTCAAGAACAAATCTCTCCTTACAAGTAGTAGAAAATGTTAAGAGTCATTTGAACCAGAAAATATTCAATACCTTGATTCCAAGAAATATAAGACTTGCTGAAGCACCCAGCTATGGAAAGCCTATTAATCTATATGATGCAAAGTCGGCAGGGGCTGAGGCATATATGTCATTGGCGGACGAGATTATAGGCTAAGAAGAGAAAGGAATATTGATTATGGCGTCCAGAGGTTTAGGAAAAGGGTTAGATGCTTTAATTCCAAATGTGATCAATGAAAAACCAATTGAAAGCAAAAATAAAATTGCAGGAGATAAATTGAAAGATTTATCTTCAAAAGAAACTGCCGAAGGACAGGTAAATATAGTTAACATTACCAGAATAGAGCCTAACAGAGAACAGCCAAGAAGAAGCTTTGACGAAGAGGCTTTGGAAGAGTTGGCTGAATCGATAAAGCAATTTGGTTTGTTACAGCCGATTCTTGTTCATGATAAAAAAACATATTACGAGATAGTAGCCGGAGAAAGAAGATGGCGCGCTGCCAAAAAAGCAGGATTAAAAGAAATTCCTGTCATAATAAAAGACTTAACAGATCAGGAAATAGTGGAAATCTCCCTTATTGAAAATATCCAGAGAGAAAACTTAAATCCAATTGAGGAGGCGCAGGCATATAAAAGACTTCTGACAGAATTTAATCTGAAACAGGAGGAGGTGGCAGAAAGAGTTGCTAAGAGCCGTACAGCAGTCACTAATTCCATGCGTCTTTTAAAATTATGTGATAATGTACAGCAAATGGTGATTGATGACAAGATCACCACAGGCCATGCAAGGGCGCTTATTACAATAGAAGATCCCGAGCAACAATATGAGATTGCCAGAAAAATTTATGATGAAAAGTTAAGTGTCCGTGATGTGGAAAAGCTGGTTAAAAATATAAATAAACCGGTAAGAGAAAAAAAGCCGGTTGTTACAGATAAAAGTCTTGAAGCTGTTTATCAAAATATAGAAGAAAATCTGAAACAGAAGCTGAGTACGAAAGTAAATATCACCCCTAAAGGAAATGGGGCAGGTAAAATAGAAATCGAATTTTACAGTCACGATGATCTGGAAAAAATCATGGATTTGCTTTCAAAATAAACTGTTGACCAAAAGATTTTAGAAGGGTACGAGATGATAAAATATGAATAACTATTTTTTTAAAAGTATAGGATTGGAAAATATCGATATAGGAATTGTATTGGTAATATTAGCAGTAATTATTCTATTTTTAATAGTTTTAAACATTGTTAATATCCGATCTATTTCAAAGATGAAAAAGAAATTTGAAAAATTCATGTCAGGCAAAGATGCAGGAAGCCTGGAGGAAGAAATAACAAATCTTTTTGAGGACAATAAATTTATCAAAAATGCCATCGAGAAGAACAGAAAGGATATCAGAGAGCTTTACCGCAAATTTGAATCATCCCTGCAAAAAGTAGGAATAATAAAATATGACGCCTTTGATCAGATAGGAGGAAAATTAAGTTTTTGTATGGCTCTGTTGGATGAAAATAATAATGGATTTATTCTCAATTCAGTCTATGGAGCAGAGGGATGTTATACTTACACAAAAGAAATAAAAAATGGAATCTGTGAGACTTCCCTGGGACAGGAAGAGGAAAAAGCACTTAACATGGCCATGTACGGAGAAAAATAAGGAGGAGTTAATTATGATAGACATAAAATTTTTAAGGGAAAATCCTGAGACAGTGAAAGAGAACATCAGAAAAAAATTTCAGGATGAAAAACTGAAACTGGTGGATGAGGTAATTGAGCTTGATGCAGAAAGCCGTAAAACCCAGCAGGAAGCAGATGACCTCAGAGCAAGAAAAAATAAGATTTCAAAAGAAATCGGCGGATTAATGGCTCAGGGGAAAAAAGAAGAGGCAGAGAACAAAAAAGCTGAAGTTGCCGCAGGGGCTAAACGTCTTGTGGAGCTGGAGGAAAAGGAAAAAGAATTAAACGAGAAAATTACCCGGATCATGATGGTAATTCCCAATATCATCGATCCCAGCGTGCCTGTCGGCAGGGATGACAGCGAAAATGTAGAGATAACCAGATATGGCGAACCTGTTGTTCCTGATTTTGAAATTCCTTATCATACTGAAATTATGGAAAGGTTTAATGGAATTGATTTTGACAGCGCAAGAAAGGTGGCTGGCAACGGATTCTACTATCTGATGGGAGATATCGCAAGGCTTCATTCTGCTGTTATTTCCTATGCAAGAGATTTCATGATAGACCGGGGATTTACTTACTGTGTTCCTCCTTTTATGATCAGAAGCAATGTTGTAACAGGCGTAATGAGTTTTGCAGAGATGGATGCCATGATGTACAAAATTGAAGGAGAGGATTTATATCTGATCGGAACATCTGAACATTCCATGATTGGAAAATTTATAGACACGATCGTACCGGAAGCTGAACTTCCCAAGACTCTTACCAGCTATTCTCCCTGCTTCAGAAAGGAAAAAGGAGCCCATGGCCTGGAGGAAAGAGGAGTTTACAGAATCCATCAGTTTGAAAAGCAGGAGATGATTGTCGTATGCAGACCGGAGGAATCTCCCATGTGGTTTGAAAAACTGTGGAAGAATACGGTAGATTTATTCCGTTCCATGGATATTCCTGTCAGAACAATCGAATGCTGTTCCGGAGATTTAGCGGATCTCAAAGTAAAATCCTATGATGTGGAAGCCTGGTCTCCCAGACAGAAAAAATATTTCGAGGTGGGAAGCTGCTCTAACTTAGGGGATGCCCAGGCCAGACGTTTAAAAATCCGTGTAAATGGTGAGAATGGTAAATACTTTGCGCATACCTTAAATAATACGGTAGTTGCTCCCCCCAGAATGCTGATTGCATTTTTGGAAAATAATCTTCAGGAGGACGGTTCAATTAAGATTCCTGAGGTGCTTCGTCCTTATATGGGCGGGAAAGATAAAATTTGCTGATTCTCAGAGTTATGCTCCAAAAATCTTTAAAGCATGGTGGAGGTGAAAATCTTTGCACAAATATATGAGGTCAATAGGCTTTAGCAAAATAACAGAAAGAAAAGAACTTCAAAAGCTTATTACAAGTGTGATTTTAGAAGGCACAGAGCGTTCTTATACTTCTAACGGAGAGGAAGAACTGCTGGCTGAATTTTGCAGGGATTTTGCTCAGGACAATGGAACAGGAGCTTCCATGGGAATTGCTGTGTGCGGGGAATTTGACAGTGATGATAAATTTACTTATGATTACTATTTTCCTTACTTAAGAGGTACTCATCTCAGCTCGGAGGAAGACATATCGGTAGAAAGACATGCTGCCCAGGAATCCTATGCAGGCGTATGCGACGACGTCAGAATTGGAGTATCATTGATTTTTTATCTGCAAAATATGATACCTTATGTAAAAGCCAAAAATTCTGACATCCTGCCGGTAAGGGGTACAACACTTACCTTATCGGCCCTTTCCACGGAAGGAACGATCATGATGCCGATCAATAAAACAGAGAAGGATCTGATCAGAAACCAGCAGATGACCACCAACAGAAGTCAGCTTTTGAATGCGGCGAGAAGAGGAGACGAAAGCGCAATTGAGAGCCTGACTTTAGAAGATATGGATACTTATACAACTATTTCCAGGCGAATACAAAAAGAAGATGTTTTTAGCCTGGTGGATACCTACTTTATGCCTTTTGGAGTAGAATGTGACCAGTATTCAATTTTGGGTGAAATTTTAGAGTGTAATCTGGTGAGAAACAGTCTGACACAAGAAGAAATTTATATTATGACAATCAGCTGCAATGACGTAGTATTTGATCTGTGTATTAACAAAGAAGATGTTTATGGAGAACCTGCTGCAGGAAGAAGGTTTAAGGGAATTGTCTGGATGCAGGGATATATTAATTTTCCTAATCAATAGTTGAAAATTTATGCGAATATTTACGAAATTTTCTTATTGTAACAGGATAGCAGTTGTGTTAGAATAAATAAAGATTTTCATACAAGTCCTCGTAGCTCAGTTGGATAGAGCGATCGCCTCCTAAGCGATAGGTCGGACGTTCAAGTCGTCTCGGGGACGCTGGAAAGCATTGAAAACACTGGATTTTTCAATGCTTTTCCTTTTTTGTCTCAAGAGAAAACCAAAAGTCAGAGGACTCGGTTTTTTGGATATTTGTTATCACCCATGTTGCTAACAGGGAATCGAACATAAAACTGCACTTTCAGAGCCGTTGCTAATAATCTGCTAATTGCAGAATTAGCAGGAATTAGCTGCTAATAGCATTTCCTTTCAGTGCCTTTGTCAGCATGGCAACCAACTCCGGTGATTGTTCCAATGCTGAAATTAAATTTGTCAGGTCCGGGTTTCCATCTTCAGGCGGTGTTACATTCTTCAATGGATTGACGGAATTTTTAGCATAGAAGGTTGCCTCAAACTTTTGGGCATTTACCTTTCTGTCCTCATCCAGTATATGCGCATATACATCTGTGATCATGTCGATCTGCGCATGGCCGGTATCCCCCTGAGTCGCCTTTAAGTCACCATGGTTGAGCTTTAGTTTATAAGTCGTGCTGGAGTGGCGCAGGGAATGGAATACAACATAAGGCAGCCCTGCCTTTTCCCGGAGCTTCGAGAACTCTTTTTCCATGATGCGGTTTTCCACAGGTCTTCCATTCGGAAGCGTCAGCACAAGGTTGTAATCGAAAAACTCCTGTCCCAGATATTCTTTGTACTGATCCTGTATCTGTTTCCATTCCCTCAGTATGTAGGCAACCGTTTTGGGTATCCATACTTTTCTGATACTGGATTCCGTCTTAGGCTTTTTCAGGACAAGGTTGGTATGGGTATTCGACATGACGGAAGGAAAAATAAACATGATGTCCTTGTCGTCCAAATGCTGCCGGGCCTCCCTTGATACACGGGCAAGCTCCTGCTCAATCCAAAGGTGGGAATCATCATTAGCGATGTCCTCGTCTGAAATATGTACCTTATCCCATGTCAGCCCGCAGATTTCACCATATCGCATGGAACAGGCGAAAGCCAGATTCATTGCGACATAGAGTTTCATATCATCGCACTCATCCAGTGCTTTCCTGATCATATCTGCCGTCCATATGTCACGCTTCTTGTAGTTGGTCTTGGGCTTGTTTGCATGGGGAAACGGGTTCCTTGCGATAATCTCCCATTTTACTGCCTGCTCGAAGGCACATCTGAGTACCTTATGGATACTGTGGATAGTGCCGGGTGTAAGATACTCACTCTACGGCCTTTTGTTTTTCTTCGCCACAGGCTTTGTCTTCTGCAGCCGGACATAGAACTCATCCACAAACTTCTGGCTGATGTCCTGAACTGCCATATCACCGATTGCGGGATTGATGTAATTTGCAATCAGGGCACAGTTGGACTCATATGTTGATAAAGCCCAGTGCGACGTGCCATAGATTTTTACAAAGTCCCGCAGGAAGTCTTTAACAGTCAGCTCCTGTGGAGGGATAAAGGTCCCGTTGCCCTGCTGGTTCTCGATTTCCGCCTTCCTGCGTTTTGCCTCAGCATGATCCTGACAGGTTTCCCATTTCTGGTGCTTCTCCCCTTTCTCATCCGTATAATAGTAAACCACTGAGTATTTGCTTTTCCTCTTGATAATAGATGCCATCTGTTTCTCCTTCTACCCTTACAACAGGTTGTTAAGCCAGTTGTCAAAAGATGCCTTGGAGATCCTGATCGTCCGTCCGAGCCGGACCACTTTAAAATCCGGCTGCATGCAAAGTTCATATGCCTTGCTTTTGCTGATCTGCAGGATATCTGCAATCTCATGAACGGAATAGGTTTTCTTATCTTTGATTTCCTGGCCGTAACAGTTTCCCGCTTCAGGGATTTTGTGCTCACCGACTGCCATAGGGACTCCTTTCCTTGTGCAGTCTGCCAAGAATCCAGCAAATAGCTCTCTGTTAAAGGCAATTATACAGTAGAAAATTGTGCTGTACAATATAGAAAATATAATAATATGTCTGTTAAGAGTATCAAATAAAGTCTACACATACCTCCCATCACCGTCTCCTGCGCCCTCCCCGGCCGCGTTGCCTGGCTGCACTGTGTGCAATTCAATCCGGACGGATGGCAGACAGAGAGCCGGAGCCACCCACCAGAACCCATATACATGATGGTGTATGTTCTTCAGTTGTCAAAGAACGGATGACCAGCCACGATAAAAAGCTAATCTATAAAGTAAATATCCGGGAGGGAACAAAAACTTGAAAAATTTTGAAAAAAATTCAAAAAAAGTTTTGTGGATGAAAAAAATGGCAAAGAGATATGGAATATATAGTATATTCAAGTTGACATGATACAAGATATTGTGTTAATATAAACCCGTAATTGATTTTTATGCGAAACCTGTATACGGGGAACGGGGACAGGCAGGACATACCCGATATGTCCGCACCCTCCGGGGCAACCGGCAGGTTCCGGCTCCTTTCGGGGAGAACCGGGGCATACGCTGTTTAAGATTGTAAGTAGTGTCAGAGGATACCATGCATGGGCATGGCAGTCTTTTGGCACTTTTTTTGTTTCCGCAGATGCACGAGACTGCCGGGGACAGGCAGATTTGTGGATCGCCACACGCAGTATGGAATGGAAACCGTCTAGGGCCATTCCTTTTTTGTTGCCAGAAATGCCCATGGGGGCTTTGACCGCATAAGCGGCTGGATAAAAATAACCTCCGCAAACGGAGAGAAAAGAAAGGTGGAACGAAAAATGAATGAAACAAGAGTGTTTGCCGACGGATACCGCGGCGTATTCCAGAAGCAGGAGGATTTCCTTGACTGCCTGAAAAGCATCGGAAGGAATTCATTCTGGGAAAGGAGGAACTCCAAAAACCTGCGCCTGGTGGCGATCACCAGCGGAAGCAAAATGGAGGAGGAGCTGAAGGAGAAGTATGCGGACGAGGGGCTGGATGAGGACATCATCACGGACACCATCATCAACACGGGCCTGCTCCTGAAGGTAAGGAACCAGTATTACCCGGTAAGGAGCTGTGCGATCAAGAGCATCCTTGACCGCGCGGGAATCTCCGGTGCGGGGCTGCGCAGGGTGGAAAAGAGCGTGTATGCGAGAATCCTGAACGACTGCCTGAAGGTGGCAAAGGGCGAGGCGCTGCTTCGCATCTCGGAAGGGAAAGTATCCGCAGTGCTGGGAGGCGACTGCCACGATTATGCGGTGCTTGACATGGAGCAGGTCTTCCTGCATTCCGTGGACTACCTGACAGGGAACTTCAAGGGCTGCAGCTACCTTGCCGGTTTCTATGAGCATGACATGGCATCCGCCCTCTGGGAGCTTTCCGGGGAGGACGGACTTCTGGATGCCTATAAGAAGGAGCTGGCCCTGCACGGGAAGACACCCGATGAGATGAAGCCCGTGGTAAGGATCACCACATCCGACACAGGCTCCGGCGGGGCGAACATCTTCCCCATGCTGGTATCCGGAAAGGAGAACACCACAATCAGCCTGGGCAGCCCGCTGAGGCTGGGGCACAGGAACGGCACAAAGCTCAGCGAGTTCGATGACCAGTTGAAGCTCCTGTACGGGAAGTACCAGCTTGCCGCCGGGAACCTTGTGAAGCTGTTAAAGGTTGAGGTCATGAACCCTGTCAACTGTATGAAGGGCGTCATGGACAAGCTGGGCATCCCACGGAAATATGCAGCCGAGGCAGTCGATCTGTTCATGGCCCAGTACGGGGAAGGCCCCTGTACGGCGCATGACATCTATTTCGGCATTTCCGAGATCCTCTACATGCTTGCCTGCGAAGCATTGCTGTTGCTACCTATCTATCCTATCCTAAAATTAATCAGATTGATTGTCACAGAATGAACCGATATAATGTCATGAGAATAGAGAAAGGAAAAGTTCCAGGACACTTGCTTTTCGACATAGGTGAGTGTCCTGGAACTGTGTTAAAACTATGGTTATTATATCAGGATATGAAGTGGAATACAACGGGGAAGAAGATATTTTTAATAACCAGTAAAGAAGAAAGTGTCTGTCCATGCTGCGGGGGCTGTTTAAAACCCAGAGACCACAGGAAGCGTGTACATAAAGTGGCCGGGGGAGGAAAGGAATGGTACCTGATCAGGCGCCTTAAGTGTACGGATGATAAATGTAAAAAGCTCCATAATGAGCTGCCGGACTGCATGTTCCCTTATAAGCATTATGACTGCGGCCTGATAGAGGATGTAGTGGAAGGGGTTATAAGTGAGGAAGATCTGGAAACGGAGGACTACCCCTGTGAAGGAACCATAAAGCATTGGAAATGGACTTGGGGGTATGCGACTCGCTGGAGAAAGGCGTCATCAAGCTCTACAATGACGTGGCCTCCCGCATCAACTCCGAGAAGGACATCCTGCTGGATGACACGGACATCGACCGGATCATCCGGGGAGAGAGGACGGACTATGACGGGGAGGTCCTGCGCATCGTGGGGGACATGACTAGGACCTTCGTGGACGACATCCTGGGGACGCTCAGGGAGCGGGGGCTTGACCTGAAGACCAGCTGCATGGTGTTCATCGGCGGTGGGGCGATGCTGCTCAGGAAATACCTGGAAAGCTCGGACAAGATCGGGCGCAGCATCTTCGTGGAGGATATCTGTGCCAATGCGAAGGGGTACGGCCTGCTCTACCAGATACAGAGGAAAGGCAGGTAACTGCCATGGGGAAAAAGAACGCATTTGTGACCACCATAGGGTTCAACAAAAACGACCCTGCCCATGTGCAGGTAGCGGAGTTTTTGAACCGCATGGAGCGGGGGAGGCGCAGTACATCGTCAATGCGGTGCTGGCATACCAGAACGGGGCACAGGCCGGGGATATGCCCCATGCAGGGCAGGCGGTGGACTATGAGAGGATACGGCAGTTTGTGCTGCAGGTGATCAGGGAGCATGAACGGCAGGAGGCTCCTTATTGCTTGGGAAAAGGGAGCCGGGACAATGAACAATGTCCGGCAGGCTCCCTTTCCCTTACTTCTTGAACGCCTCCAGTGATGACATGATGCCGTTCAGGGCATCCTCGTCAAACCCGAAAGAAGCTCCCTCCCTTTCCTCTGCAGCGTCCGGCCTGGCCGGCTCTTCCGCCATATCTAAACATCATAGGCCCGAAAGTGAAGCAGCTCCGCACTGCCCAGGGGCTTTCCCAGGCCGCTCTCGCAGGCAGGCTCCAGCTCCTGGGCATGGAATGCAGCGACCTGACCATCCTGCGGATTGAGCAGGGCAGCCGCTTCGTCCCGGACTATGAGGTGGCGATCCTCTCCGAATATTTTAACATATCCACAGACGGGGGAATACTGGGAGATAAGAAAGATATGGCAAAGGAGATTTTTACAATGAGTGATGTATGGTTAAAGTTTGCCGAGTTTTTAGGCACTCTGAATGGGGAGAATGTGAAACGGGAGAGCTATGTGCGCACCCCGGAGTTTGAAGCGGCACTGGAGACATGGAAGGAGACAGAGCAGGAATGGGAGTCATTTTTGGAAACCCTGCCTGCAGATGGACAGGAAAAGGCAGAGGAAATGAAGGAGTGTCTGGAGGATTTTTCATCCGCCCAGGAGAAGCGTGCCTACATCCAGGGCTATGTGGACTGCGTGCAGGTGCT
>ERZ808046.447-NODE-447-length-37381-cov-7.653764_pt1 | contig 37381 bp, 40 predicted proteins | sample MGYA00380196_ERZ808046 | MGnify/ENA primary metagenome ERZ808046 (study PRJEB31490, sample SAMN06133421) | mouse gut metagenome | isolation source: Z6_2 | host: mice | place: China: Chengdu | collected 2015-05 ...
CACATACTGAAAGAGTTTAATCAGGTTCTCACTATACCCCCCCCCGATCATCTTATCTGCTTCAGCAAATGTCAAGAGCAAATCGCGATAATATTCATATTGTTTTTGACGTGCTTCGATTTCCGCTGGCAGACCGATATTGAGATCAGTACAAATTTTCTCAAAATTATCCAACACCTCAACTAATTTTTTTTGCACTTCTATAGATGGAACTGGCACTTTATATGCAAGGACTTTTTGAAAATCTAAAGAATCCACTGTTCCCCCTTGCTTTTTTGTTTTTGCAAGAATGTCTCTTCCTTTTCCTTGGATAACATGAAATGCATAACGTGGAAGAATATCCTCATTAACCACAAGTATTTTAATGTCTTGATTAACAGTGGTTTCAAACGGAACATAGGCAACCGGAAATGTATGTTTTAAAATTCCAGAACGAGTTACCACTGCGATACTATTAGTCGGATACACTGTCATAGACGCTTCTTTCACAGCTTTTTCTGTAATATGATCCTGAGTATCAGACAATGTCGATACTTTCATATCTTTAGATGAAATCCAAGGAACTGTACCATTCTCCCAAAAATCCTTTTCTGCCATAGATGGAGTCTTTCCCCCTGTCCATTTCCCCAAATCAGAAAGTGGCTTCATTGGATATTCCGTATTGTGGGTAAGTAACTTATCCCTGTAAAAATCATACTGTTTCTTTCGAGCAGAAAGCTCGGCTGTAAGTTCTGCGGTAAGCTCGGCTGTAAGTAACATGAAAGAGTCCAGCACACGGACTATTTCACGTTGTACCTCCAAAGGAGGTACAGGAATCCTAAACTCTTCCGTAACCTTCAATGAAATCTGTGGTAACGAACCCATTCCAGATGCAACATCACGAAATACCTGCACATTATTTTTTAAAACATAATACAGGAATTTCACACTAACAGTATCATCCGCCGTATATGCCCACATCTCATTTTTAAATGTAAAAGGCTTCTCATAATACACAACATCAATAACACCACGGCTTTGAACCAAAACAGCGGGTACTCGTATAATGTTAGCTTTAGGGATATCTTTTTCATGTGCATCAATAATGGTTTTTCCACCCGCAAATATTCTGATTTCACCATCATTACAAGCTATTTCCTTCATCTTGCTAGCGGTTATCGGTGTACCTCTTAATCTGGTGAATACATCCTTTACCATTTGAAATGGCACCCTGTCTAGACATAGTTCAGCAATCATTTCATCTAATTTGTTCATCGCATCTTCTCCCTTATTTTATGTGCGAATATTCTTCAACTTGCTTTCGCAATATATATTCATCACTTTCAATATACTTGTCATTATATTTTACTCTTGCTATCGGGGAAAAATAATAGCCATATCCTTCAAGTACTGGGCTGAAATCACTTGTGATAGCGCAAGTAACCTTCGCAGTATTTTTCCCTCTGCAATCGCCTAGTCTTAGTGATACTTCTCGAAGAGAAAGTTTTTTAAATCCATGTTCAAAAAACAGAAAGCAGACGCCCCCCTCTTTTGCTTCTGAACGATAAGCAAGACAATCTGGCTTCTCACGCCCAAGTCTGTCTATAAATTCCCTCTCATTGCAAGTTAGATCATCATGACTACCAATTTTATTCAGAATTATATCAAATCCAAAATTTATACCATCAATTATGCGAAGATATTCTGCAGGATAAACTGTGGGAATAAAACTACTTCCATCATCATATGCCCAAAAAGTCAATAAATTATTGCCAGCTCCCCATTTTTTCACTTCTGCTCTTGCTGTTTCAGGACTATCAGCCCAATATGAGAGTTTTTGCCCAGGAAAAATATTCGAATATCTATTGTCTTTCCTGCTAACTCTCAGATTTCCTCTATGTAGTTCACTCACAGTTTTTCCATAATAAATATCTTGGAATTCAAGGCATCTAAAAAAGTTAAAATCATGTGATTCTATTATTGGTAGTTCTTGATGTTTCCATATATCCATACCAAAATACTGGTTCGGAAAAAGCTCTCCCATAATTATACCTCAATTTCTGCAATAATCTTATCAATCTCATCCCGAAGCATCTGCTCACGCGCCACGATTTCCTTTATTTCCGCATTCAGCTTCACAATATCAACTTTCTCTCTGGTATCCTCAGCCTCAACATATGTAGACACAGATAAATTATAATCATTACTGGATACTTCCTCATAACTTGCCAGATGTGCAAAATACTCTACTTCCTCACGCTTTGCAAACACATCTACAATACGGTCTATATTCGCAGGCATCAGCTTATTATTGTTCGTAACCTTAACGCACTCCTTTGTTGCATCGATGAACAACGTCTTGTTATCCGCCTTATTTTTCTTCATGACCATGATACAAGTAGCAATGGAAGTTCCAAAGAACAGATTGCCCGGCAACTGAATCACGCAGTCCACATAGTTATTATCGATCAGGTATTTACGAATTTTCTGTTCTGCACCACCGCGATACATAATACCCGGAAAACATACAATGGCAGCCGTTCCATTAGACGCAAGCCATGAAAGGCTGTGCATGATAAACGCCATATCTGCCTTACTCTTTGGCGCCAGAACTCCGGCAGGAGCGAAACGGGGATCATTGATCAGCAACGGGTTCTCATTTCCTGCCCACTTGATCGAATAGGGCGGATTCGAGACAATCAGTTCAAACGGCTCATCATCCCAATGCTGTGGACTGATGAGCGTATCTTCACAGGCAATATTGAATTTGTCAAATCCCACATCATGCAAAAACATATTAATTCGGCACAGGTTATAAGTCGTGATGTTAATTTCCTGCCCGTAGAAACCGTTACGGATGGCATCCCTCCCAAGAATTTTCTCAGCCTTCAAAAGCAGGGAACCAGAACCACAGGCCGGATCATATACTTTATTGATCTCTGTTTTCCCTACGGTCCCAAGCCTTGTAAGTAGTTCTGACACATCCGCCGGAGTAAAGAATTCTCCGCCGGACTTTCCGGCATTGGATGCGTACATGGTCATAAGATACTCATACGCATCACCAAAAGCATCAATGGAATGGTCTTTCACATCTCCCAGGTTCATTTCACCCACGCCGTTTAACAATTTAACCAGTTTCTCATTCCGCTTGGCAACCGTGGAACCCAATTTATTGCTGTTTACATCATAATCATCAAACAATCCGGCAAAGTCGCTTTCCGCCTCGCTGCCTTTCGCAGATTCCTCAATATGGCGGAACACTCGCTCCAAAGTTTCATTCAAGTTTTCGTCATTCGCAGCATTCGCACGGACATTGCAGAATAATTCGTTTGGCAAAATGAAAAAGCCTTTTTCTTCTACCAGTCCGTCACGAGCTTCTTCTGCGTCCTCATCCGGCATTTTTGCAAAGTCAAAATCGGAGTTCCCTGCGTCCGCCTCTCCGCTGTTTATGTAATTACACAGATTTTCAGAAATATATCGATAGAACATCGTTCCAAGAACATAATTTTTAAAGTCCCATCCGTCAACTGCTCCCCGCAGCTCATCTGCAATTGCCCAAATTGCACGATGCAATTCCTCACGCTCTTGTTCCTTTTTGGTATCAACCATTCTCTTTCCCTCCGTTATCCTCTGGTATAAATTCCAGAATATCGTCCACTCCACAATTCAGAACACGGCAGATGCTTTCCACGCTTTCAAGGGAAATATACCCGCCTCGTTTCAAGCGTGTGATAATATTTGCGGAAACTTAAAACACACATCCATTTTTACCCTAAATCGGCGGAAATATTTGATTTGCTGGGCTTTTCTCATCAGCAGACAGACTGTCTCACCATATCCCGCATAACAAAAAAGGCACTCCTGATACAAGAGTGCCCAAAATTCGGTCTGATTAAAAATTCAGATTCAAAATAATCGCAAGTACAAAAAACACAACTGCTAAAGCGATGGTTCCCTTTACCAGATTTCCTTCCATGGAACGTCCTTTATTCTTGCCCCAGTAGGTCTCTGCCGCGCCTGCGATCGCGCCAAGTCCTGCAGATCTTCCCTCTTGAAGTAATACCAATATCACTGCTGCCACACATACCAATACAAAGATTACGGTAAGGATTGTCCTTAAAATTGCCATTTCCACACCTCCTCGTGTCAAACAAGGTATATTTTAGCATAAAAGGCGGAAGGTTTCAACTGTATTTTCACAAAACTTTCCCCAGAAAGCTCTTCAGTCTCTCATTTTGGGGGTTCGCGAAGAATGCTTCCGGATGATTTTGTTCCATGAGGATTCCTTCATCCAGAAATACCACCCGGTCCGCCACCTCTTTGGCAAAACCCATCTCGTGGGTCACCACCGCCATGGTCATGCGTTCTCTGGCCAGATCCCGCATAACCTGCAGCACTTCTCCCACCATCTCCGGATCGAGCGCAGAAGTCGGCTCGTCAAACAGCATCACTTCCGGCTGCATACAAAGAGCCCGCACGATGGCGATCCGCTGCTTCTGACCTCCGGAAAGCTGGCTTGGATAGGCATGAGCCCGATCCGCAAGCCCCACCCGCTCCAGAAGATTCATGGCGTACTTTTCCGCCGCCTCTGAAGATTTCTTCAGAAGCTTCTCCGGGCCGATGGTCATATTCTTCAGAATGTCCATATGGGGAAACAGGTTAAAATGCTGGAACACCATCCCCATCTTCTGCCGGTGGAGATCAATGTCCACCTTTTTCTCCGTGATATCCACATCATGAAAATAGATACGTCCCCCTGTGGGAACTTCCAGAAGATTCAGGCAGCGCAAAAAGGTACTCTTTCCGGAACCGGAGGGGCCGATGATCACCACCACCTCTCCCCTTCTGATCTCCAGATCGATGCCTTTTAACACTTCTTTGCCGGAAAAACTTTTGCGCACGCCCTCGGCGCGGATCAGCACATTATCGTTCACTCTGATTCAGCCTCCTTTCCAGAAGGGATACCAGCTTGGTAAAGCCAAGAACCAGCACCAGATAGACACATGCCACACCGATCAGCGGCATGAATGCGTCGTACGTCCGGCTTCTGATAATGTCGCCGCCCTTGGTCAGATCCTGCAGCGCAATATAGCCGGATATGGAAGTCTCTTTCAGGAGCACGATAAACTCATTGCCCAAAGCCGGAAGGACGTTTTTGAAAGCCTGAGGCAGAATAATATACCACATGGTCTGCGTATAACTGAAACCAATGCTTCTGCCCGCCTCCATCTGCCCGATGTCAATGGACATAATCCCGGCCCGGCAGATCTCCGCCACATAGGCCCCGGAATTCACGCCGAAAGCCAGCACTGCCACCAGTACTTTGCTGACATTCACGGAGCCGAAGATCACGAAGTATGTAATCAAAAGCTGTACCACCACCGGTGTTCCCCGGATCACCGTCAGATACACCTGACACAGGGCATTTAAGATCTTAAGCTTTCCTGTACGGTCATGGGTGGAACGGATGATGGCCACGATAAAGCCCACAAGGATGCCGATCAGCGTGGCAAACAGCGTCACCTCCAGCGTGATCAAAAGTCCGTCTCTCATGTACATCCAGCGGTCGTCCTGGATAAAGTTCTGATAAAAGCGCGCCTGAATATTTCCCATAAACCTGCCCTTTACTCTGCTGTAATATATTTGTCAATGATGCCTTTTATGGTACCGTCCGCAATGATGGCATCCAGCGCCTTGTTCACATCATCCAGAAGCTCCTCATTGCCCTTTGCGATGGCGATGGCATACTCCTCGATCACAAATTCTTCATCCAGGATCTTCAGGCCTTCTGCCTTGTTCACAAACTGCTTCGCCGGCTCGTTGTCGATGATCACCGCATCGATGATACCGTTGGCCAGCGCCTGAACTGCATCCATACCTTTGTTGTACTGCTCGATGGTTGCACCCTCCACGTCGGAAGCATAGATATCCCCGGTCGTTCCAAGCTGTACACCGATCTTCTTGCCTGACAGATCATCTGCGCCTGCAATCTCACTGCCCTCCTGAACGATGATCACCTGAGTCGCCGTCGTATAGGGATCCGTAAAGTCCACGTTCTGAAGACGGTCTTCTGTCACGGTCATGCCTGCCGCTCCGATGTGCGCCTTGCCGGAATTTACCGCCGCAATGATGGAGTCAAACTCCATGTCCTCCACTTCCAGCGTCATGCCAAGCTTCTCTGCAATCGCCGTTGCAATCTCCACGTCGATGCCGACCACATTCTCTCCCTCATAATACTCGTAGGGCTCAAAATAGGCGTTGGTCGCCATAATCAGAGTTCCGCCCTTCTCCGGGTTGTTGAATTTTTTACTGCCGCCGCAGCCTGCCGCTGCCAAAGCAACACATGCACATAACACCAAACTGACCATTTTCTTTTTCATAAATACATTCCTCTCCTGAAGCAATCTTATAAGATATTGGTCCTGTATCCATACCGCATACGAACCTACTGAACATTATAAAGCAATCTCTCATGATTGCAAGCTTTTTCTGTCTTTTGTGCATATTTTCTGCATTATTTTTGAATAAACTTGCATAACCCCCCGGGAGGCTGTTCTCAGACAGCTTGTTTCCGGCACAAAAAAGCCCTGACAGAAATCAAAGACCATTCCTGTCAGGGCCGTTTTCTTTAGATGTCCGCTTTTTCGATACACGGATTCCGCGCCGGACCGGTTATTTTTCCACCACTTCCAGCACATCCATCGGACAGGCTTTTGCACAGATTCCGCAGGCGATACATTTGCTGCTGACCGGAGAATCCTCTGCCTTCACCAGCACGTGGAACGGGCAGACTTCCGCACATTTGCCGCAGCCGGTACAGAGCTTCTTGTCGATCATGTAGACGCCCTTTGCGTTCTGCTTGATGGCCCCTGCCTCACAGGACTTCGCACATTTTCCGCACTGTACGCAGACTGCCGGCTTTGCATTTCCATCTTTTTCCACAAGCTGAATGCAGGACTTCCCCGGATCCATCACTTTGTAAAATGCCTCTGAACATGCCTGTACACAAGCCATACATGCCATACATTTGCTGTCTTTTTTCACAGTCAGTTTTTTCATGGTTATTCTCCTTTGTTCTTTTGATAATTTTTTATCAACTGTGTCTATTATACGGGATATTTTCGACAAATTCAACCAGAAAATGACATTCCATGTGGCTGCTTTATGTCTGTTTCCAAAGCCGGGGCCGTCTCTCACAGGATCCTTCTTTTTGCATCCTGATACTGCCCCTGCAGTCTGTATTCCTCCAGAACCTTTTCGTAAATCCTTAGAGCATGTTTAAAAACTGCTTTCCGGCAGATGTGCGTCACAATTTGTGGGAGATTTGTGCCAAATGAAAGGCGCATAGTAAGCTATGAAACCTGAATTTGGCGCAAATATCACGCAAAGTGGAGCGTGCAGACGGAACAGATCACAGATGCTGGTTACCCGGGAATTCGTGCAGCGGTGTATCAGGATATCCTCAGTGAATGGCATGGGTCTGAAAAATCTCCCCTGCAAGGTCCTTCCATGCAAACACCCCTTCTTCATAGATCATATATCCGTGCCTGCTGCCCTCCTTGGGGATGGACACAGAGCCGGGATTCATATAGACATAATGTTCATGGACCCTGCAGGCCGGCACATGGGTATGTCCGTGCAGCAGAATGTCTCCCTTTTTCAGCATGGGCAGATGCTCCTCATGAAACACATGCCCGTGGGTCAGAAAGATCATATGCCCCTGCTCGTAGAGAAATCCATAATCTGCCAGAATCGGGAACTTTAACACCATCTGGTCCACCTCCGTGTCGCAGTTGCCCCGTACACAAAGGATCTCCTCTTTTCTCTCATTGAGCATGGCCAGCACTTCCTTCGGCGCATACTCCTTTGGCAGATCGTTGCGGGGGCCGTGATACAGAATATCCCCCAGCAGAATCAGCTTATCTGCGCCTTCCCTCTCATATGCCTCCAAAAGTTTCCTGCAATAATATGCAGATCCGTGTATATCACTTGCAATCAGCAGCTTCATACATTCCCTCCATCTCTTTGATACGCATTCGCAGTCGCTCTTCCTGCTCCTTCTGGTTCAAAAGCCGGTCCATCTCCGGACGGGAAAAGCCGGTCAGCCCATAGTCTCCATGGCTCTTGATCCCGTGCAGCCAGTCGGTCAGCTCCACATCCTCCCCGAATGCTTCTTTGATAAAGTCCGTCATCCGGTTCAGGAAAATCAGGAGTTCCTCCTTTTGTCTTTGAACCGCCGCTTCTTTTGAACGAAACAGCTCTTTTTCAAACGCCCGGAACGCTTCTTTATCTTCTTTGAAACGTTCCGTCAGCCGAAATCCATCAGGGCTCATAAGCAATTCTTTGAGCCACGCATCCACCTCTGTCTCCATGCGCTCCTCCCAGGACTTCAGAAGATGATTCTCCTTTCGCACCTGCAGAGCGTGAAAACGCTGCTTCAGAAATTCTTTGGCGTTTTTCTCTCCCTCGCCCCCGGTCATATAGGAACAAAACTGACCGAGCACTTCCTGTTTCCGGCCAAGCAGTCTTTTTGCCTCTCCAAAGGCCGTGACCCGCCCTCCGGCCCCGCTTAGAAGGTGCTGAAGAAACATACACCTTACATCCCCGAAAGCCCCTGCAAGCTTCGTCTGGAAAGCCTTTTGCTCCTCTTCTCCAAGCCGGTCTTCCAAAAGATCATTCACCGGAAAAGCACCAAGGCAGCTTTTGCAGAACTGATAATAAGCGGCAAAATCCGACGCGATCTTCGGCACCCGCAGAAATTCCTCCATAAAATCCCGGCTTACCGGCAGTCCCTGCCGCTCATACTCCCCAAGCAGCGCCGACAGATCCTCCCATCCCCTGGCCGTGACAAACTCCTGTTTTTCTCTGGTCAGGGTCACCTGATAAAAGTGTTCCGGATGCAGCTGCAGATAAGAAAGAACCGCCGGATGAACCCCCTGGTGCAGGGCGTAATCTTTCCAGACCCCGTAATCCGTCTCCACCATAAGAGTCCGGACCCGGTCAAGAGCCGCCATATCCAGTTCCCGCACCGACCGGTTATATTCCCTGGGATTGCCCGCTGCCACGATGATCCATCCCTCCGGAACTTTATGATTGCCGAACATTTTATATTGGAGAAACTGCAGCATCGTAGGCGCCAGCGTCTCTGAAACACAGTTGATCTCGTCAATAAAAAGAATTCCTTCCTGGTATCCGGTCCGCTCCTGGTACTCATAGACCGAGCCGATGATTTCACTCATGGTGTACTCGGTCATCGTGCATTCCATATTCTGAAACTTTTTCGTCACAAGCTGGGGCAGCCCCACCGCGCTCTGCCTGGTGTGATGGGTGATCGTATAAGAGATCAGTCCCACCTGACACTCCTTCGCTGCCTGTTCCATGATCGCCGTCTTGCCGATCCCCGGCGGCCCGATCAGAAGCACCGGCCTTTGGCGAACCGAAGGAATCCTGGGCTGTCCTCTGTCATCCTTCGCCGTATAGGCCTTTATGGTGCGTATGACTTCTTCTTTCGCTTCCTGTATATTCATTGTCTCGTCTCCATATCCACATCCAAAGTCAGCGTCTGGGCCCAGGCAGGCGCCTTTCCCCGCTGCAGTTCCTCATTCAGGAACACAAACGCCGTCTCATACTCCGGCTTCTGATCCGGGTAAATCCCGTCCCCGTCCGTAAAGTAGAGCAGCCCTTTCAGATTTTTCAGCTCCCCTTCTTTTCTCAGCCGGTCCACCAGCTGAAACACAGGAGTAAAATCAGTATCCCCGTGCCCTTTCACCGTCAGTTCCTCCAGATACGCCTTCCATTCCTCCTCACAGGTCACGCACACATGTTCCTGTACCATACAGTCGCACTGCATCAGATGAATCCGCATATCCTGGAAAAAGTTTTCCTTCTCCTGAAAGATCTCCCAGGTTTCCTGAAGAAACCGCTTCACCACCTCCCCCGAGCAGGAACCGGAAGTATCGATGGCGATCACAAATTCCTGAAGTCTTTGCATTTCTTTATATTCCAGAGGTTCTAAGAAGACCAGCTTCTCATACATCCGTCTGCTGTAATCATAGGGAATATAGTCAAAGCTGTCCATATCAAGAGAAAGCTCTTCCTGGCTCACCGCAAACTGCCTCAAAAACTGCCGGTAATCGTATCCCTGCTCTTTTTGCAGCACAATCTGCTCCGTCTGGTTTCCCCGGCTGCCGCCGGCCTGCCTTTTGTGTTCTTCTGCCCGAAGCTCCAGCTGCTCAAACACCGTCCGCCAGCGGTGCACTGCCTCTGTCATCTGTCTGACCTCTTTTGCCCGTTTGGGCCGGTCTTCCAAAAAACGCTTGTCCTCCTCTTCCTCTTTGATCCACCACGTATGAACATCCGCCCGGAAGATCTGTTCCAGCTCTTCAAGCTGCTCTCTTTCCAAAGATCCCAGCCAGTTTGCCAGCCCGCGCTCATAGAATCCTGCCTTTGCCTCCCGGATGCGCCTGTACCAACGGCTTCTCGCCTCCGGGATCGGCCACGCAAAGCCTGGTACATGCATCCGGTCAATCCGATATTCGGTCAGAAGATCACAGGCCAGCCACCACATCCGTGTATTTCCCTCACAATTTCGCAGAGGATGCAGATAGATTCCATGGAGCAGAAGATGCAGGTATCGGCGCTGAAGCTTCTCCGCTCCCGCCCCAAACAGGGAAAGCACTTCCCGCTCCTCCCAATACAACGTCACTGCATCCGTACCGGATCCCTCTTTTGTCCACTCCTCCCTCATGATCCCCAGAGCTGCACAAAGCATCGGAAGCTTCTTGCGAAGCCCCTCCTCTGCCAGTTTCAGAGCCTCTTTTGCCAGCTCTTTTTGTCTCTCCCCTGTCTTTGTCATACCATTATTCCTTCGGCCTCCATCTTCGGCCGGATGTTCCCTGTATCCTCCGCCTCAAATCAGACCATCCATTTCCCCGGCACAGCTCCTGAAGCGTCCACGCCGATACCACTTGAAAACCCGTCCTTTGTATGTTATCCTTATGTCAATACCAGCGAAAAGGAACATACAGCTTATGAAAATGCAGGAATCACCCGAAGATTATCTCGAAGCCATCCTGGTCCTCTCCCGAAAGCTTGGAAACGTCCGTTCCATCGACGTGGCCAACCACTTAGGCTACAGCAAACCAAGCATCAGCGTGGCCATGAAGCGGCTCCGGGAAAATGGCTTTATTACCCTGGATGACAACGGTCATCTGATCTTAACCGGCGCCGGTCTTTCCATCGCTTTGAACATTTATGAAAAGCATCTGGTTCTGACCCAGTTTCTCATCTCCATCGGGGTAGCCGAAGAGACCGCCCGCAAAGACGCCTGCCGTATGGAACACGTCATCAGCGATGAAAGTTTTGAAAAGATCAAGCAGCTGCCCAGGTAGCTGCTTTTTTTGCGCCTGTTTCTGTATGCCATTGTACCACGGATCGCCTCCCTTTCGCAACTTTCGGCTGCTTTTTTCATCTGATGTATGCTCCATCGCCGAAGGCGATTTCCAATGGGCATATGCGGTTACGTTCACAGGGTACCTGTGAACAGGAATGGTCTTTCGGAAAGAAAGCTAAAACACCCCAAAAAAAATATTTGAAAAAGAAAACATTGACAAACTCGTCCGGCAGTGCCATGATAGGAACCGGATTTCAGATATTTAAAATGAAACGGAGGTCTTTCCAACATGAACAAAAATCTGACCGTCGGCAAACCGGAAACCGTCCTGTGGCAGTTCTGCCTTCCGCTGTTTGGGAGCATTCTTTTCCAGCAGCTTTACAACATTGCAGACAGCCTGGTGGCCGGCAAATTCATCGGTGAAAATGCACTGGCTGCCGTGGGCAACAGCTACGAAGTCACGCTGATCTTTATTGCATTTGCCTTCGGCTGCAATATCGGCTGCTCTGTCATCGTCTCCCAGCTTTTCGGCGCCCGGGAATATACCAAACTCAAGACCGCCATATCCACGGCCTGTATCTTCAGTGCTCTTTTATGCCTGCTGCTGATGGCTGTTGGAATTCTTGGCTGCGGCGCACTGCTTCAACTGATCCACACCCCTGAGGAAGTCTTCGAAGATTCCCGCATCTACCTGGATATCTACATATGGAGTCTGCCCTTTGTCTTCTTCTATAACATTGCCACCGGCATCTTCTCTGCCCTGGGAGATTCCAGAACTCCTTTTCTTTTCCTGGCTGTCTCCTCCACCTCCAACATCGCCGTAGACATCCTTTTTGTCACAGCCTTTCATATGGGTGTGGCCGGTGTTGCCTGGGCGACCCTTTTGTGCCAGGGTGTCAGCTGTCTGCTGGCCGTCTCTGCCGTCTGGCTGCGCTTAAAGAAGATGGAAGTATCTGAAAAGGCACCTTTATTTTCCCTTTCCCTTCTGAACAAATTTATCCTGATCGCGGTCCCAAGTATCCTGCAGCAAAGCTTCATCTCCGTCGGCAACATCATCATCCAGGGTGTGATCAACGGTTTTGGACCTGGTGTCATGGCCGGCTACTCTGCTGCCGTCAAACTGAATAACCTGGTTGTCACCTCCTTCACCACGCTGGGCAACGGGATTTCCAACTACACGGCCCAGAATATCGGTGCCAGCAAGCTGCCGCGGGTTAAAGAAGGTTTTCGTGCAGGTATCCGGATGATCTGGACCCTCACCCTCCCTCTGTTCCTTTTCTATTTTTTCGCAGGCCGCTTTGTCCTGAACCTTTTCATGGACCAGCCCACCGAGACCGCGGTCCAAACCGGCATCCTCTACCTTCGCATCCTGTCTCCCTTCTACTTCATCATCTCCACCAAGCTGATTGCCGACGGTATCTTAAGAGGCGCCGGCATGATGAAGCAGTTTATGGCCGCCACTTTCACCGACCTGATCCTGCGGACAGTCCTGGCCATCGCCCTCTCCCGCACCCCTTTAGGTTCCACGGGCATCTGGTGCGCCTGGCCCATCGGCTGGACCACCGCCACCCTTCTCTCCCTTGTCTTCTACCAAAAAGGACCCTGGCACTCCAAATAACAGAATCGTACAGCGAAAAAAACTCCCGGCTGCCCAGGCGCCGGGAGTTTTCCATTCTGTTTTATTTTACATCATTGCGGAACCGTTCCAAAAGACGGTCAATCACATGCACCAGGTGGCCGATCTCCGGCTTTGTGAGCTGCTCATCTGCTCCCAGAGCTTCTCCTTTGACCCGCATCTGGTCATCAATCAGAGAAGAGAAAATCACCACTGGTATCTTCTTCAGCCTTGGATCGTCTTTCACAAGCTTGGTCAGCCGATGCCCATCCATCTCCGGCATCTCAATATCCGTGATGATCAGGTTCACCTTGTCATACAGATAAGGGTCATCCTTAAGCCCATGCAGATAATTCCACGCTTCCTGACCATTATTGAAATTCTTTACATCCATAAAGCCGGCACGCTCCAGAGAATCATCGATCATCTTCTGCAGAAGCACCGAATCCTCCGCAATGACCAGCGGACTGTCACAGAGAGGACGGTCGCCCATCTGCTCCACCTCGGAGATCTGGATCGTCGTCTCCGGCGCAATCTCCGCTACAATCTTCTCAAAGTCAAGGATCGTCACCAGCTCTCCTGCGCACTGCGCGATACCGGTAGCCACACCTTCTTCTCCGTGGGAAAGCGTCTTATCCGGTTTCTGGATGTCTTTCCAGGAGATTCGGCTGATGCCCTCAATGCTCTGAACCCGGAAAGCAACCGTCATTTTATTAAAGTTCGTCACGATAAACAGATCTCTTGGCTTATGTCCCAGATCCTCACCGGTCAGATAATACCCAAGATCGATGACTGTGATCAGGATATCCCTCGGCTTGAAGATTCCCTCCACTGCCGGATGGGCATGGGGCATCACCTTTACCTTTTCGCTCATCATGATCTCTTTGACCTTTGCCACGTTGATCCCGTAGAATTCGCCCTGAATCGTGAATTTCATGATCTCAATCTCATTGGTACCCGACTCAAGAAGAATGCCCTCTTTTTCTTTCTCCACTACTATCCGCTCCTTCCTTATAGATGCTTCTCCGGCTTGCCCGCTGTACGGATCATCACATCTCCGTTGGCAATATTGATCAGCATGGTTCTGGCATAACTCCCGCCTGTATCCTCAGCCGAGATGCGCATCCGTTCTTCCATCAACAACTTCTTTACCATTGCAGCATTCCTCTGGCCGATATTGCCGAAATCCGAATTCCCTCGGATCTCAAACATCTTGGCTCCCCCTGCAATCTTTACGATCGTTCTGCTTTTCAGCATCCCAAACGCCGTAAGCTTGCGGATCATCTCCTGAATCCCGCTGTCTGCATATTTAAACACCTTCGGATCTCTTGGATCCGACCTGGATGGCAGCATAATATGCAAAAGTCCCCCCAGCCGGATGGCCGGGTCATACATAGTGATTCCGATACAGGAACCCAGCGCATATGTGATAATCTGCCCTTCTCCTCTGGCAAATTTCATGTCACCGATTCCTACTTTGATATCTTTTCCCGTCAACTTGACACACCCAATTTCTCTAATATCCTGTTCAGTGATTCGATATCAGGCAGCATTAAAAGTCCGTCCGAGAGCCTGACACCATCCATGATAAATTCTGCATTGATATACATCAGTTTATCCGTCTCGTAACCATATTCCGCAATGGGAACGGTCAGTATTCCGCCAAGCATATTGACGGTGGAACTCGGAACTGACAGGTCAATGTCCACTCCCACAAGCTGTGCAAAAGCGTTCACGTAGGAGCAGATGATGATATTGCCCACCTCTTCCAGAGCAGAATAGTCCATCTCATCCATATCCTCGAAGGAAGTATAATTCTTGCCAATCAGCTTTTCCAGCACCGCATTTGCCATGTCCATCTTGAAGATGAAGAGGATCAGTCCGTTCACATCGTTGGACATCTGTACCAGCGTTGCCGCCACCAGCTCCTCAATCTCGCCGATCTTATCCACTGCTTCCTCATAGCCCAGCACACTCACTTCCGGAATGGAGATCCTGATCTCCTTTTGCAGAAGCTTTGACAAGGAGGTAGCCGCATGGCTGGTGCCGATGCTGCTGATCTCCTTCATCACATCCAGTTCCTGAAGATTCATTTCTTCATAACTTCTAATTCTCATAGTCACCTCTCGATGCTTTGCTTATCCCCGGAGGGAGTTAATAGTAGATTCTATCTCATCCTCCGTCGTTACAACCTTCAGTGCATAGGAAAATGCCCGCTGGGTCTCGATGACTTTCACCATCTCTTCTGCCATACTGACTCCGGAAGACTCCAAAGCGCTGGATGCAATGGTGGGATTTTCCAGCAGAATCGGTTCTGCCCCTTCATCCGAAGGTGCAAATTCATTATTTCCCACATTCATCAGACGGCTGGGGTTATTGAATGTATAAAGGGCAATCCGGCTCTTTATATCTGCCAGATCCTCTGCGCCTGCTCCGTTTTGATCTGGCATCTGCCCCACCTCAATCGGCTGCTGGTTCTGATCCAGCACCAGTTTGTTGGACTCCGTAGTCAGATAAAACTTACCATCCAGCTCTCCCCTGTGGAAACGCCCGCTCCTGGTGTAGGTGATCTCCTCAGTCCCCACATCCTGCACCATGAAAAATGCATTGTCCTGCATGATGGCAAAATCAAGCACCCCTCCGGTCTGGGTTACTGCAGAGGTTCCAAAATTTGTATAGGTTCTCTGCACTCTCATGCCGTTGCCCGCCATCAGATCTGTAACCGCATCCTCCGAATCGTTCAGGTTATAGTTCATCAGATCGGAAAACGCCACATTTTTCCCTTTGAATCCGTTGTTGTTGATGTTGGCAAGATTGTTGGAAATCACACTTAATTTTGCCAGATAACTCCCGGCTCCCAAAGCCCCTGTATAAAATGACTGATACATAATAAAATTCCTCCTGTTTTAGAAGTTCTGACGTTTCTACAGTCTGCCTACATCTGTCGCTGATTTGCTCATGACCTGGTCGTACATCTTCAGCACCTGGGCGGCACTTTGCAGCGCCCTCTGAGAAGACATCATGGAAGTCAGCTCCTCCACCATATCCACGTTGGACCGTTCCAGGGTCTTCCACAGCACCGTGGTCTCTCCCTCTGCCAGCTCTCTGGTGGCCTGCTCCGTGGAGAAGACACCATAATCCTCTTTGTGAAGCTGCTCATAATCCGCAAAATCCACAATCCGAAGCCGGCCAAATTCCCGGTCGTTGCCCTCCCGGTCCACTACCCGGATGGTTCCGTCTGCGCTTACCTGAAAATTCTCATCGTCGATCTGAATCGGCTGCCCTCCCTGGCCCTGTACTCTGCCCAGATTATCCAGCACCAGATAGCCCTCTTCATCCACATGAAAAGAACCATTTCTCGTATAGCGGACCCCCTGGTCCGTATCCACACAGAAAAAGCCTTTGCCGCTCAGCGCAAAATCATAGATTCCTCCTGTAGTGTCAAAGCTTCCCTGCTCATAATTGACATACGTCTGCTCTGCGGTCTTGATCTTTGACGTCACACCCAGCTCTTCCTTGATGTTCTTATTATAACGTCCGGTGCGGTAGAGCATCTCTTCCTCAAACGTACTGCTGACCATCTTATCCCGCTTGTATCCTGCGGTCTGGATATTCACCATATTATTGCTGATGACATTCAGATTGCGGTTCTGAGTCAGCATTCCGGATGTCAGATTATAGAATCCCTGGTACATACCCCTGTCTCCTCCTTTTTTCATGTGCCCCTGTTTCTGCGGGACCTTATATGTAAGTGCTCATATAATCTTTCAGTTTGCGGATAGCTCCGCTGTGGATCTGGGAGATCCTCGGTTCGCTGACTCCCATCACCTGAGCGATCTGCCCCATGTTCAGCTCCTCCACATAATAAAGAGAGATCACCAGCTGCTCTTTCTCTTTCAGCGAACGAACCGCCTCGGAAAGCAGTTGTTTGGACTCTTCCTGGAGAAATGCTTTCTCCGGCTGAGAGCTTGCATCCCGGCTGGACAGCTGCAGGGACTGATGTTCATCCTCTTCGTCCACCAGCATATCCAGAGACAGCACATTCATAATGACACTCATCCGCTGAATCTTTCGGTATTTTTTCACATCCATTCCGATGTGCTTTGCAATCTCCTCCTCCGTCGCCTCATTGCCAAGGGCAATCCGGGCATCCTCCATCATTCGAACCTGCTTACGGAAGTCTCTGGGCATCCAGTCATTCTTGCGCACCAGGTCGATGATCATCCCCCGGATCCTTCTGGATATAAAAGTCTCAAACTTATTATCCCGCTCCGGATCGTATCTGTCAATCCCTTTCATGATGGCAATGACGCCTTCATTGATAATATCTTCCATCTGCAGGGATCCGGCATAGACCCCCCGCATCTGAGACGCTATGGTTTTGACAATATACAGATACCGCATCACCAGTTCCTGTTTGATTGAAATCTCCCCGCTCTCCTGGTACAAGGCAAGGAGTTCTTCATTTGTCTTCTCTTTTAGATTTCCTGTCTGAAGCATCATACCTTAAGCCCTTTATAAAGATCAGGCACCCCTTCTCTCCGGATTTTCAAGCGTCAGACTGCCGATAGACTGGATCTGGATATTGTTCGCGATCTCATTGAAAGACAGCACCCTGACATTCGGATAAAACTGGTCGATCAGCCGGTAAAAATGAACTCTCATCACCTGTGAGGTCAGGATCACCGGGCTTTGAGAAAGACTGTTGAACTTCTTAAGCTGCACAGTGATCTGGTTGATCAGACTCTGGAGTACATCCGGGTTCAGAGCCAGATAATAGCCCCGCTCCCCTTTGGAGAGGCAGCTCACCATCGTACGTTCCAGTTCGGAATCCATGGTAAGTACTTTCATGCTGCCGTCCTCGCAGTACAGACGGGTGATGGTGCGCTTCAGCGCCGTCCGGATATGTTCGATCAGTCCGTCCACATCCTTGACCGGGAGTCCGGTCTCGGAGATGCTCTCCAACGCCGTCTCGATGATGGTCTCCATATCCTTGATGGGAACCCCTTCCTTCAGAAGGCTGGTCAGGATCTTCTGGAACAGACTGTAGTTGATAAAGTTCGGGAATGCCTCCTCAATCAGCTCCGGAGACATCTTCTTGGTATTCTCCACCAGATGGATGATTTCCTGTCTGGTCAAAAGCTCGTGGGCGTGCTGCTTTACCACCTCTGACAGGTGCGTCACCAGCACAGACAGCGGATCGATGACCGTATAGCCGTAGATCTCTGCCATCTCCCGGTCCTCCGGGCGGATCCAGCGGCTGGGAATACCGTAAGCCGGCTCGATGGTCTCGATTCCGTCGATCTCCTTCTCCGGATTCTCCGGATCCAGCGCCAGAAAATAATCCACTAAAAGTTCGCCTTTCGCCACTTCTTCGCCTTTGATCTTGATACAGTACTGATTGGTGTTCAGTCCTGAGCTGTCACGCAGCCGGATGGACGGGATGACAAATCCCATATCCTGGGCATACTGCCTCCGGAAAATAACGATTCGGTTGATCAGCTTTCCGCCCACGGACTCATCCACCAGCGGAATCAGGCTGTAGCCAAATTCCATCTCAATGGGCTCCACCGTCAGAAGATTATATACATTGTTGACGTCTTTGTAGTATTCTTCCTCTGTAACCTGCCGTAAAGACTCGCCGCCTTCCTCTCCCGGCACGGCCTCTGTTTCTCCTTCCATGCCGCCCGGACCGCCGGAAGCAAATCCTACTGCTGCCAGGGACGGCTCTTCCTTGATCTTTCTGGACAGATAAAACCCGCCGCCGATCAGTCCTGCCGAGACGATCACAAGCTGAAGCACCGGCATTCCCGGGATCACCGTCAGCACCGCCACCACCACACCACTGATCATGATTGCGGTTGGCTGTGCGGTAAACTGTCTGGAAATGTCCTCGTTTAAGCTGCCTTCCGCCACCGCTCTGGTGACGATCATGCCGGTCGCTGTAGAGATCAGGAGGGACGGAATCTGTCCCACCAGGCCGTCACCCACCGTAGCGATGGAATACGTAACTGCAACTTCTCCCAGCGTGCCGCTTCCCTGCACCATACCGATGATGATGCCTCCCACCAGGTTGATACCGGTGGTGATCAGGGACATGACCGAGTCGCCCTTTACAATCTTTGTGGCACCGTCCATGGAACCATAAAAGTCCGCCTCTCTCTGGATCTTTTCACGCCGCATCCGGGCCTGCTGTTCATTGATCAGTCCGGAGTTTAAGTCCGCGTCGATGGCCATCTGCTTGCCGGGCATGGCATCCAGGGTAAATCTGGCTGCAACCTCAGAGACACGCTCCGCACCTTTGGTGATTACCAGAAACTGCATCAATACGATGATCAGGTAGATGACAAGACCTACCACCACGTTTCCCTGCAGAATAAAATCACCAAAAGCCTTAATGATCTGTCCGGAAGAACCGGAATTTGTCAGAATGTTCCTTGTCGTCGATACGTTGATTCCAAGGCGGAACAACGTCGTGACCAAAAGGAGCGAGGGATAGATCGCGAACTCCAAAGGCTCCCGGATCGTCATGGTGATGATCAGGATCATCAGGGACAGGGATATATTCAAAATAATCGCCACATCCACCAGCGCTGCAGGCAGCGGGATGATCAGCAATAATATAATTGTCAGTACAAAAAATACTACCGAGTAGCTTAATAACTTTTTCATGCAAGACTCCATCCATATATATAAACTATGCGGATGCTGCCCTTTCCATTACGTATGTGAAAAGAGGATGTTACTGCAGCATCTCGTCTCTGTGGTTCAGCCGGTAGATATATACCAGAAGCTCTGCCACTGCACCGTAGAACTCCGCCGGTATCTCCCGCTCCACTTTACAGGAAGCATAGAGCGCCCTGGCAAGGGGGCGGTTCTCCATAACGAATACCCCATGTTCTTCGGCGACCTCAATGATCCGAAGGGCCAGATAATCTTTTCCCATGGCCAGTACCACAGGAGCTCCGTGCTTCTCCGGGTCGTATTTCAGTGCAACTGCAAAATGTGTCGGGTTTTTGACGACCACATCGGCCTCCGGGACACTCTGCATCATTCTGCTCATTGCCATTTGTCTTTGGATTCTCCGGATCCGTCCCTTGATCTCCGGATTTCCCTCCGTCATCTTATATTCATCTTTGACTTCCTGTTTGGTCATCTTCAGATTATTCTCATAATCCCATCTTTGATACAGAAAATCAAAAAAAGCAACCACCGCAAAAGCGATACACACATTTTGCACCAGGACAAATACCATATGAAGCATTTCCGTGGTGGAATTAAAGATCGGCATATCCAGCATGCGGGCGATAGGACTTAGATCACTTTTCACCAGATTAAAAAGCAGGACCAGAAGAATTGCCACTTTAAACAAATTCTTGATAAGGTCCACCAGTTTCTTCAGACTGAAAAGTTTCTTGATTCCGCTGATCGGATTCAACTTGCTGAACTTGGGCTTCACCGTTTCCATGGTAAAAAGAAATCGGGTCTGGATCCCATGGCCCAGAATTCCAAGGATCATCGCGATCAAAAGCAGCGGAAGGGCGCATTTCAGCAGAGAAACCACTGAATAGGCAAAGATCTGCGGCGATCCCTCCAAAGGCGCATCCCGGCCGACGGCAGAGAAAAAAAACTCCATATACCCCCGCACCGTGTCATAGATAAACGGAAGGACCTGTTTTGCCATCCAGAATACACCATAGAGCATCAGAACCGTGACAATATCTTTGCTCTGAAATACATTTCCCTTTTTTCGCGCGTCACGGCGCCGTTTCCCGGTTGGCTGTTCGGTTTTCTCCTGTCCGTTCGCCTCCGCCAAGTTCACCACTCCCTTCGGAGAAGATTATCTGTCTCACACCATAAGCAGCAATGCCTCTTCTATATATAAGAACAGATTGTCAATAATGGTATACAGCTTGCTGGCCATCGGATTGAACATATACACCAGCATCATAAGCCCCACGATGATCTTTAACTGAAAGTTTACTGCGAACACATTGATCTGAGGGATAATCCTCATAAGGATTCCCACGGCAGCCTCTGTCACCAGTTCCATGGCAATGATCGGAAAAGCAAGCTGCAGTCCGGTGGTGATACTGGTCTTGAAGATCTCCACCATCAGCTGAGAAAGCTCCGGCCGGATCATCACCTGACCAAAAGGCACCATCCGTGCGCTGGAGTAAATCAGCGCCAGAAGCCTCACATGTCCGTCCCCTGCCAGAAATAAAAGCACCAGAAACGTGTAATACATCCCGGAAGTGATGGTCATCTGGGTTTGATACTGCGGATCATAGACCTGAGCCATGGACAGACCCATAATATAGTCCAGCACAGCGGCGGAAAACCGAACCACCGCAAAGGACAGTTCCATGGAAAACCCGATGGCAAAACCAACCATCAGCTCTTTGATTAACATCACTGCAAATTCCAGCATCCCCACCGGCTCATGAGTCAGAACTCCGTCCGTTCCTGCGTACATCAGAAAGGACAGCACAAGGATCATAGCACCCTTGGCCCGGTTCGGTATATTGGAGCGGCCCAGTACCGGATTCATGACAATCGCCCCGGTCATCCGCATGAACACCAGTGCAAAAAGGATGAACATGCGGTTCTCAGCCTCCTGCGATCAGCCCGATCATCTGCTTTAGAAAGTCCTGCAGCATGGTCAGGATACTGCTGCCCAGAAATCCCATAACCGCCAGAATCGCCAGAAATTTCGGCACAAAAGTCAGCGTCTGCTCGTTGATCTGGGTAGCCGCCTGAAAGATGGAGATCGTGACACCCACCAGCATACTGATCAGCAGAAAGGGAAGGGCCAGCCGCAGAGCCAGCTGAAAAGCCTGATATAAAATATCGAGTATTTCAAGTTCCGTCATCGGTAACTCCTTTTATATAAAACTCTCAACGATTCCTGTGAACAACAATTCCCAGCCGTCCACTGTCACAAAAAGCAGAAGCTTAAAGGGCAGAGAAACCATGGCCGGCGGCAGCATCACCATACCCATGGACATTAGCGTAGTAGACACGATAATATCCACCAGAAGGAACGGCAGATAAATCAAAAAGCCCGCCATAAACCCTCTCTTTAACTCACTGGTCATAAAAGACGGGACCACGACTGTCAGAGAATAGTCCATCGGATTTTCTTCTATCTGTGCTCCCGACATATTGACAAAATTATCCAGTGTGTCGACTTCTGTATTGCGGAGCATGAACTCCTTTAAAGGAACAATCATCCGGTCGATGGCCTCTTCCTGACTGATCTCCTCTCTAAGATACGGCTGATATGCTTCCTCGTTGATCTTCTGGATCACCGGATTCATAATATACAAGGTTAAAAAAAGCGCGATTCCCACCAGAACCATATTGGGCGGGGACTGCTGGACACCCATCGCATTCCTGGCAAAGGATATGATGATGATCGTCCTCGTAAAGGAAGTCATCATAATCACGATGGAGGGAAGCAGTGCTGCCAAGGTCAGCAGGAATACCAATTCCAGGGTGGGAACACTCCCACCGTTTAATTCTGTCAAAAGCTCGCTCATCTGTCAACTCCGTTTTTGTCATGATGGAACTTTTTGCATTTCTCAAAAAGTTCCTGGAAAGAGGACAGCGTCTCACTGCCTGCCACAGGCGGCATGTCCGCTTCAAACTCTCCCTCCACTTCCGCCAGAAGCTGGATGCCCGCCTGACTGACGCCGACCAGATAATGATGCTCTCCCACATGCAAAAGAAGGATTCTTCGATCCTGCCCCACCTGAAGCTGACTTAATACTTTTAAGTTGCCGCCGGAGCAGGAATCTTTCACCCATTGTTTTCCCAGCATCCGGCTGCACCAGTATGCCAGAAACAATACGCCGACTACGGTCAGTATTGCATTAAATAAAGACAGTGTTCCCATCATTAAAGACTTTCCGGATTGATCTCTTTGGACACAATCTCCGTAATACGGATACCGAAGTTATCCTCCACCACGACGATATCGCCTCTGGCGATACATTGTCCGTTGACGAACAGATCCACCTGTTCTCCAGCCATCTTATCCAGAACCACCAGCGTACCCTGGGTAAACTCCAGGATATCCCGCACCAGTCTCTTGGTTCTTCCGATCTCCACGGAAATCTCCAGCGGTACCTTCATCAGCATTTCTTGATTGGTCTTATCTTCCATGCCGTCTCCGGATTCGTCACGGATCTGGTCAGAAGCAAGGGGCCGGATAATCGAGCTCTCTTTCCTGGCAGGCTCCGGCGCCTTGGTGGTCTTCATCATCTCCATCATCTGCATCTGTGTCTGCTGCATCTGATTCAGAAGCTGGAGCATCATAGGATCCATGGCCGGTGCGGCCGCCGGATACGGATAATAAGGCTGCTGGGGTGCCGGCTGCGGCTGCGGCGCAGCTGCAGGAGCAGGTGCCGGTGTGCTCATGGAAGCCATCAGCGCATCCATCTCCTCCTGGGACATGCTTCCCCCTGTGGAGGACGGTGCCGGTGCAGGTTCTGGAGCGGGTGCACTCATGGAAGCCATCAGCGCGTCCATCTCTTCCTGAGACATGCTTCCCCCTGTGGAAGCCGGTGCCGTTTCAGGCGCAGGCGTACTCATAGAAGACATCAGTGCATCCATCTCTTCCTGAGACATACTTCCTCCCGACGATTCTTTCGCGGGTTCCGGCTCTGCAGGCTGAGGTGCCGGTTCTGGTTCCGGCGTACTGTCTCCTCCCAGACCAAACGGCGTCAGCAGGCGCTTTGCCAAATTGGTCGACATAATATTCATAAACTCACTGTTGAGTTTTTCTTCGATTTCCAGCCGGAAGCGGACGACGACCATCCCTTCCTCATCCGGAAAATATTTTTCTTTAAACTCCTCCGGCTCTCCGATGTCAAATGACTTGGGAGTGGAGATGTTGACGGGGAACCCCAAAAATTCAGACAATGCCGTAGCCGAAGCTCCCATCATCTGGTTCATAATCTCGCAGATGGCACTGATGTAGATCTCATCCATCTCAAAGGCATCGTCGTCTGGAACGGATCCCAGCAAAGTGCCCACGATGATGCGCACATCCTCCTTGCGGAACATCATGACATTCTTGCCTGCCAGACCTTCCACATAAGCAATCTCCACGCCGATAGCCGGTTCTAGTTTCTTGAACTCGAACTCCTCCCGGCTCTGGATCCGCACGACCGGGGTGGTGATATCCACCTTCGTGCCCAGCAAAGTGGAAACTGCCGTTGCCGAGGCGCCGAGACTGATATTCATAATCTCGCCTATGGCATCAATTTCCATTTCATTAAAGCTGCTAGCGCCCATATTTCAATCTCCTTTTGTCCTTATTTATTCAAGCAGACGTAAACGTTATTTGCCAATCTCCAGCGCTTTTTGAGCCATGGCCTTTATGGCATTCAATGCCGTAACATTTGCGTCATAGGATCTGGTCGCTGACATGGAGTCCACCGTCTCCTTCAGAAGATCTACATTGGGCATCTCAACAAAACCGCTTTCGTCCGCATCCGGATGTCCCGGATTATAGACCATCTTCATCTCGCGGTCGTCTTCCACAATCTCGGCAACCCGCACACCGACTCCCTGGCTGCTGATTCCCTTTCCTTTTGCGGCATTTTTAAGAGCATCCCGGAAGCTGTTGGTTCCATAGCTTTCAAAAACCACATCCTTCCGGCGGTAAGCACCGCCCTCTTCGGTCCTCGTTGTATCAATATTGGTAATATTTTCCGATGCAATGTCCATCCTGAGTCTCTGTGCGCTCAGTCCGGAGGCACAGATGTCAAAAGAACTTAAAAAAGCCATTTTTTATCCTCCTGACCGCTTACTGTCCCAAGATCGTTTTCACAGTCTCTACGATACGCTCCTGGTTAAAAGGCTTTACGATAAAGTCTTTGGCTCCGGATTTGATCGCATCCACTACCATACTCTCCTGGCCCATAGCGGTACACATAACGATTTTTGCATCCGGATGGTTGCCGCGGATCGCTTTTAAGGCCTGAAGCCCGTCCATATTCGGCATGGTAATGTCCATGATTACCATATCCGGACTTTCTTCCTCATATTTTTTCACCGCCTCTGCTCCATCCTGCGCTTCCACAAAATTGTCATATCCACTGTCGGTCAGAGCTTTCTTTACCATCATTCTCATAAATGCAGCATCGTCAACCAGCATAATCTTAGCCATTGTCTTTTCCTCTCTCTCATAAAAAATTGATATGTAGTCTTTATTCAGATGCGGCTGCATCCAGTTCTTCCTCCGGCTCAAGCTCCAGTTCTTCTTCCTGTTCTTCATAAAGCCTTTGGTTGATCCGCACCGCCACATTCTTTTTATATATGCCCATCTTACCGGTAAACCATGCCTGCCTGCCCACAAAGAGCCGCACATCGTGATCCTTGGGCTTGCTCATATCGATGACATCGCCTTCCTTCAGATGATAGATATCATCCAGATCCAGCGCGATCGTTCCAAGCTGTCCGGTAATCGGAAGGGTAGATTCCCGAATATTATCCAGAATCGTCTCCCGATTGTCCTCATAGTCGTAACCCCTCGCCAGATGCTTACGGCTGTCGATGATCTGGAAAATGGATTCCAGAAGGGTACCCGGCATACAGATCCTTACCTTTTCTGACGCCAGCCCTGCCAGGTCTACATTCAGATGGATGATAGCCACCGTCTCGTCCAGACCCACATCCTGCATCATGCTGGGATTGTCTTCAATTCTCTGGGCTTTAAACTCCATAGCGATGTAATTGGCAAAACCGTCTTTCAGCGCCTGAATCAGATAGGAGAGAATCCTGCGGTACAGCGCAATCTCCACATCTGAATACCGGTATCCCGGTTTTACCTTGATCACTTCCTCTGAACCGCCCAGCATATGATCCACTAACGTGATAACCAGACCGGGCGATACATAGATCATGAGCGGGACCAGGTTTTTGGTCAGATCCTGAATCGTGGCTTCCACCAGCGTCACCGCATCATTCTCATTCAATGAGTTTACATATTCATAATAACGGCGCTCCTGTACTTCCATGACCGTGATGTCAGTCATAACACGGAACACACCGTTGATCTGGGAAGTGATGATCCTGGCGTAATTTTCAAACACGCTGGTCAGGATCTTCATCTTATCCTTTGTAAACTTTCTCGGGCTGTAGAAATCATACTTGCTGTACTTGACTTCTTCTGTTACAGCCTTTTCTTTTTTAACCTCTTTTTCCGTCTCCTCCGGCACACTGTCTCCGCCGGAACCCATGGATTTCAAAAGGGCGTCAATCTGACTTTGGGACAATACGTCTGCCATCTGAAAAGCCACCTCTTTTTTTATAGTTCCGCTTCCATCCTTTGTCTGCACGGGTTAAAGATCAATTTCTGGCCGCTTCCGCGCTCACTGATTGATCTGTGCTCCTTTTGGACTGAAGCTGATTTAAGTTATTCTGCTGTATCCTCCAAGGCAGCGTCTCCTGCAGGCTCTGCCGTCTCATCCGGGGGATTGATCTCTTCCGTTGGAAGCGCACTGGCCGCTCCCTCCGAGCTGCCGCCCACCGTGTCGAAGGCTTCTCCTCCGGTTACCAGCACATTTCCTGCATTCATACTGTTCGTAAATTCGTCATAGTAATCGTTCATGGACTTGATATCCGCGCCGCTGTCTATGATCACGAATTCCACCCGGCGGTTCTTCGCCCGGCCCTCGCTGGTATCATTCTCGCTGACGGAACGATACTGCCCGTAGCTTAAGCCCACCAGCTTGCTTGGATCAATGATGTCTTTGTTCTGAATGTAAGCTGCCACTTCCGCAGAACGCATGGCGGACAAAATCCGGTCCGTCCGGGGGTTGTTTGCCCGGTCCGGGTTGGCCTGAGCCGTATGCCCCATAATGTTGATCTGAGCAATGCTGCTCTCGTACTGCTCCAGTACGCTGCAGAGCACATCCAGAATCATGATGGCCTCACTGGTCAGATCCGACTTGTCACCTTCAAAAAATGCCTGGTTCTCAAACACGAGAAAGGTATACCCATCTTCTTTGGATATACTCACGCCTTCCACCCCGCTACTGGAGAGCGCCTCCATCAGGGCGATATACAATTCTTCCGGATTTTCCGGATCCGAGACGGACTCATCAAAGTCCATGTTGCCGGACACATCGTACTCTGCTTCCGAGATATCCTGGTTGATGGCGATCTGCTCTGTCTCGCCGGAACTTGGGAAGATACTTTTTACAAAAACCTCCCATTTCTGCTGGTCCAGGCTGGACATGGAATAAAGCATGACGAAGAAACACAAAAGAAGTGTCACCATGTCGCCATAAGTGTCCATCCAGCTTCCGCAGTCTTCTCCGCCGCCGCCTTTTTTCCGTCTGCTCATCCTGCTCCGCCTCCTTCACCGCCGGCCGGTGCATCCTTTGCCTTCAGAAGCAGCTTCTTCTGCTGAGACTGTTTCAGACAGGAAAGAAGATGTTCACGCAGGAACTTGGGATTTTCTCCTGCCTGGATCCCCATGATTCCTTCGATGATGGTCATACAGTACAGTTCTTCTTCCGACTGCCTTACCCGGAGTTTTTTTGCGATGGGCTGGAAAAACAGGTTCGCAATCAAACTGCCGTAAAACGTGGTGATCAAGGCCACACTCATATCCTGTCCCAAGGTACTGGCACCGCCGCCGCCGTCCAAGTCCATTCCCTTCAGCATGTTGATCAGACCGATCAAAGTACCAACCATACCAAAAGCCGGAGCATAGGAAGAAGCTTTCTCATAGATTCCGGCTCCCTCGTCATGTCTTGCGATCATATCATCCATCTGCTTTTCCAGCATGTTCCGCACCTTGTCCGGATCGTTGGCATCTACAATCATAAGCACACTCTGCTTCAAAAAGGGATCTTTGATCTCCTCCGCCTTCTCCTCCAGCGCCAGAAGACCGCTCTGCCTTGCCAGCATGGCCAGATCCACCAGCTCATCCACCAGCTTCGGGATCGCGAATTTTTTTCCTTTGGTCAGCACTGCCAGCTGCTTCGGTACATCCTTCAGAATCCGTAAGGGATAACTTGCAAGTATGGCCGCGATCGTTCCTCCTAAAACAATCGCCAAACTCTGGGGATCCCAGAAGTTACCCAGTTTGGAAGTTCCGATTCCCCATACGACAAGTCCCATACCGATTATCATACCGAGAATGGTCGTTATATCCATTTTTTTCATCTCCTCCTTGCTAAAGATCAGCAATTTTATTCGTACTGTTCATCTCAGGGTATTGCTGTCACTGCAGGAACCTCGAACCTGCACCCCGGACGCAAGCAGTCACTTTTATCTATGTACTCCATCAGGCACGATACAACTTTGATAAAACGCCCTGAGCTGCTCCACCACAGAGTCAGCCGTATCCTTCACCAGATAGTAATAGCCGTTCATCATCTTAATCTTTGTCTCCGGTATACTTTCCATTGATTCAATCTGCAGGATGTTCAAATACAGCACTTCGCCGCTCAATCGGGTCACCCTAATCATGTCTCTCCTACCACCTTCCGTACTCCATGCCGGCGGGGTATTCGGGGAGGACGGCTGCCCGCCCTCTCCCTGAATCCTTGCCATCCGGGCCTCCCTGGCCCGGTCCATAATTCTCTGATCGGCACTACGCCTTCCCCGCCGTGCCATTAACGTTTCATACTGATCAGGTCGGACAGAATCTCATCGCTGACCGTGATGATCTTACTGTTCGCCTGGAAGCCTCTTTCCGCCATGATCATCTCGGAGAATTCCACTGCCATATCCACGTTGGACGCCTCCAGATAACCGGGCATCAGAGTCGCGCGGTTGCTGCCGGGAATATCCGCACTGCAGGTACCCGTGTTGTCACTCTCGGATGCCTTGTAGTAATTGTTGCCGTCCTTAGACAGACCTTCTTGGTTCTGGAACGTAACAATCGCTACGGTACCGATGGTGAAGACACCGCTTTTCGTGATCGTTTGCCCTGCATTATTGGGATCTGGAGCTTGATATGTCAATGTAGCTTCGATATTGCCGGCTTTATTGATCTTGATGGCGGTACACTCCAACGCTTCAGCATCGCCTATATTATCACTAAAATCCAGTGTAACGGTTCCGTCCGCTGCCACTGTTACACTTTTTGGAATACGCAGCGCCGACATCTCTCCGCCGTCACCATCTGCATCCGCCTTATAGCCATATACAAAATTACCGTTTCCATCCACAATATAACCATTGCTGTCTTTTCTAAACTGACCCACTCTGGTGTAGTCATAATCTGCATTTTTGATCGCTGTGGTATCTTGTGCAGCAACTCCTGTGGTTTGGATAGTCGCATCTTTTGTCGTCTTCGTCACAAAGAATCCATTTCCGTCAATCGTAGCCGAAAAACCGCCCACATAGGTCGGTGTGCTGGCTGTCATATCAATGGAGATCGTTCCCATCAAAGAACCATAACCATACTGAGCCGCGTTGACACCGCCGGCGCTCTCCGTACCATTGGTAGACGCAGTCGCCGACTGATACATGGTATCCTTAAAGGTATAGCTCTGCGATTTATATCCAACGGTGTTGACGTTGGCGATATTATGTCCGATAACATCCAGTTTGTTCTGGTGCGCCCGAAGGCCTGAAACGGCTGAATCCATTGCTCTTAACATAAATAAATTTTTCCTTTCTCTATAACCCTTTACTTAAACCCTGACGGGCTTTTTCTGTTTTATAAAGTTTCTCTGCAATCCTGCTTGCACGCGCCTCCACTCATCAGCCTGACATGGGCTGATGTTCCTGAAGGACCCATTGGAGGGCGCCGGATAATAAGCCGCTAAAGCGACTTATTATCCCTTCGGGAACTAAGATCCCCTTTTAGGGGATAACCGTACCGCTGCGTCCCTTCACTAAGCGCGAGCGGGGTCCGAAGGAATGTCTGCCCATGTCGGGCGTCCGATTCCAGAACCCAAACTTCTGCAGCGTTTGCAAGACTTTCACTTTTTTCTCATTGCAGTTCGTCCACAGCCCCCTGTCAATCAGACAGGGGCCCCCAAGCATCCTCATCCGAGGTCCTGCTCACATCAGGACGGCGCTGTCAATATTCGTGAACACACGTTCTTTCATATCACTCTGTGACATGGTCGTAACAACCGTATTATTCGGCACATTGACAATGAACACCCCCTGGGCACTGATCACAGCCACATCCCTGGCCCCCTTCTTCCGGGCCCCGTCCACAGCATGTTCCAGATTGCTCATCAGCTGACTGTCCACTGCAATTCCCCGCTCATTCATACGTTTTGCGGCATGTTTGGAAAAATTCAGGCCATCCCTGGCACTCTCCTGGAGCAGTTTTTCAAATGATACCTGATTTTTGCCGTTTGCTGCCGCGGCTGTATTTCTGCCGGCACCGACACGCCCATTTTCCAAACGTTGAACTCCGTCCATCTCCATATGTAATCCTTTCTTCCAAAAATCCCCGGTCCGGTCTGCTTCCACATACCCGGATCCATTCCTTTCATTTCCTTTCTAAGCGGTAACACCCGCACTTTCCCGGCGCCTTTTGTCACATCACTTCGTCGAACCGGCACCAGACTCATTCGATGCCGCCCCGGAACCTGCAGTTCCTTCCGCTGCATCCGTCGGGTCTTTCACATCTTCGGGATTCTCTGTCCCTTCCGTGCCCTCCGTTGTATTTCCAGGCTCCTTTGAGTCATCGGTATCACCCTCTACTTTATCCGAGCCTTCCACATCTTCCTCAGATCCATCCTCCTTATCTGCGAAGGGATCCGGGATCTTGCCCACACCGACCAGATAGGACATGGTGTATTCTTTTTCATCTCCTTCCAGTTTGAACATGGGATTACCATTTACAAAACTTACGTACTCCACTTTCCCGTACTTGACTCCTGTGGGAACCTCTACAGCCCCTATGGTCTCCGTAACCATCACGGTCACATCCTGCCCCAAAAGGCTTCCCGCATAGGTCTGGGCAGTGGTGGCGGTATTCGCCTCCATGGATTCGGTCATGGCATTCATGGCCTGCATCATACCCATCTGCACCATCTGGGCCATCATCTCACTGTTGTCCATGGGGTTGGTCACATCCTGATTCTGGAGCTGTGCTGCCAGAAGCTGGAAGTAATCTGTCATGGTCAGTGTATTCTTGTCATTGGCTTCCACCGTATAACTTTGATAGTTATTCGGGTCTGTAGTTCCACTGACTGTAATGTCTGCCATCTGTCTTCTCTCCTAACTGTTTCACTGTTGTCTATACAAGTCCCAGCCGAAGCTGCTGCACAAAGGACTCGGTCTGTGACCGCTGCTCCTCTTTCTGCTCCTTATGCTCCCTTGGCTGTCCGCCGCGGTTTTCCTGCTCATTCGCTTCCTCACCTGGTTCTCTCTGAGGTTCTTCCGTGTAGATCACGGTCTCTTCCCCGGTTCGATCCTTTAAGATCGCTGCAATCTCTGTCGCTTTCTCATTTAAGAGTTCCAGCGTCTTCGGATTGGATGCCATCACGGATACCAGCGTTCGTCCTTCCTCATATTCCAGACGGATGGTCAGCTTTCCAAGCGATACCGGCTCCAGCTCTACCGTCAGCGTCTGACTGTCTCCGGCTTTTCCCGGCATCACTGCCTTTCCAAGCTCCTGAGGCAGGTCCTCCACTGTGGACTTCATCTGGGTCTCCTGAGACTGAAACTTTGTCCCAAAAGGTTCCTCCGGTCTCTGGCTCTCCACAGGAGCTTCCGCTGTCTGCGTCTGCGCCTGTGCTGTTGCACCTGCATCCGCCGCGGGATTTTCCGCTGGGCCCTCCATCCGAACCGGTTCCCGCTTTTCTGCAGCCGGTGTACGGGTGTCACGGAGTTCTCCTTTTGCCTCAGAGTTTTCCCCCTGGTTCTTGGCAAAAGCTGCCTGAACCTGTTCGGGCTTTTGCTCCGGCTGTGCTGCTTCTGCCGGCACCGGCGCCGTCTGTTCTTCTGTCTTTAAAGCTTCCGTCTTCGGCTGCTCCAAAAGGGCAGATGTTACCGGCTCCGTTTCCACGGATGCAGCCTCAAAGGTGACAGCGGGAACTTCTTCTGCTGCGCTTACATCCACAGCCGTCAAAACTTCTTCCGTTTCCGGCTCCGCATTCTGGACGATGGACTGCTGCAGAAGGTTTTGCTGAAGCTGAAGCTCCAACTGGGCCAGCTCCAAAAGCTCATCCTCTGGATCCACTTTCTCCTCCACCGGTTCTTCCACCGCTGCTTCCGGCTGCTTTTCATCCGCTTTGACATCGTCGATCTTCTGGTCTTTCTTCGTCTCTTTGGTGTCTTCCGGCTGCTTCGCAGATTCCTTTTGCTGCTGTAAAAGTCTGATGAAGTCATCTTTTGCCTCTGAGGCGCCTGTCTGGCTTCTGCGGGATACTGCCGAAGCAGCGGATCCGCCGGCCGACGCCTGCAAGTTCACAATCTTCTCCATTCTATGCCTCCTTTCTCTATATTATATCTATAATCAACAGCCTTGTGACTGTGATTACCCTATTCCTGATCAGCCTCTGTGCTGATGTCTCGTCCGGATGGCCACTCCGGAAACAAATTCTTCAATAAAAGTCTCATCTGCCCTGGCCACGGCTTTCTGATATTCCCGAAGCTTGCGGTCTTTTAATTTTTCAAACCGGGAAGTATCTACTTTTGCCTCAATCACTTCCTGCTTCTTTTCATTTTCCTGCTTTTTCAGAACGCTTAAACGCTCTTTCTCCTCGTCGATGATCTTCTCCATCCGTCCGATGCACAGGTCAAACAGACGATAATTCTCAATGGGCGCTCCCGCCACTTTCAGCTCATCAAATCCGGCCTCATAGCCGGTCAGCTCCTGTTTCAGCCCCCGGATCTCTTCTTTCTTCCGGTTGACATTTTGCATGATTGCCGCATGTTCTGTCTTCAGGTTGTCAAGTACCTGGGTCTTATAGCCCAACACCGTTTCCAATCGGTACTCGAATCTTTTCACTCTGGTCCTCCCCCTTGCCTTCAGCCTGCAATTGTCTGCATCATCCGCAGAGTTTCTTCATAAGTGAAACGTTCGGAAATTCCCTGCTGTAAAAAGGCATTGATGTTGCCGATTTTCATAACCGCCTCATCCAGAGCCGGATTGGTCCCCTTTTTGTAGGCTCCAATCGAGATCAGATCCGCATTTTTCTGGTAGAGTCCCAGCAAATTCCGGACCCTGGAAGAAGCACTTTGGTGCTCCTTGGATACAATCTCCACCATCAGACGGGAGATACTGGCTCCGATGTCGATGGCCGGAAAATGGTTCTCATTGGCAAGCTGCCTGCTCAGCACAATATGTCCGTCCAGAATACCACGGACCGTATCTGAGATGGGCTCGTTGGTGTCGTCTCCTTCTACCAGCACGGTGTAAACTCCTGTGATGGATCCTCTGTCAAAATTTCCGCTGCGCTCCAGGAGCTTGGGAAACTCTGCATAAATGGAAGGCGTATATCCTCTGGCAATGGGCGGTTCTCCGATGGCCAGGCCGATCTCCCTTTGGGCCATGGCATATCTGGTCAGGGAATCCATCATCAAAAGGACGTCAAATCCCTGATCTTTGAAGTATTCAGCGATGGTTGTCGCCACCAGCGGACATTTCATGCGAAGCATGGCCGGCTGGTCGGAAGTCGCAACCACCAGTACGGACCTGCGCATGCCTTCCTCTCCCAGGTCTTTCTCAATGAATTCCAAAACCTCTCTTCCACGCTCCCCCACCAGGGCGATCACATTGATATCGGTCTTAACATTCTTGGCGATCATCCCCATGAGCGTACTCTTTCCTACACCGGAGCCGGCGAAGATTCCGATCCTCTGCCCTTTGCCGATGGTGTTCAGTCCGTCGATGGCCTTGACGCCGAATTCCAGACGTTCCCGGATGGGCGGCCTTGCCAGGGGATTGATATAAGGGCTGTTGACCGTGTAATACCGGACCGACTGAAAAGGTTCTTTGCCGTCGATGGGCTCCCCAAGAGCATTGATAATCCTTCCTCTTAGAAAATCCCCCACCGGCACCTTCAAACGGCGCCTGGTGTTGCGTACAAAACTGCCGGAGGCGATGCCGCTGGTAGCCTCATAGGTCATAAGCTGGATCTTGCCGTCTTTAAAGCCGACTACCTCCGCCGGCATCTGCCGGTTCTGCTCTTCATTATAAATCATGACAATATCGCCGATACTGGAACGGCCTCCGGAAGCCTCCATGGACATTCCGACTACATTTTCAATCTTTCCGATATGGCTGATCGTCTCAGACTTGCTGATCAGCTGCGGGATTTTCTCAAACATAGACTATACTCTCACATTTTCCAGGATATCCTTAATGTTCTCTATCTGTGTATTGACGCTCACATCCACAATCTCTTCCGGCATTTCTATGATACAGTTCCCATGGTCTTCCTTGTCCATGACGATGAACTTGATATTGTCCGACAGGCGGGACAGCTCGTCGATGATGTCTGCATCTCCCTCCATCATCATATCGTAGTCCCCTTTATCTATGTAGATCTTCACCCAGGCTGTCTTCTTCAGCTTCTCTGTGGCGGATATGATCATCTGGCGGATCACTTCCCCGCTGGAACGAAGGCTGATCTGAATCACCTTCTCGCCGATGGCGATCGCGCAGTCCTTCAATTCATCCAGATAGTTGCGCAGGCACCGCTCCTTTGCTTCTTCCACAGACTTCAGGGCTCTTCTCATATCCTCCTGAAAAGAAAGGAGTTCTCTTTCATACTCCATCCGGCATTCGCCTTCTGCCCGTCTTCTGCTTTCTTCATAACCGGTGCTGTAACCCGTGCGGTAACCGGCGGCTCTCGCCGTCTCAAACTCCTCCTCCGCACGGTTTTTGGCCTCCAAAAGCAGCTCTTTTGCCTCCTGTCTGGCCGCTTCGAGGATCTCTCTGGCTTCTTCTTCTGCCGCGTTAAGCTCCTTTGGCTGGTCCGAAAGGGGGCCGTCTGCTCCCTGCAGGTCTGAAGCCGATGATTCTCCCAGAAGATTTCCTGCTTTGTCAACTTTAGGAAAGACTGCCTTATCCGGCTCTTTTATCCGGAGCATGATCTCCTCGGGAGGCACATAGGGTTCGATCACGCTGACTTTCGCCTCTGCGGACCGCTTGATGACACGACTAGATAATAATGTCGTCGTCCTCTCCTCCCTTCTTGATGATCACTTCTCCCTGCTCTTCTAACCGGCGGATGACATTTACGATGCGCTGCTGCGCCTCTTCCACGTCCTTCAGTCTCACATTGGATGTAATCTCCAAATCGCCCCGGACTGTATCCGCCATACGTTTGGACATATTGTTGAAGAAAGCCGCTTTCATATCCTCCGAAGCATTCTTCAGTGCAAATACCACATCCTTGGTATCCAGGTCTCTGACGAAACGCTGTACAGACCGGTCGTCCATGTCCAGAATATTCTCGAAGACAAACATCTTGTCCCGGATATCCTGTGCCAGCTCCGGGTTCGTCTTGCCCAGCTGATCAAATACCTTGCGTTCTGTACTGCGGTCTATATTATTCATCATATCAGCCACAAAGTCAATACCGCCAAGGCTCATATTGTCCTCACTGGTGATAATCGTCGCAAACTTGCGCTTCATCTCCTCTTCCACAATTGAGATGGCCTCCGGAGAAACCCGGTCCATATGGGCCATACCTTCGATGACGGCAATCCGCTTTTCATCCGTAAGCTGCTCTAAGATCTGAGCCGCCTGCTCCGGATCCATATAAGCCATGATCAGCGCAATCACCTGTGCCCGCTCGTTCTGCAGGATCGACAGAAGCGCTTTTGGATCTCCTTTCATAAAGAAATTGAAAGGTTTGGACTGGAGTGTCTTTGATACTTTTTCCAGAAGGTTCCTGGCCGTGGACTCACCAAAGGCTTTCTCCAGGACGTTTCTGGCGTAGTCCAGACCGCCGTCCGTCATCATCTTATGGGTCAGACACAGCTTATAAAACTCATCCAGTGTGGCCTCCACCTGGCTGTTGTTGGTCTTGCCAAGCTTTGCCACTTCATATGTAAGATCTTCGATATCCTGTTCGTTCAGGTATTTATAGATCTGAGAAGCCCTGTCAGCCCCCAGAGACACTACTACCAGTGCCGCCTTACTTTTTACATCCGTCAAAACATCACTGCTATTTGGAGTGTTTTCGGCCGGAGCCCCTGTTTCTGCCATCTGTCTCCTCCTCTCCCCTGAGCCAGCTCTGTACCAGCTTTGCAGCAATCTGCGGATTCTGGTCTACAAATTCCGCAATATTCTGCTTCAGGCGCATACTTTTCTGCATCCGCAGATTCATGATCTCTTCGCTGTTCATATCATCTTCATCGTCCAGGCCCCCTGCCCCCAGAGGACCGCCGGATCCGGTTTCATCAAGCCCCAGGTCACTGGCAGAGAGCTGATCTCCGCCTTCAAAATCTGCATCCTCAGGCTCGCTGTCCTTCTTTTTGCGTCTTCTGCGCAGCAGCAGGAAGAGAATCAGCAGAAGTAGCAGAAGGACACCCGCCACAATCGCAATCAGCAGCGGAAGCGGAATCAGAGTGGTAATGACTCCCAGCGTATCTTCCGGCGGGTTGAGAATCGGTTCCTCCTCTTCCGTCGGCATTCCCGGATCCCGTATAATGGTGATCTTGTCATTCGCCTCCGTTACCGGAATTCCTGCTGAATTTGCCACCAGTCGGTACAGATCCTCCTGCGGCACGCTTGTGTTATCGGTCAGAATGATCACGCCGACAGACACATCCTCCAGAATTCCCGGATCTACCTGTCTCTGTTCCTTTATTACATTATACAGCCACTCTCTGGAAGCGCTGCCGTCGTAGTAGCTGTCTGTCTCCTCCTCGTCGCCGTCCTCATTGGTATATCGCGGCGTATCTGCATTGGACTCTGTCCCTGCCACGCCTCCGGCTTCATTATTATACGCCTGAGAACTTTCATTCACCAGTTCTTCACTTTCCAGCATCCCGGTCTTGTCTTCTTCGCTGATCTTCTCAGGAGTGGAATACTCTGTGCTCTCCTGAATCAGCTTTTCCATGTTGAGGGTGCCCTTTACCGAGACTGCCACGCTCCCTGTACCATAGAGCTTCTCCAGTACATTCCTGATGTTGGCGGCAATGCTGGTCTCTACCATAGAAGTCAGGCTGTTCAGGTCCGTTGCCGCAGAACCGCTGCCGGAAGAGCCTCCCACTTCCAGCATCGTCTCCCCATCCAGCACGACGACTTCCGCAAAATTCATACCGCGCACAGAATGGGCAACCAGATTCTTCACTGCCTGCGCCTTGTCTTCTGTCAAAACACTTCCATTCTGCATGGTAATCACAACCGAAGCAGATGCACCCTGCGTTTCATTATCTTCCAGTACGTATCTCTGTTCGGACGCCTCCGCAATATTTACCCTTGCCTCCTGAACTCCTTC
>ERZ808046.448-NODE-448-length-37314-cov-12.522840_pt1 | contig 37314 bp, 27 predicted proteins | sample MGYA00380196_ERZ808046 | MGnify/ENA primary metagenome ERZ808046 (study PRJEB31490, sample SAMN06133421) | mouse gut metagenome | isolation source: Z6_2 | host: mice | place: China: Chengdu | collected 2015-05 ...
TCTTCCTTTGCATGGGCAAAACGATCCGCTTCCTTATCATTGATAAGTTTCAAAAACTCATCTGCAGTTTTCGCTTTAACAAGGGCGTTCTTAAAGTCCGGATCCATTAAAACCATGGAAAGCTTCGAAAGAGCCTCCAGGTGGGCATCAGCCTCCCCGTCCGGGGCCGCTATCATGAACAGAAGATTGGCAGGGCTTCCGTCAAATGATTCATAGTCCACGCCCTCCGGCACCACCATGGCTGCCAGACCAGGTTCATTGACCGCGGCAACCTTTGCATGGGGAATGGCAATTCCGTCTCCGACAGCCGTACTTCCAAGGGCTTCTCTGGCCAGAATACCTTTCTTATATCCCTCCTTATCATTCAGCCTGCCGCTCTTATCCATCAAATCCACAAGATAGTCAATGGCGGCTCCTTTGGAATCGACCTTCACGTCAAGAGCAATACTTTCTTTTTTTAACAGATCTGTAATCTTCATGATGTCCTCCTGATTTCTCCCTGCTTCTCATGAGCCTTTATTTGTAACAATTCAGACAGCATGAACTGTTAATGCAGCGAGTTCGCAGACCTGTCTGAACTATTACATTTACATACTATTTTCCTGATGGTTACAGCTTCTCAAGAAGTTCAATAATATCTTTTCTTGTCGCTATTCCCTCCGAAAATGCGGTTGCGCTTCCGGATGCCGTTCCCAGCTTCAGAGCATAGGCGTAATCCCGTTTGTCGAGATATCCTGCAATGAATCCGGCCACCATCGAATCTCCGGCTCCGACCGAATTCTTTACCGTTCCCTTTGCAACACCCATCTTATGAACCTCTTTCTCCTCCGTGACAAGAATCGCCCCGTCGCCTGCCATGGATACGAGTACGTTGACGGCCCCCATTTCCTGCAGCTTTCCGGCGTAGGTTATGATATCTTCATCTGATTTTAGCTCTGCACCGAACATTTCACCAAGTTCATGGTTATTCGGTTTAATCAGAAACGGATGGTATTTCAGAACATTGAGAAGCAGATCGAGGCACTTGTGCCATGGATGGGACTGACGGTGCCGGTAAGTTATACAGGAACCCGCAAGACTTCTGTTCTGATTGGAACCATGGCCGGGGCTCAGAGTCTGGAAGCGCTCTATGGACTGCTGGCAAAGGGTGCACCGCAGGTGGAAGCACTGGATATTCAGATTATATCAACAGATAAGGATTATACGTATCTGGCAGTCGTCTGTCTGAACAAGGATGTGCAGGCAGTGGAGGAAGCACTTCGGGCAGGAGGTTTTGCAAAGCCGGCTCAGTCTGTGAACAAAGTTCCGTCAGAGTATCAGAAAGAGCTTCAGGCGGAGATGGATGAAGCTGTCCGTCAGATCAGTGCGCTGGAGAAGGAGATTGTGGACAGCGCGGGCAGCAGACAGGATCTGCGCATGGTATCGGATTATTACCGGATCCGTGCAGAGAAGTATGAGATTCTGGGCCAGCTTCCCCAGACCAGGAACACCTTTGCGTTAAGTGGTTACGTTCCGGCTTTTCAGGCGGATAAAGTTGTAAAAGAGTTCTCGGAGAAATACGATGCAGTTGTGGAGACCGAGATGATTCAGGAGGAAGAAGTACCGCCGGTTTTACTGAAGAATAATGGTTTCTCAGAGTCTGTCGAAGGTGTGCTTGCTTCTTTTGGTCTTCCTGGCAAGGGAGAGATGGATCCTACCTTCTTTACATCGGTGTTTTATGTATTCCTGTTTGGGCTTATGCTCAGTGACGCAGCCTATGGTCTGATCGTGGCGCTTGCGTGCGGGATTCTTCTCGTCAAGTGTCCGCGTATGGCGACAAACCTCAGAAAATCCATCAAGTTGTTTTTCTGGTGCGGGATTTCCACCCTGATATGGGGAATCATGTTCGGCGGATATTTCGGCGATGTGGTAGATGTGGTATCAGAGACCTTCTTTGGACATAAGGTGACGATTCCGGCACTTTGGTTTGTACCGCTGAACGATCCCATGAGACTGCTTTTGTATTCCATGCTGTTCGGTGTGATTCATCTGTTTACCGGACTTGCGCTGAAGGGTTACATGTGCATCCGGGATGGACGTTATATGGACTTCGTGTGTGATTGTGTCCTTTGGTTCCTGCTTCTTTTGGGACTGATCGGGATGCTGCTTCCCACGGAGCTTTTTGCAGGAATCGCAGGAGCACAGATTTATTTTCCGGAAGCTTTGAAAGCGGCCGTCAAGTGGATGGCTATCATCGGAGCAGTGGGTATTGTGCTTATGTCAGGAAGAGCAAACAAGAATTTCGGTGTGCGGATTGCACTGGGTGCCTATGATCTGTATGGCATGACCAGCTGGCTGAGCGATGTGCTCTCCTACTCCCGTCTGCTGGCTCTTGGACTGGCGACCGGCGTAATCGCCTCTGTCGTCAATCAGATGGGCAGTATGGGCGGAAAAAGCATAATCGGAGTGATCCTGTTTATCGTGGTGTTCCTGATCGGACATACATTCAATATCGGTATCAACCTTCTGGGTGCCTATGTGCACACCTGCCGTCTCCAGTATGTGGAGTTCTTTGGAAAATTCTATGAGGGCGGCGGAAAAGCGTTTGAACCGTTTATGTTAAAAACAAAATATGTAGATATTAAGGAGGAAAATTAACAATGGCAGCAATGTTAGAGATGATTGGTGGAAATGGATGGGCATTATTAGGTGCAGCACTTGCAGTAATCCTTGCAGGCTGCGGTTCTGCTTATGGCGTAGGTGTTGCCGGTCAGGCAGCCTGCGGCGTGGTAACAGAAGACCCCGGTAAATTTGCACAGGTTCTGATTCTGCAGCTCCTTCCGGGTACCCAGGGTATCTACGGTCTGCTGATCGCATTCGTGGCTCTTTCCAGATATGGCCTTCTGGGTGGTGCCGGTATGGAACTGACCGTGGCACAGGGTCTTATGGTTCTGGCAGCATGCCTTCCGATCGGTATCGTTGGTCTGATTTCTGCAAGACATCAGGGCAAGACTGCTGTGGCAGCAATCGGTATCGTGGCAAAGAAACCGGATCAGTTCGGTAAAGCTATGCTGTTCCCGGCAATGGTTGAGACTTATGCAATTCTTGCACTTCTGATCTCCATTCTTGCACTTCCGACCATCTAATATAGAAGAACAGAGGAAGCCTGTTGATAACAAACAAATTGTAAGAAGGAGAGCTTTAGAATGACCGGATTGGAAAAGATTACGGACCAGATTCAGGAAGAAGCAAAAGCCTCCGCAGCCAGAAGGATAGAGGCGGCACAGAAAGAAGCCGATGCGATTCTCGCAGAGGCAAAAGACGTCTGTGCGGCGATGGAAGCCGAGGCGGCAGAGAAAAACGCCGCTATGAAGGTGAACTATGAGGGACGTGTGAAATCCTCCGCAGAGCAGCAGAGAAGAACGGCTCTTCTGCGTGCAAAGCAGGAGATCATCGCGGACGTGATAGAGGAAGCTTATGTGACACTGAAGAAAAAGGATGCACAGAGCTATTTCCTGACCATGGAAAAGATATTGAAAACCTATGCGCTGGCAGAGGACGGGGAGATTTATTTCTCTTCCGAGGACCTGGCCAGGATGCCGGCTGATTTTGAGAAAAAGATCAAGGCGGCTGCAAAGGAAAAGGGCGGAAGCCTGGTTCTGAAAAAAGAGCCGAAAGCGATTGCAGACGGTTTTGTCCTCGTCTACGGAGGCGTGGAAGAGAATTGTACTCTGAAAGCTTTGTTTGATGCGAAGAAGGATATGCTTCAGGATAAAGTGAATGCAATCTTATTTTCATAGAAGCCGGTTCGCCAAAAAGGAGGGTTTTAATGTCTAAAACACAATATGCCTATGCGGTTGCGCGAATCCGTGCTCTGGAAGTGTCTCTGTTCTCGTCTTCCACCATCGAGCAGCTTATTGCCTGCAAGGATGAGGAAGCGGCTCTTCGGTTTCTGCAGGAGAGAGGCTGGGGCGGGACTGATGTGCCCGATGACGCCGATGCGGTCCTGACGAGAGAGCGTGAGAAGATCTGGGAGACCATCAGCGAGATGCATGTGGATATGGAAGTGTTCGATGTCCTGTCCTATGCAAGCTGGTTCCATAACCTGAAAGCAGCAGTCAAAGAAGTATGCACTGGCAAAAGCGGTGCCAATATCTTTTATGAAGGAACGCCCATCTCACGGGAGGAGCTTCTCCGCATCATAAAAGAGAAAGACTTCAAAGCGCTGCCCCAGAACATGCAGACAGCGGCGGAGGAGGCAGTGGATGCACTGCTTCATTCGGGAGACGGACAGCTCTGCGATGTGATCATCGACCGGGCCACCATGGAAGCCATCAAGGAGGCCGGCAGGTCGGCAGAGGATGACATCATCCGCGATTATGCAGAGTCCACCGTGGCGGTGGCCAACATTAAGATTGCTGTGAGAGCTTCTAAGACCGCGAAGACACTGGAATTCATGAAGCGTGCCATGGCGCCCTGCGATACACTGAACATCGACAGCCTGGCTCTTGCGGCACTCTCTGGCATGGATTCGATCATCGAATATTTAAACGGGAACGGGTATGCGGAAGGCGCAGAAGCCCTGAAGGAGTCACCTTCGGCATTTGAGCGCTGGTGCGACAACCGGATTATCCAGACCATCAAACCCCAGAAGTCCAATCCATTTTCCGTCGGGCCTCTGGTGGCATATGTCATTGCAAGGGAAAATGAAATTAAAACGGTAAGGATCATACTTACCTGTAAGCAGAATGGCTTATCAGATGATTCCATCCGGGAAAGGGTAAGGGAAATGTATGTATAAGATCGCGGTAATGGGCGCTTATGACAGCATCTATGGTTTCGCAGCTCTTGGGCTGGATACATTTCCGGTATCCGACATCCAGGAGGGGGAGAAACTGCTTCGCAGAATCGCGGAAGGCGACTATGCGGTGATCTACATCACCGAGGCGCTGGCAGCGGATCTGAAGCATGAGATCAGCAGATATCAGGAGCAGGTGGTTCCGGCCATCATCCAGATCCCCGGTGTGTCCGGGAATACGGGTGCCGGCATCACAGGCGTGAAAAAATCCGTGGAACAGGCGGTAGGGTCTGATATACTGTTCGGAGATAATTAAGTCTGTGAGATATTTTGCGCTGGCCGGACGCCCGTCATGGGCAGAGATTCCTTCCGGACCCCGCTTGCGCTTGGTGAAGGGACGCAGCGGTACTAAGGGCGCAAAAGACGCGCCCTAAGGACCGGCGCCCTTCAATGGGTCCTGCAGGAACATCAGCCCATAACGGGCTGGGTACTGGCGTCTGAATGAGGAGACGATAAAAAAGAAGAAAGTGGGTGAATCCATTCAAATGAGTAAAGGCACGATTAAAAAAGTGGCGGGACCTCTGGTTATCGCTACCGGTATGCGCGATGCCAACATGTTTGACGTGGTACGTGTTAGTAAGCAGCGCCTGATCGGTGAGATCATCGAGATGCACGGGGATGAAGCTTCCATCCAGGTGTACGAGGAGACGGCCGGTCTTGGACCGGGCGAACCGGTGGAATCCACCGAGATGCCCCTGTCCGTGGAACTTGGACCGGGACTGATCACCAGCATCTATGATGGTATTCAGAGACCGCTGGACGATATCATGAAGGTATCCGGCGGCAACAACTTAAAGCGCGGCGTGGAGGTTCCCTCCCTGAAGCGTGATCTGAAATGGAACTTTGTTCCGACTGCAAAGGCCGGCGATGCAGTGGAGGCCGGAGACATCATCGGTACCGTACAGGAGACCGCAGTGGTGGAGCAGCGGATCATGATCCCCTACGGCATCCAGGGTACGATCAAGGAGATCAAAGCCGGAGAATTTACCGTAGAAGATGTCATCGCAGTCGTTACGACGCCGGAAGGCGACAAAGACGTAACTCTGATGCAGAAATGGCCGGTTCGTAAAGGCCGTCCATATAAGGAGAAACTGCCGCCCAGCATGCCGCTGATCACCGGACAGCGTGTGGTTGACATGTTCTTCCCCATCGCAAAAGGCGGTGTGGCAGCCGTACCGGGACCCTTCGGAAGCGGCAAGACGGTTATCCAGCATCAGCTGGCAAAATGGGCGGAGGCAGACATCGTGGTCTATATCGGCTGCGGCGAGCGCGGAAACGAGATGACCGACGTTCTGAACGAGTTCCCCGAGCTGAAGGACCCGAAGACCGGAAAGTCTCTGATGGAGCGTACCGTTCTGATTGCCAATACATCTGATATGCCGGTGGCAGCCCGCGAGGCATCCATCTATACCGGTATTACGATTGCGGAGTATTTCCGTGACATGGGATATTCTGTGGCACTGATGGCAGACTCCACCTCCCGTTGGGCAGAGGCTCTGCGTGAGATGTCCGGACGTCTGGAAGAGATGCCCGGTGAGGAAGGTTACCCGGCATATCTGGGTTCCCGTCTGGCACAGTTCTACGAGCGTGCCGGCCACGTGATCAACCTTGGAAAAGACGGAAGAGAAGGCGCTCTGTCCGTAATCGGAGCGGTATCCCCGCCCGGCGGCGATACCTCTGAGCCCGTATCCCAGGCGACCCTGCGTATTGTCAAGGTGTTCTGGGGCCTGGATTCCGCCCTTGCATACAAGAGACATTTCCCGGCCATCAACTGGCTGACCAGCTACTCCCTGTATCTGGACAATATCTCCGGATGGTTTGACAAGAACGTATCCGAAGAGTGGATGGCAGGACGCCAGTCCATGATGTCCCTTCTGCAGGAAGAGGCAGAGTTAAATGAGATCGTGCAGATGGTTGGTATGGATGCACTTTCCGCACCCGACCGTCTGAAGATGGAAGCGGCCCGCTCCATCCGTGAGGACTTCCTCCATCAGAACTCCTTCCATGAGGTAGATACCTACACCTCCCTGAAGAAACAGCTTCTGATGATGAAACTGGTGCTGGCTTACTACGATCAGGCAATGGAGGCGCTGAAAAACGGCGCAGGCGTGAAAGGCCTGATCGATCTTCCGATCCGCGAGCAGATCGGACGTTATAAATATGTGGCAGAAGAGAATCTGGATGCAGAGTACGACAAGATCATGAAAGAACTGGCATCCCAGATCAAGGACGCATGCGGAAAGGAGGACTTCTAAATGCCGAAAGAGTATAGAACCATACAGGAAGTAGCCGGACCGCTGATGCTGGTACAGGGCGTGGAAGGCGTTACCTACGACGAGCTGGGCGAGATCGAGCTGGCCAATGGTGAGATCCGCCGGTGCAAAGTGCTGGAGGTAAACGGAAGCGACGCCATGGTACAGCTCTATGAGAGCTCTACCGGTATCAACCTCTCCAACAGTAAAGTACGTTTTCTGGGAAGAGGAGTGGAGCTTGGCGCATCTGAGGATATGCTGGGCCGCGTCTTCGACGGTATGGGACGCCCCATCGACGGCGGCCCCGAGATCCTTCCGGACAAGAGAATGGATATCAACGGCCTGCCCATGAACCCGGCAGCCAGAAGCTACCCCAACGAGTTTATCCAGACCGGTGTGTCTGCTATCGACGGACTGAACACCCTGGTCCGCGGCCAGAAGCTGCCGATCTTCTCCATGTCCGGTCTGCCCCATGCACAGCTGGCGGCGCAGATCGCAAGACAGGCGAAGGTCCGCGGAAAAGATGAGCGTTTCGCCGTGGTATTCGCAGCCATGGGTATTACCTTCGAGGAATCCAACTTCTTCGTGGAGAGCTTCAAGGAGACCGGCGCCATCGACCGTACGGTCCTCTTTGTCAATTTGGCAAACGACCCGGCCGTGGAGCGTATTGCGACCCCGCGTATGGCACTGACGGCAGCCGAGTATCTGGCATTTGAAAAAGACATGCACGTGCTGGTTATCCTGACGGATATTACCAACTATGCAGACGCACTCCGTGAGATCTCCGCAGCGCGCAAAGAGGTTCCGGGACGCCGCGGTTATCCGGGATACATGTACACCGACCTGGCTCAGTTATACGAGCGTGCAGGCCGTCAGAAAGGAAAGGAAGGTTCCATCACCATGCTTCCGATCCTGACCATGCCCGAGGACGACAAGACCCATCCGATCCCTGACCTGACCGGTTATATTACCGAGGGCCAGGTGATCTTAAGCCGTGAGCTTTACCGTAAGGGTGTCAATCCGCCCATCGACGTACTGCCGTCTCTGTCCCGTCTGAAGGATAAGGGTATCGGCGAGGGCAAGACCAGAGGCGATCATTCCAATACGCTGAATCAGCTGTTTGCCGCTTATGCCCGTGGAAAAGATGCAAAAGAGCTGATGACGATTCTTGGTGAAGCTGCGCTCTCCGACATGGACCTGATCTATGCGAAGTTTGCAGATGAGTTTGAGAAAGAGTATGTATCTCAGGGCTTCCAGGCAGACCGTGACATCGAAGAGACGCTGAATATCGGCTGGAAACTGCTGTCCATCCTTCCCAGGTCCGAGCTGAAACGTATCGACGATAAATATCTGGATCTGTATTACGGAAAACAGTAAGGAAGCGGGCGCCTGCTGTGAGCAGAAACTCCTTATAGACCCTGTGCCTTTGAACGGGGCCTTCGGGAAGCGCGGCGCACAGCGGGCTGACCACTGGCTTATGATTGGTAATATCAGAAAAAAGTAACAGTTTGAGCGTTACCGGGCATGACCTGGAAAAAGAGTAACCCTTTGGGCTGTTACGGAACTATAAGAAAGAAGGGGGGAGACACTTGGCAGCTACGCAGGTGAACCCAACCAGAATGGAGCTGACCCGCCAGAAGAAAAAGCTGGCGACGGCCAGGAAGGGCCACAAGCTCCTGAAGGATAAGCGCGATGAGCTGATGCGGCAGTTCCTGGATCTGGTCCGGGAGAATATGGCGCTTCGTCAGAAAGTAGAGGCGGGTATCCAGGCGGCAAATAAAAATTTTGTTGTAGCAAAGGCCGGCATGTCCGAAGAGACGCTGCATACGGCTTTGATGGCGCCCAAGCAGGAGGTCTATCTGGAGACAGATAAGAAGAATGTCATGAGCGTGGATATCCCGGTTTTCGAATACAAGACCAGGACTGCGGATGAGAATGACATCTATTCCTATGGCTTTGCCTTTACTTCCAGTGATCTGGATGATGCGGTCAAATCCCTGGCAGATATTCTGCCGGAGATGCTTCGTCTGGCAGAAGCAGAAAAAGCGTGTCAGCTGATGGCTGCGGAGATCGAGAAGACCCGCCGGCGTGTAAACGCTCTGGAGCATGTCATCATCCCGCAGGCACAGGCCAACATCAAGTATATCACGATGAAACTGGATGAGAACGAACGTTCGACTCAGATCCGTCTGATGAAAGTGAAGGACATGATGCTGGAAGAGGCACATCATTACAAAGAGAAGCAGGCGGCGAAGGCTTAGCAGCCATTGGCCGGCGCACACATACAAAAGAGAAAAGATCCCCCCTGGCGGCGTGCTTACGCGTCTGCCAGGGGGGGATTTTTGCTGTAATCCGATTATACCATGTTTCGAAAGGTGCCGTTTAGTTTTTTGAAGAGATAAAGTCTTTGAGTTTGATAAATTGAGATGGATTTCGGTAAGGACACATTTTGAAGCATAAAAAGAAAAAGAGAAGGAGCTGTCCTGAAATAATGCGATACACCTAATATATGGCATTGATTATTTATATAAGCAACCATATATTGTGGGTAAACTGCATGATCCGACAGTCCCTCCAAATAAGATTTTGTCAGTCATAAACAGATCTGAACTGCAAATATCATTTGAGAAAGAGTGACGCAGATTATGATGCTCTGCGATAACAAGCGCCCACGATCTGTTTTTATTTACATTATACTCAGTTTAAAGGGATTTTGCAATATGTTATAGAAGAAAAATGGCAATAAAAAAGCGAGTTTTACAGTCAAACAAGCCGTCAGCAGGTGTCGGTTTGTCCCATAAATACGGGCATCTGTCCGAGGTGACGCAGAGCATCATACTTTGCGTCACCCGGACAGATGCCCTTTTTGTATGTCTGCGGTTCGTTTTTTCCGAAACAGTCAGGGAGTAAAAACCGCAGGGAGGTCTTGAAAATTATGATACGAGAGGTTGCAGGACACGAACGAACATGTTTGGTCAGAGTGAAAAATCAGGAGGAAGAAGGAGTCTGGCGCAGCGCCAGCCTGATCAGCCTCTGTCTGGATTCCGGCGGCAAAGAAGGAGAACGCGGGGAACTGTATCATCTGTATGCAGGGAAGCCGGCCGCTTTTTGCTCCTTGTTCGATGCGCTGAATCAGATGGAGGAGCTGTATGATGTGCTTTCTTTTCCACCAGCGTCCGCAAGGATGCGGAGCTTTCTGACGGACCAGAGGATGGGAGATCTTACTGCAGAAAAAGAGACGGCACTCGAACCAAAAGATATCCGGGACGCCAGGGCTTTTGAGCAGATGCTTCGGTACCGGGGAAAGAAGGCCACTTTTTGGATTCGTATTCTCTACCGGCAGCACACCAGCTGGCAGGGAGAAGTGACCTGGGTGGAGCGGCAGAAAAAGGAATACTTCAGAAGCACCCTGGAGCTGATCCGGCTGATCCACAGTGCACTGCGGGCAGAAAAGCAGAATGGCGGAATATAAGGAAGATTCTTCCGGCAGCGTAAGAAGACAGACGCGAAAACGTGTTTTATGCAGATAGAGGAAGAAAAAGAAGGAGGAGGAAACCATGAGGAATAGTGCAGCAAAGAGAATCATCGCAGTTCTGCTCTGCCTGGTTATATTCGCCGGCAGCGAACTGAGCGGACTGACGAATATTGTGGGGGATCTGTTTGCCACGGAGATGCCGGCCGCAGACGAGGAAGGGAATGCTCCGGTGACTCAGAAAGCGGAAGTCGAGATCATGGAAGAAGCAGCTGCAGAAGTCGAAGCAGAGACAGAGGATACGGTTCAGGAGGAAGAACTGGAAGCTCCTGAGGCTCCGGCAGAGTCGGAAGGAAATCCGGATGAGAAGGAGACGCCGGATGCCTCAGAAGAAAAGCCTGCCGATACACAGAAGCCGGACGCCTCGGAGGAAAACCCTGGTGAGGAAGAGACGCCGGATGCCTCAGAGGAAAAGCCTGCCGATACACAGACGCCGGACGCCTCGGAGGAAAAGCCTGCCGATACACAGACGCCGGATGTTTCAGAGGAGAAGCCTGGTGAGACCCAGATTCCGGAAGAATCCAAGGAGAACACCGATGAGGCAGGAATGCCGGGAATTCCGGAAGATAAAGAAACATTGGAATCCCCGGAGACAGAGAAGCCAGATGCTGTGGATGAGGAAGAACCGGAGGAAGCGCTGGAAGATTCTATGACGCCGGAAGAGTTTGAGGCGCTTGGGGAAGATGAAGTTGGTGCGGTTACCTGGGAGATGGAAGCGCCTGTTTCCGGCTTTAGAAGAGCCAGAGCTGGATCCGGCACTCCCTTTACATTCAACATACAGTATGTAAAACAGGATGACCCTAATTATGTATATAAAGAAGATAACTTTAATCTGAAATACCAGATTGGATTCACTGTACCTGACGTGGATCTTCAGCCGGGGGATATTAAGATTCAGATGCCCTATGCGCTGTTCCAGGACCGAAACGGCAATCCGGTTGGGCCGGATCAGATCGCAGTGGCGAAAGGAGAGCCTGGTGCAGAAGATGACGATAAAAATTCCGGAAGCAGCGCGTTTAAATACTGCCTGGATGATGAGGCTAATCCTCAGTGGTTAATCTTCTACAACTGCAGGACAGTAAAGAGCGGAACCAACTCCATGTGGCAGGTGCTCTATAAAGTGACGGACATCATGCAGGTCAAAGATCAGACTTCCTGGTCGCTGGCACCGGAAGTTGCGGTAACGGTCCGGACTCCTGAGCTGGATGATGAAGGAAAACCAGAAAAAGACGAGAACGGTGACATTATTTACACGGTTGTCGGAGAATACTCTACAGAGTATGAAACAGAAGAAGACGGAAAGTTTCCATACGGACCGGTCGATCCGCTGGAAGGACTGGTGGATACCAGTGTCAGTCTGACCAGTGTCACCAAAGAGCCTTACTATGAGGCCAACAGACAGTACGCCCCCGGACTCTACACCAGAGCACAGGTGGCAAGATACGCCGGATACGGCAGTGAAGAAAATCTGCCGGAGCAGTTCCGCGGTGAAAAATTTAAAGACTACCGGTATGTGGTGTGGGAAGTGACCGCGAAAGGAACGGCCACACAGCCCTGGAGCCTGCAGATCTCGGAGAAACCAAAGGTAGGAACCGGACCGGAAGGTACACAGGAAGGAACAGAAGGAATTCTGGTCGGTTACTGTGACAATTACAAGACGTCCCTCGGTTATAATGTTCCAATTCAGAGACCGGAACACTCCACAGGGGAGGATACCCTGATCCAGAACTATGGACTGGGAGCGGACGATACCCGCTCCTGGGGCAGCCGTTTCTATGTGGTGACTGCTTATCCCAGGACCGCGGCCCCCAAAGAGGATGCTTTGCTGGAGAATGAACTCACGGTGACCATGGTGCCGGAGGATGAAGACGGAGAACCGGTGTCAGAGACCAGAAACGCGGAATGGAAATGCAAAGATTATAAGTGGGAATACATTGGAGACACGATTTCTGTCCATAAATATTATTATAACGGAGATAATGAAAACGGCTATTCCGGATGGCTGGATGCCTACCAGAAAGCAAAGGAGTCCGGAGAGGATTACGGGGATCTTCCCTTCTCTACCACCTATTCCTTCAAGGGCTATCAGTGGACCCATGCCCTTGACAGCAGTACGGGAATGGAGCCGGGGAGTGTGATTCCGGACCGGAGTTATAAGCTGACAGCGGTGGACGATGTCATGTACGTATGGCCGGAGGATAAGGACGGCCGGATGCTTACGGGGAAAGACTATTATTTTTCGGAAGTCACAGTGACGCCTTCTTATCTGAATGTGGATCTCTTTGAAGATCAGGAAATCCCTCAGGACAGCACAAAGGGGGAACTGACTCTTTATGCAATGTACCCTGAGTCCACGGATTGGGAAAAAGTTCCGGAAGAGCATCTGTCAGCTTCCAAAACAGGACTTCAGACAGTCTACAGTCTGAATGAGGCAGAACTTGCGCGTCAGCCCTGGCGGGTAAAAGCAGAATATACGGCGGAAGATGCTTACCGGATCTCCTGTGTGATTGACGTGAAAGTGCGGTTGAGACAGGATTCTGAGGTTCTGTCGGAAATCCTGAAGGACAATCCGAATCTTCAGTCCATAAAACTGGAAGACCTCTCAGGTGCGACCGGACAGTTCGGAAGCCGGAAGCCAGGGGAGGCGTACACTTACGCATCTATGACTTATGTAGATGGTTCAGGCGGTGACAGTTCGGACGGGGATGCATCTCTGAAGCCGGATCAAAATTCTGGAAAACTGAATTATGAAAGCTACGAGATAAATGGAAGCAATGAGCTTGCAGATATAACCAGGCGTCTGTATGGCGGTTTCCTTCTGCGTGATAACGACAGCAAAAAGCTGACCAGCCTCACACCCCACGCACAGGCAACCAAGACGTCTGTGAGCACCAACGATTCGGCCGGTGACCGTGTGGTGGTGGATTACTGTCTGACCGCTTATGACGGATACGAGGTGTACAGCAAAGAGGCCAAAGACTTTCTGCAGAGTAACAGTGAATTGAACCCGGGTCAGAATCACGTGGTATTTTATGATCTGCTTCCCTATGGGATGAAATTTGATCCTTCCCGTCCGGTGACAGCAGGGCGTATCCGGGATCTGGACAGCAGGGGAAATTATACAAAGCAGCCGGGTCTGTGGGATACCACTCAGGTTCGGGTGGAAGTGGATTCCAGGCGGGATATTGACACCAATTACAACGGAACCGGCAGGACTCGTGTGGCGTTCCATGTCTGGTACGACGGCGCAGATCCCACCACCTACACAAACGGTATGTGGATGGAAGGATGGGGCGTCAGCTTCAGCGCCTATTATGAACGGAAAGACGTGGAGCTGATCCAGAAGGAAAGCAACGTCTGTGCCTTTATGCCTTCGGATCCGTCAAGATCTCTGATCGGAAAGAAGAATGAAGAGATCTTTCCGGACAACGGAGGAGCCAATCTTCCGGCTTCCATGAACGAAGCTCTGAAAGAAGAGTACAAAGCGCTGGGCAGCAATATCAACGGGGCTTCCTCGGTCAATGAAGAGGTTTACAATGTCCTGTATGCCCGGGACATCGCAGATGAAGACATCGCTCAGAGCGGTGAGACCGGCATCAAGAAGACGGTTATTGCAGATGCCGACCGTTTTGGAAAACCCGGAACCAGTGCCGAGGTGGAGACGGGAAAAGGCTATACATATGAGATCACGGTGGGAAATACCGATGCGGGATCATGGAAAGGCCTGATTGTCTATGATGTGCTTGAGAGTGCAGAGGGCAGCCAGTGGAAGGGTGAATTCCAGTCGGTGGACGTGAGCGGGCTTAGAAGGATCGGAATCGATCCGGTGGTGTACTATACGGACAACGAAAATCCGGATAAAAATCTGGAAGCAGAAGGATCCGGATGGACAAAGGCGGAAGACTGGGATCAGGATCCGGATGCAGGGTCAAAAACCGTCCGCGCAGTTGCAGTGGATATGCGCAAGTCCTCCGAAGGCGGCGACTTTGAATTGAAATCCATGCAAAATGCAGGCTTTCAGATCCGCATGAAGGTTCCGGAAGGAACCCAAAAAGATCAGGCGGCCAAGAATGAAGCGTTCTACGGGGTCGAAGGATCGACAGAACTTCTGCGCAGCAATCCGGTTACTGTGACCGTCAAGCCCATGGAAATTTTGACCGTTACCAAAAAATTGGCAGATAATGTACCGGAGGAGATACAGAATTCTGCTAAAAATACTTTCTTTGAATTCGAGCTCTACAAGGTGGAGAACGGGACAGAGAAAAAACTGGCCGGACAGGAATATCGGCTCTATGAGAACGGAGAGCTGAAAGATGATCGTCTGTATGCCACAGATGGAAAAGGCTGTTTCCGGCTGCGTCCGGATCAGACCGCAGAATTCCAGCTTCCCAATGCAGACGGAATCCAGGCAAGAGAGACAGAACAGATTTTCTGGAAAGGAACATCCAATGCCGTGGATAACCGCACAGATGAAAACGGCAGAAGAGCGATTACTGTCACCAATGAATATCGTCCGGTTGTCTATGTCCGGAAACTTCTCCAGGGAACTTTGGACACGGAGGAGGGAATAGAAGACGCACAGACCAGGTTTCAGTTCAAGATTGAGACCAGGAACTCGGCAGAGGAAGAATTTACACCTCTGGCGAACAAAGAATTTTATTATGTAGATTCCGTTGGGGTAGGCGGTGTCCTTCCGGGACCCCATCCGGATTATGGAACCAGCCTGACAGGCTGCATGCGAAAAACAGATGAGAATGGAATTTTTACGCTGAAAAAGGGCGAAGTTGCGGCTCTTTGCTTTGAAGCTCCGGGAATCCAGTACCGAATCACCGAAGTGACAGAAGACGGGACCGGCATAGACGCTACCGGCAACTGGATCTGCCAGACACCGTTCCAGTCAGGGACTACGTCTCTGGAAGGAGAAAAGGCAGAATTTACCAATATCTATCGCTGGAAAGAGCTGTATATCACCAAGAAGCTCACCAATCAGGATCCGAAAGAATGTAAACAGAAATTTACATTTAAAATTCAAAAGGTGACGACAGCGGAAGACGGGACAACGCAGGAAACGGATCTGAGTTTGGATGAATGTAAAAAGATTACCTGGTATCTGACCGGCAGTGGAACACAGACGCCGCAGGAGCTGGATAGAGATGGAACGATCACCTGCCAGTGTGCGGGAAGGACGATCCGCGTTTCCGGTCTGGAAGCAGGCGTGACTTATAAAGTGACGGAGCTGCCGGACGAATCCGGGGATTATCAGCAGACCATACCGGCCGGTGGAGAAGGAATCCTGGTAACCATGCCGGAATACGGTACCAGAAAGGATATTTCCTTTACCAACGATTATCTGTGGCGTTCCCTGTCCGTGAGCAAGCAGCTTGCAGCGGAAACAGAGAAAGAAGGAGAGACAGAGGAGCCTTCCTTCCCCATGACGGTAACACTGAAAGGAGAGCTCCAGAAAGGGCTTGCCTATACCCTGATGAAGCAGGGCAAGGAAGTGCCGCTGCCAGATGGGGTGACACAGAGAAGAACTGATTCAGTTACTGGTATTTTCTGGCTGAAGTCCGGCGAGACGGCTGTGTTCCAGTATGCAGGAAAAGTCGGGGATCTTTATGAGATCACGGAGGTGCATGAGAAAGATTCAACAGAGCCGGAGAAATATCCTCAGATCTATCCGGAAGACAATAAACCTTTTACGGGAAATTTCCCGAAGGAGGATGTAGACGTAACCTTCATCAACGGTAAGGCAGGCAGCCTGTACATCAGTAAGGCGTATATATACGACCCGAAGGATAAGGCAGCTGTGAGCTACCTGGAAAATGCAGGCGGCGGATGGGATCAGGCTGATCCTCCCGTGCTGGCTCAGGAGAATCAGTCTTCTTTAGGGATATTGGATGTTCTTGGTGGAAACGGAAGTTCTCTGGGCCAGGAAAACCAGCAGCCGGGAGATGGAGCGGAAAGCTTTACAAAGACGAAAAAAGCAGTCAGCGTGCAGCTTTATCTGAACGGTGAACTCTTTACAGAAAGCTGTGAAGTAAAAGTGATCGACAAATCCGGAAATATCCTGAAGGATCAGTGGCCCAGCGAATCCGAGGATTCCCTGAACAGCGGCGTCTATCTGCTGGAACCGGACGTGACGGTCATCATACCGGACAGTGTGCTGGCGAAATATCAGAAAGACGGGGTTACGGCCTATGAGTTAAGAGAGGCGCCAGAGGATCAGCACCGGATTGAACAGACGACCTACCAGACAGAGGGAATATCCGGACAGTGGTTGAATGTCCCGGCGGTTGTGGAGATCAGTCAGAGCGATCCGAAGGATGACGCAGCGGTTACCGGTACCGTAGAGCATAACCCGGTGGCTTCCATCGAAAATGAGGTCAAAGGCCATGATGTCACGGATGAAAAAGTCAAATTCATGACGGAAGATTCGGAAAAAGTTCCGGAAGGAAGCAGGCTTGTGTGGAGGCTGGAACGGTATACATCCGGCGGATGGGTTCCGGCAGCAGGCGTTTCCTATGTGAGATTCACCACCCGGGAAGGGACGGCTGACCCGTCAAGCGGTTTGATTTCTCCACAGGAAGTGGTTCCCATAGATGACCGGATTCAGACCACCGGTGCGGACGGCAGGATTGAACTGTACAAAACCGAAGGCGGCGTACCCATCGTGGATTTCCTGGGGGATGAGAGAGTATATCTGAATCTGAGCACCAAAGCTCAGGAGGGAGATCTGCGCCTTGTGGAGGTGTGGGAAGAGTCGGATGCGGCCTGGGGCATGCTGGCAGGATATGCGGATAATGCAGTTACGGAGGCGGACAGTAACATACATGACACGGATATGCCAGAGGATATAGTGGCTTATAACAAAGACAACATTTTCCGGCAGGCGGGGCAGTCCTCACGGTCCGATGATGCCGGCAGTATGACAATGGAAAGCCTCGCGAAAAAGGCAAAAGCGGTGTCCAGACTGCGTACGGGACCTCTGAGCAGCGGAAACAGAAGACCACGGTATCCGGAGACTCTCTCCGACAGCCAGTTCAGCCTTGCGGTGGGAGAGGCAAAGGAAGAAGATGCCAGGACGCTGTATATCGGCTTTGTCAACTCCAACAAGAAGATCCCCGTGGAGATCGCCAAGGAGATGGAGACCGGCTCGGATGAGATCTTCACAATGCTGCTTGAACAGGTACTTCTGCTGAACGAAAAAGATCCGGCAGAGTCTTACAAAAAAGATCTCGGCAGTGTAAAGTTTGAAGACATTCTCCTGTCCCAGGGGCGGGGAGGCATCCCCTATGAGGTATACCGGATCCAGGAGCCGGAGGATGGTTCCGCGCCGGAGCCGGTCCGTACCGGGGAGACCGGGCCGGAGGGAGAGATCCTTCTCCGTGCCGGAGAGTACGCAAGACTGGACCTGCCGGAGGGAACGCTGTGGACTGTCCGGGAGAAAGAAAAAGCAGGTTATGAGCTTAAGGACTTAAGGCCTGACAGCCAGAGCGGCCGACTGCAGAAGATTGCGGGTCTCTCCGGTAATCGGGACACCATGCTGATCTACCAGACACCCAGCCGCCTGCCGGCGGAGCTGAATGTGGAAGTCGTAAAAGGTAAGGTCTATTATGACGAGGTTTCGTGGTATCCGGGAGTACAGGATTTATCGGGTGAAAATCCGTACCGCCCCACTGTAAATTTGCTGAACGGATATATCCGGATTTCCGGAACCTATTCGGACGGAACAGTGAAAGAGCTGACACAAGGAGTGGGAAGCTTCCAGATCAAAGAGCTGAAGACCGGCGGGATGTCCCAGGAAGACATTATCAGAGAAAATCGGTCTGAAGAACTGAAATGGAAGATTTCCTGGGAAGGGATGACGAAAGAAGTCAGCCTTACGTATATGCCGGTTCAGAGCCTGACATCGAAAGTGCTGGAGCAGTATGTGACAGACACGGATTTTGAACAGGATCATATGTCCAGGTGGATCCTCAGACCCTTTGATTATCATGTGAAGGTTCAGGCGGTCTATTCTGACGGTACGGCCAGAGACCTGGACGGAAATCAGGTAAAAGCAGTTAGGTGGCAGTGGACCTTCGAGGATGATTCTGAGGAAAACAGCAATGAAAACGGGGATCTCAGTACGGTACATGAAGGCGGTAGAAATGCTGATTTGAAAGTCACATTTGTGCCTGACCATATCCCAGTGGAGCAGAACCGGAGTAGTACGGCGGAACTGAAATATCTGGCATCGGTGATTGGAACGGGAGTTTTTCACGAGTTTGTGACGGGTGCTGAAAAGCTCTATTCGGTGGATGGAGATCCCCTGGATTTGCAGGGCCCGCATGTGGTGATTCCTGCATTGGTCAGAATAGCTGGTTCAGAAGATACAATCTTCAGAGTGACCTCGATTGGTGGCAGTGCATTTGCGGATAATGAGACAATAGAGTCTGTAGAAATACCGATGGGTGTGTCTGAGATTAATAATAGGGCATTTGGCGGGTGTACGAATCTGAGATCAGTAAAATTGCCGGACAGTGTGACAGAGATTTATTGGGGTGCATTTTCGGGCTGCAGCAACCTGACGGAGATTACCATACCATCCAGAGTCTCGTGGATTGCTGATAATGCTTTTGAGAACTGTGAGAATCTGACCAGGATCGTTGTGGAGCAGCCCAAAAATTCGCTTGCAGGCTATAAGACAAAGTGGGGCGCGCCTAATGCTCAGGTTGTCTGGAGTTCCCAAAATACCGGAGGCATCTCAGGCTCGGGCGGCTTACCGCAGTAGGACATCAGATACAAGAAAGGAGGATTGGGGACTGGCGGAAATTGGAGGTTCCGGCTGTCCCCTGCAAAAAATCATGAAAAAAACATATAAAAAGCTGTTATCCTTCCTGACCGTCATCTGCTGTCTGGCAGGAAGCCTGAGTCCGGTTCATGCGTCGGGCAGCGGGGCGGTGCCCCGGGTTGTATTTGAGAACGAGTCCGACGGCAGGGTGGATCTGTATATCGGAAAGGAAGTCGTGAACAGTGAAGGCTGCATGGCAGATCCGGATGACCGTTTTACCTTCACCCTGGCCTTAAGCCGCGGCGGCGCAGAGCTTACGGAGGAGCAGTCCTACCGGCTCTGCGACTTAAGCGGACGGGAACTGACGAAGGAAGAACTGGGAGCAGAGCAGAATGCATTCTTTACCCAGGGCGGAAGATTTACCCTGAAAGCAGGACAGATGGCCAGGTTCTCCGGCATCTCACCGGGAACTGGCTATGTGATCCGGGAGATTTCCAAAGATGGTTATACCCAGATCTTCCCGGCGGGAGGCGATCCGGTGTCCGGTACCAAAGAGTATAAGACAGAGACGTTTGCCTTCCGGAACCTTTACAATCCCGGCGGAGGCGGAGCAGCGAAGCTTGAGGTCAGTAAGACCGTCGCATTTCCGGATGGCTACGAGGTGCCGCAGACGCCGGATTTCACCTTTGAATTAAAGTTGGAGAAAAAACCGGCAGCGGGGCTTCCTTACAAGGTGATTGACAGCCAGACCGGCCGGGAGACTGGCAGCAGGACGACCGGGGAAGATGGAACCTTTACATTGAAAGGCGGACAGACAGCAGTCTTTGAAGGCGAAGATGAGAACGGCGTCCCCTATATCCAGGACGGAATGGACTATGAGGTGACGGAGACGGCCCTTCCTCCCGGCTGGCGGATCGCGGGTGACGGCGAGACTTCGAAAAAAGGAGGCATAAACGGAACGACGCTGGTGAGCTTCCATAACTCGGAGGCCTCCTTTGCAGTCACCAAGAGGCTGGAAGATTACACCACGCCCGATGTGGATTTCCGCTTTGAGCTGAAAAAAGCAGACGGCAGTCTCTGGGCCGGGGTGAATTATTATCTGTACGATGCACAGAAGAACCTGGTGCCGGCAGTTCCTGAGACACCGGCTTTTGCTGAACAACCGGAAGCGGATTCCGCCGCCGGGACAGCGTCTCTGTATCACACAACGGCTGCTGACGGAACCTTTACCCTGAAGCCCGGTCAGACGGCGGTCTTTGCGGGGATCGAGCCAGGGACGGTATACAGTGTCAATGAGATCGGGAATCCGGAGTATATCCAGACGCTGCCGCTGGCCACCGAAGGATACACAAACCAGGTGGCGGAGGTTTCGGTCCGTACCCTGCCTTTTGTCAATAAAAAAGCAGAGTACAGCCGGCTTTTGACTGTGACCAAGGAAGTGGTGAATCAAAAAGGCGATGCTTCCATGACGCCGGGCGGAGACGTCTTCCATTTCATCCTGAAGGACAAAGACGAAAAACCGGTGGAGCACGCCCTCTACCATGTGCTGGTAGGAAGCTCTGAGTTTACCTACTACACGGGAGCGAGCAACACCTCCGATTCCGGGGACGGGAAGCTCAGGCCCGGAGAGTTCACCCTGAAGGCGAACGAGACCGCCCGCTTCCAGAACCTTTCACCGGGAGACTATACGGTAGAGGAGATCGATCTGCCGCCCGGCTACCAGATCGGGGAAGAAAGCAAGGAGACCCAGACGCTGACTCTGAGTTCCCAGGGACTCGCAGCCTTTACCTTCCAAAACTGCTACCAGTCCGACAAAGTGGACCTGCAGCTTCTCAAGACGAATCCGTCCGGAGAGCCGCTGGCAGGAGCAGAGTTCCGGCTTTCAAAGCTTGGAGAGGGAGATACCGAGGAAGTGATTGGTACCGTTGTCACGGACGAAAAAGGCAGTCTCTCCTTTGATCAGCCCCTGTCGGAGGGGACCTGGAGACTGACAGAGACCAAAACACCCATGGGTTATCAGCTTCCCGCCGGTTTCTTCACCATCAAGATCGAACGGGATGAAAACGGTCTGCCAAAAGCTCCGGTGGTCATGGACGCAAAAGACAATATCCTGATATCCGGTGCGGATTTTAAGGAGGGCAGTCTGGTGAAATACACCTTCACAGAAGGTGATCAGACCCGTGACGTTCTGACTTTGACCGTCAAGAACGAATACCTGTATTCCCTGCCCAAGACCGGCGGAACCGGAACCGGTCCGTACACTTTAGCAGGAAGTCTTCTGCTTCTGGCAGCCGCATTCTTGTACATAAGAAGATGGAAAACCCGGCAGGAATGAAAATTTTGAATCCGATATCTGACCGGCAACGCTCCACATTAAGTGAAAGCGTTCCCGGTCTCATATAAAAAACATGTGGAGGAGGTGCTGAGAAGTTTTAAAGGAATGAGAGGATTTTTCGGCGGTCCTCATACCGCAGAAATGCGCCCAGCGCAAAACGCAACCCGAAAGGAACGAAAATAATGGGCAAAGCCCGGAAAGAAAGGAAAGGAAAATGAAGAAAATCAAAAAGTTATTGGCAATGCTTCTGGCAATGACTATGGTGCTCGGCATGAGTGCCACGGTACTTGCAGAAAATGAAGATGCTGCGACAAGCCCGGCTACGGGAACTGCAGAAGACAAAGGAACCATCGAAGTAAAAGGTATTGAAGAAGGGGCAACGGTTTATGCTTTCCAGGTTGTGAAGGCAGTATATGAGGATGGGAAATTCAACTCCAAATATCAGTCTCTCTACGAAGCTTTAAAATTAAATGATAACAGTACAGCAATTCTGGATGAAGGTCTTGCTGACAGTCTTGGTCAGATTAAGGCCGGTTTGACAAAGGGTGAAGATGGCCAGTGGGATGGTGTATCGGCTGACGCGGATGCAGATTTTGGTTCTTTTACCATGACCGCGTCTGATGACGGATATACGAAAAGAGATGTTCCGGTAGGCTCTTATCTGATTCTGGTAGAAGGGGCAGAGAATCATTTTTATGCACCGATCATTGTATCGGTATCTTATGTGGTCAATGACGGAGAAAGCCAGGTAGAAGGAAGCTCTCTTTTGATTTCTTCCCAGACAGCCTGGGCAAAAGTCATTGACAAACCGTCAATTGACAAAACCGCGGATACAGGGAATGAAACAGATACGAGTTCAGCAAACGTTGGTGACCTGATTACTTATGCGGTCACAGTAGATCCGATTCCTGCTTATGATGGTGCACATCCAAGGTTTAACATCGTCGATACATTAGGAAATGGCCTTGCATTCGCAACGGTTGAGGATGTACAGAAGATTGATCCAACGGTAACTGCAGAGGACCAGACTGATTTAATCAAAGTATATGTCGGTGACACACTGTTATCTAAGGATCACTATACAGCAACCATTAATAACGATACCAAGGAACTGAAAGTTGATTTTGTAAAATCATCTGGAGGAACCAAAGAAAATGGCTATATGTTATATGACTATAACGGACAGTCATTAAAGGTTGTATATCAGGCAAAAATCACAGACGAAGCACTTATGAACAGCAGTGCAAATGAGAATACTGCGAAATTAAACTATTCCAAAGATTCGAATGTAGAATCCGACGATGAAAATGATCCGGATACACCGGAGGCAAAGACATACACCTATACTTTTGACCTCAGTGGAACGGCTACCGGTTCTGAAGTAACAAGTATTGTGAACAAAGTAGGCGAGGAAGTCGACACGGAAACAGGAGAGAAAAAGCCTCTGCCGGGTGCTCAGTTTACATTGTATACGGACGCTGCGTGTGAGTATGTATATTCGGGCAACACGCTCGTGCCAGATGGAGTTGTGACATCCGGGACGAACGGTGAACTGGTAATCCGCGGTCTTGCGGCTGGTACGTATTATCTCAAAGAGACTTTGGCTCCGACCGGATATTCTTTGAATACGGATGTTTACAAAATTGTATTAGAAGCAAATTATAAGAAAGATTCCAATCAGGATGATGTGTTAGATTTCTGGAATGTTGAGATTACAAATACGACTACCGGAAAAACGGATGGTGTAGATATTGATCATTTAACTTCTGAATCAACAGAAGCACCGGATGAAACATTGAATATTCCGAATACGAAACTTTCCTCCCTTCCCTCCACCGGTGGCATCGGTACCACGATCTTCACCATCGGCGGATGCGCACTGATGATCCTTGCAGCGGGCCTGTATTTTGCTACCCGCAGAAAAACTGCAAAATAATCATTCCTATTTCATTTTAAACTAACACCTCATCGAAACCAATCATCCTCGCCCATCATGCCAGGCTGGCCGCTAGGTCAGCCTGGCATGGGCGAAGGTTTCGATGAAACAAGAACCAGGACTGTACCATCATATGTTATCCTGCAACAACAAGGAGAGCCCAGATGAAAAAGAAAGCGACATTTTTCATATTTCCCATATTATTTTTAGCCGGTCTGTCCTTGCTGCTGTATCCGCTTGTGGCAAATCAGTGGAACAACTACCGGCAGAGCCGCCTGATCTCCTCCTACGACGAGTCCGTTGCCCGTCAGGAATCCGAAGGCACCCTGGACTACAGCCAGGAATGGACCAAAGCCCTCACCTACAACGAGGAGCTGCTTCCCTACATCCTTCCCGATTCCTTCGCAGCGGCTCAGATCGCGGAAGAGGAAGACGAAGAATACCTTTCCTGCCTGAACCTGACCGGCGACGGCATGATGGGATATGTCCAGATCCCAAAGATCAACGTTAAGATCCCCATTTTCCATACCACCTCTGAGGAAGTGCTTCAGGTGGCGGCAGGGCATCTGGAAGGAAGTTCCCTTCCTGTGGGCGGAACCGGGACCCATACCGTGATTTCCGCCCACAGAGGACTGCCAAGCGCCGCATTGTTCACCGATCTGGACCGCCTGGAAGAAGGCGATTGTTTCCTGCTCCATGTGCTGGATGATACGCTCTGCTATCAGGTAGATAAAATCACGGTCGTGGAGCCGGACGACACCGAAGCTCTGATGGCAGACCAGGATCAGGACTTAGCCACACTGCTCACGTGCACACCTTATGGGGTGAACAGCCACAGGCTGCTGGTCCGCGGCCGCAGAATTCCCTATGAAGAAGTAGGGGATGAAATGGTGGCAGCTTCTGCCTTCACGGGCCCGAGCCTTCATACGAACTATCTTCTGTGGGTCATCGTCGGGCTTCTGACCACAGGCGCTTTTATTCTGCTTTTGTATGTATTTGACCGGAGGCAGAAAAGATCAGGACGAAACAGCAAAGAGGAATCATCATGAAACGGACAATGATCAATCTCTTCTTTGGGCTTCTGTTTCTGACCGGTTTTGGAATTCTGGCCTATCCGACGATCTCCGACCAGTGGAATACCTACCGGCAGAGTCGTCTGATTTCGGACTATATGGAGACGGTCAGGGAGATGGAGCCGGAGGACTACACCCGGGAATGGGATATGGCAAAAGCTTTTAACAATTCCTTTCCGGTCAATAATCTGTACGGAGATGCATTTGGAGAAACAGAAGGATCGCTCTCAGATACCGAATATTGGGGTGTGCTGAATCTGGCCGGAGACGGGATCATGGGTTATCTCTCTGTTCCGAAGATCAATGTCAGACTGGCCGTCTATCATGGCACCTCAGAAGAAGTCCTGCAGACCGGTGTGGGACATCTGAACGGGACAAAGCTTCCAATGGGCGGCATGAGTACCCACAGCGTACTGGCGGCCCACAGAGGTCTTCCAAGTGCAAGATTGTTCACGGATATCGATCAGCTCGACCGGGGCGACCGGTTTTACATATACATTCTGGATGAGATTCTCGCTTATGAAGTAGACCAGATTCTGCCCATGGTTGACAAGGATGATATGGAGACGCTGTCAGAAGCTCTGCAGATCAAGGAGGGAGAAGACTATGTAACCCTTTTTACCTGCACACCCTATGGCGTCAACAGTCACCGCCTGCTGGTCCGGGGAACCAGAGTACCCTATGAGGGAGAAGAGGAAGCGGCCTCCACCCCCATGAACACCATGCTTCGGGCTGTGCAGAATTATTATATGCTCTATCTGATTCTCGGTCTGTCAGGAACATTTCTGATTATACTCGTTATGAAATTCCTGTTCAGATCCAAAAACCATAAAGGCTGAAACGAAACTACAGAGTCAGGATGCGGAACTTCAAACAGCATCGGAACGAACAGAGCCCAGATGAGGTCTGTGAGAGGAGATGCGGGACTTTAAACAGCATCGGAACGAATAGAGCCCAGATGAATTTCAGGACATGGAACATGGCCGGAAATACATCTGTGACCAGGGGTCTGTGAGAGGAGATGCGGGACTTTTATAAAAGCAGAATGCAAATAGGAGGGGAAAATGAGGAAGATGAGGAGAAAGAGTGCATTGATTTTTGCCGCTTTGCTTCTGATGCTGGCGGCGGCCCCGGGGAATGTTTACGGCTCCCTGGGGATTGAAACGGAGAAGGCGGACTGCTCGATTGCATTTGACCTGGGCAATCTGACCGGGGAAGGATCAGATTTTGCCGGGCTGACGGCCCTGGAGATTCCGGTGGATCTCTACAAGGTGGCGGATGTGAAGATGGATGGTTCCTATGTGCCTGGAAGCTCCTACAGCGGGCTTGCAGAGGATCTGAAGGCAGCGCTTGATGCCGCCAACGTCCAGGATCAGGAAAGAAAAGCAGAAGAATGGCTGAACCTGGCGGAAGGATTCCGGGAGCTGATACCGGAAAATACGTTTGGGGAATATCAGACAACACTGACAGAAGGTGCCGGTCAGATCGATGACCTGCCTGTGGGCCTGTATCTGGTCTGTGCCCGGAAGGTGTGGTCAGAGGAATTTATTTATACCTTTTCCCCCTACCTGATCTCTGTGCCGGACAACGGGTATTATAAAGACGATACCCGGGAAGATGCCTGGATTTATCATGTGGAAGTGAGCCTGAAGCCTGAGCGCGAAAACCGTTTTGGGGATCTGGAGATTGTAAAGACACTGGATTCCTACAATGAATCTTTGGGAAGTGCCACCTTTATTTTCCAGATAGACGCACATAAAGACGAATTTACCTACAGTGATGTGGTGTCTCTGGTGTTTGACGGTCCGGGGACCCGGTCGGTCATCCTGCGTCAGAAGCTGCCGGCGGGAGCGTCAGTGACCGTCCGGGAGGTGTACAGCGGCCCGAGCTATTCCGCCGGCAGCGGGGAGATCCAGAACATCGAATCGGCCCTTGCGGCGACTATCTTGTCGGATACGCTGGAAGTGAACATGGAAGAGAAGCCGAAAAACCAGGTCTCTTTTACCAACCATTATGACAACCGGTTGAACGGCGGAACCAGTGTGGTAAACCATTTTACATACATGGAAGGCACTCAGGGCGGTCCGTGGGTGTGGACACAGCAGGGCGATTCGTCAGAAGGAGAGTAAAAGGTATGAAGAGAAAGCTGGATAAGAAAATTCTGTGCCTGACATTTGCGGCGCTGATTTTGACGGCCGGAGTGTCTGCGGAAAAAGCAATGGCGTATTTTACCACGTATACATCGGCATCCGGAGGTGCCGGGCTGGATCTTGGTTTTGGAGCGGTGGAGCCTCCGGCAGAAGAATTCTCTGACTGGACCAAACACATTACCATTCGCAGTGCAAAAGAGGGAGAGGCATGTTTTGTCCGGGTAAAAGTATTTGCAGGGGCAAAGTATCAGGAAGGACTTCAATACTCGGATGCCTCCGGCAAATGGAGCCCGGGAGCGGACGGATATTATTATTACAGTGAAGTTTTAGCCCCGGGAGCGGCAACGGAACAGCTGGATGTAAAGATCAATGGAATCAGCGAAGAAGACCATGAGGACTTCAACGTTATTGTGGTGCAGGAGCATTCCATGGTGTTCTATGACGAGGAGGGCAATCTGGTATACGACTGGACGGTTACGACAGATGACGGGGAGGTGCAGGAGTGATGAAAAAACGCGTGCTTGGAAAAATGAAACCTGTGCTTCTGCTGGCGGCCTCAGCCGTACTGCTTCTGATGAGCACCGTAGGCAGCACAAGGGCGGCACTCACCTATTACAGTGATTATGCCGCTGTGCAGATGTCCGTCTCCAGCATCGGCGTCAGTCTGGTGGAAAATGAAAAGGTGGTCAGCCACCGCAACTATGACAATGACGGCTGGAGCAGTGACGGGACCGGTCAGCTTCTGGAGGGGCGGTTCACAGATGAGGAGAAAGTGAAGCCGGGGAAAAGATACGAAGAGAAACTGCAGGTATTCAACAGCGGCGTCATCGATACTTACGTGAGGGTGATTCTCTGCAGAAGCTGGATGGATGCAGAGGGGAACAAGGACACGACGCTGACCCCGGCGCTGATCGGCCTGGAGCTGGCTTCAGAAGGAAGCGGCTGGATGGTGGATGAAAGCGCATCCACACCGGAGCGGACGATACTCTATTATACAAGGCCTCTTGCATCCGGAGAAAGCACTCCGGCTTTCTGCGACGCAGTCCGGATTGATCCGGCGATCGCTGCAAAGGTTGTTCGCAAGGATACGGTGGATGCAGAGGGAAATAAGATCATCACCACGACCTGTGCATATGATGGCTACCGGTTTTGCCTGGATGCGGAAGTGGATGCAGTGCAGACCCACAGCGCGGTGGATGCCATCAAGAGTGCCTGGGGAATCGACGCGGCGGTGGCAGAAGACGGAAGTTTCAGTATCCGGTAATGGGTATGGGGGCAGAAAAACAAAAGAAGAAACATAGCCGGTCCTGTCTCTCCCGCTGCTTTGGTGCCCTAAGTACCCTCCTTTTGATTTCGCTGGTCCTGTTCTGTCTGCCCCTGACGGTACCCAGGCTGTTCGGCTACCAGGTGTATTCGGTGATCAGCGGAAGTATGGAACCAAAGATTCCGGTGGGAAGCCTGGTGTACATTCACGAAGAGGCGCCGGAGGAACTAAGGGAAGGGGAAGTAATCGCTTTTTACGGAGCACGGGATTCTGCCGCTATCATCACTCACCGGGTGGTGGAAAACCGGGTGGTCATGGGAGAACTGATCACGAAAGGAGACGCAAACCGGACCAATGATATGAATCCGATCCCCTATGCCAATGTGATTGGAAAAGTGGTATATCAGGTGCCGGGAGCCGGAAAGGCGGCGGAACTTTTTACCAGTGCAGAAGGAAAAGTGCTGGCGGCCTGTCTGATCGCGGCGGCGGTTCTGCTGCAGATGCTGTCGGCGTGGCTGGGGCGGAGATAAAAAGGAAGAAAAGCGCCAAAACAAAAGAGAGCAGGCGAGCCAAACACCTGCCATAGAGCTTCAATGGAGGTTGGAAAGTATGAAGAAGAGATATGGATGCCTGATACTGGCGGCGTGTCTGCTGGCAGGGGGCAAAGTTACCGTACAGGCGGAAGAGTATACGGTCGGATCCGGCTGGAAGACGCAGTATGCAGACGGAAAAATGAGGTCGAATTTTGACTCGTCGGATGTGCTGGAACCAATCAGCAGTCTGCTTCCTGGGGACAGTGTGAAGATCGAACTGACCCTGGAAAATCAGGACAAAAAAAGTACGGACTGGTATATGACCAATGAGATACTTGAGAGTCTGGAGGACAGTCAGGAAGCGGCCAGCGGGGGCGCCTACACGTACATCCTGACCTATACGGACAGTACAGGCGAAGTAACTACTTTGTACAGCAGTGACAATGTGGGCGGTGAAAAGAATAACCTTTCGGGGGAAGGACTCCATGAGATTGATATGGGAGACTTTTTCTATCTGGACCGTCTGGATTCCGGGAGCGCGGGAAAAGTGTCCCTGACCATCGCACTGGACGGGGAAACCAATGGAAATGGCTACCAGAATACCCTGGCAAGGCTGCAGATGGCATTTGCGGCAGAACCGGTAGCCGGAGGCGGCAGAGGAGGTTCCGGCGGTTCTGGTGGTTCAGGAGGCGGTTCCGGGGGCAATGATGCAGACGGCGGCACTTCTTTTGTGGCCTTCAACGTGGGTTCGGTGCAGACCGGGGATACAGGCAACCTGATGCTTTGGTCGGCTCTGTCACTGGCTGCTGGTCTTTTCCTGATGATCTATGCCCTGATCTGTTTTAGAAAAGAGAGAGGAGGAGAGGATCATGAGTAGGATCGGAAAGATAGCTGCCTGTTTTTTATCCCTCTGTCTGATGCTTTCCCTCTGGGAAGGAAGCGTGTATGCGGCAGAGAATCCCTATACCTATCAGGTGACTTTTTATACAGGCAACCATGGTACCTTCACAGGCAAAGGGCATGTAAACGTGGACAATGCAAAGACCGGATCTGCCTATCAGATCCATGTGCAGGGCTCTGCGATCGTGGTCAGCGGTCTTCAGTTCGGAGACCGGGTCAACTTTGATGCCGCCATGGATGGTGCGGTGACGCTGGAGGAGAACAGCAAGTATTATGTCAAAGGAATTCGTCTGAGCGGACGGGACAACGACACGGTGGGCATGTCTTCCTTTGCGGTGACTGGAGACCAGGAATATGTGGTGGCTTACGGAATCCGGGGAGATATGACGTCCTATGTGGTCAACTATCAGGATACTGCCGGGAATACCTTAGCACCCAGCCGGACTTACTATGGCAATGTGGGAGACCGCCCGGTGATCGCCTTTTTGTATGTGGAAGGGTATGAACCGCAGGCTTATAATCTGACCCGTACCCTGTCAGCCAATGCAGCGGAGAATGTTTTCACCTTTACGTATGCAAAAGTATCCAGAGGAGGCGGTACAACAGGCGGCGGAGGTACAGACGCAGAAGGAGGGGAAGATACTCCGTCTGGCGGGACAGAAGGCGCGGGAACGGCTCAGGGCCCCCAGACGGGTGCAGCGGCCGGGGATGCGCCGGCAGGAACCGGAGGAGGCGCCGGCAATGGAGCGGCCATCGGGGAAACTCAGACCGGGGATGCGGATGCTTCGGCTGAAGGAGACGGGGACGGCATTGCAGCTCCAGGCGGAGATGTTCCTCAGACAGAAGGCCCCCAGGAGCTTCAGGAGTTAGACGATGAAGACGTGCCGCTGTCAGGCGCAGAAGGGAATGAAAACACCCAGGGCACCAGACATATCGCCGGAGCCGTCGCCATCGCCGGAGTGGCAGCCATCGCCCTGCTGGCCATGCTGATTCTGTGTCTGAAAAGACGTAAAAAAGACCAGTAAGAGAAAAGACAGTCTGAAAATAAAGGAAAGAAAAACCCCTTTAGGCAGAAAAGAATTCAAATCTGCGTAAAGGGGTTTTTCTATGCAGAATGGATTTGACTGTAAGCGGAGAAAAGTGACAGAGAAAAGATGGTTATTTGCAAAAAAAAGTGTCGCAAAGGCGTATAATTTGCGACACGAAGGGTTCTGCCTGTTTTTTGTATCATTATACTCGGTTCCCTTCTGTTTTGCAATAGATTCGTCAGAAAATTCAACATTTGGCGTGAAACAAGAACGGTTCTTCCGGTAGACTTAAAGATAAAAAACGGAGGTACTGTTACTTATGAGAAAAAAGGAAAATATTTTTCTAAGGAAAGACGGACGCTTTGAAGCACGTTACGCAAAAGGAAGAAATGAGAACGGAAAGCTGATCTATGGCTTTTGCTACGGCAGAACTTACGAGGAGGCCAGAAACAAACTTCTTCTCGCCCGAAAGGCATTAGAAACGTCCACGGGCTGTACCGATCACAGATCACAAACGTTTTCGTACTACAGCAAAAACTGGCTCTCCACCAACAGTCTGCGCCTGAAAGCATCTACCCGTGCCAAATATCAGGCGGACATCGAAAACCATATCAATCCTTTTTTTGGGGAACAAAGACCCGATGAAATCACCTCTGAGAAAATTGACAACTTCACCCACATCCTGTTGTATGAGAAACAGCTGTCTGCCAAAACCGTAAGGAATATCCTGGCTTTGTTTCATTCTATTTATATGTACATCGGCAAAAGGGGAGCCCAGACATTGCCAAATCCTGAGATTATTTATCCCAAAGAACCAAAGAAAATAGTACGGGTGCTGGATAGAAATGAAGAAAAACTTCTGACCCTATATTTGGCCAGAGAAATGGATCTGTGCAAATTTGGTGTCTATATCGCGCTGCGCACCGGACTTCGGATCGGAGAAGTATGTGCCTTAAGATGGAAGGACATCTCTATGAATGCCCATACGATTTCCATTCGGCACACCGTCCAAAGGATCAAAAATCCGGATCAGCAGGATAAGTTTAAAACGAAAGTCGTAATTGGGTCTCCAAAAAGCTACAGTTCCTGCCGGACCATTCCCCTGATGCCGGACATTGCCGTATTGTGTGACCGCTTTTTTCCGGATAATCCGGAGAGCTTTGTTCTGACGGGAACCAACCAGTGTATGGAACCCCGGAAGCTTCAGCGCCGGCTGAAAACTTACACAGAAGACTGCAGCATTCAGGAAATCCATTTTCATACCCTTCGTCATACCTTTGCTACCCGATGCATAGAAGTTGGATTTGATGTAAAAACATTAAGTGAAATTCTGGGACATTCTAATACTTCCATCACTTTGAATCAATATGTTCATCCTAATCTGGACCAGAAACGAGAAAACATGAATCGGCTGAAGACCATGATATACTTTTAACAAAGCCGTCAGACAAGCCGTCAAATCGCAGTCAAAAAAAAATACACTCCCTCTATGGAAGCATTTTCAGAAGGTGTCGCAAATTATACGCCTTTGCGTTATTTTCTGTAAAAACTGTCTGTGCGTCAAGCGGAAGAAGGGCAGAGATCTATGATGAATTTCTGGAACAGTTCGACAGGTCGGATCCGGTATCGTTCCCAAGATGGTCATCTCTGTGCGGATTTTTATGGGGAGGAGCGTCAGGAGGGGAGTCCATATCACCGGTAGGGGCCGGAACGGTTCCTTTTTCGTCGCTTTTGAGCCATTTGGGCGGATGGAGCGATAACGCGGGCGGATGGACAGAAAAAGAAGTACTTCAGGAGTGCAATGGAGCTGATCGGGCTTATGGATATTGTATTGGATAAAAACGATTACTGAAGGATCTTCCGGGGTGAGGGATAGTGAAAGAAAAGAAAATATTGCAGTTTGATTTGCTTGGAGCGTTCATCTGTAGAGAGATCGGGGACGGACAGATAAAAAACAGTGTGGTTCCTAAAAAAGCGGGAAAGAAGGTGTTGTCTTTTCTGCAGTATCTCATTGTGAACCATGCACGGAATATATCAGCGGAGGAGCTGATCGGGCAGTTTTGGCCGGAGGCCAACAGCAGCGACCCGGCCAATGCGCTGAAGAACATGATTTTCAAAGTGCGAAGTCTGCTGAAACTGATGTTTCCGGAACAGAAAAGCCTGATTCTGACATTACAGGGGTGCTATGCATGGAACCCTTCTGTTCGGCTGCAGCTGGACTGCGAAGAGTTTGAGCAGGTATGTCTGGAAGCAAGGAAACGGTCGGGAAAAGATTATCTGGAGATTCTGCTTCGGGCTTTGTCTTTGTACAAAGGAGATTTTCTGTCCGGCAACGACAGCGACTGGGCAGTCTCTCTGAGGCGGTATTATCAGACCTTGTATCTGGATGTCTGTAAGATGGTACTTCCTCTTCTGCAGGAACAGGAACGCTGGACAGAGATGATCAGTATCTGTGAACAGGCGTCTGCCGTGGATTTTGGTACCGATACCTTCATTGTATATCAGATGCAGGCGCTGATTTCCATGGGCCATCCGGAGCGGGCGGTGGAGACTTATCAGACTTTCCGGGAAATGTTGTGGGAAGAGTTTGAGATCGAACCTGCGGAGCACGTGGAGCAGATTCATGTGCTGGCAGACAGCATGTGTCAGAACAATATGGACAGTCTGGACATCTTGAAACTGGTGGCAGAAGGGGAAGATGAAAACCATGCATTTTTCTGTACCTTTGGCGTGTTTCAGAGCATCGTGGCGCTGGAGAAGCGTCATCTGGAACGATCCGGTCACAGCTCCTCTCTTGTAGTAGTCAGCCTTGGCAATAAGGTGACGCCGACAACGGATGCCAGAAGACTGGAGCGGGTTCTCCTGGAGGGTCTCAGGACCGGAGATCCGGTGGCACGTCTGGATGCAAGTTCTTACATCCTGATGCTGACCGGGGCTTCTGAAGAGAACGCCCGGACGGTCATGGAACGGATTGACCGTATGTTTCACAAAGCATATTCTCATTCCAGGGCGTGCATTACTTTTCGGGTAACTTCTCTGGATGCAGGGCATATTCAAGTATCGTAAAAAAGGCGTCAGCTTTCTGCTGGCGTCTTTTTTCAAATGCGTTCAGGTAACGGACACTACCAGCTGAAGCTGGTTTCCGCTCAGATCCGGTACGTAGATATTGACGGTGCTCTTTGGACATAGAAATTCTACGCATCCGGTCTTTGGGTCAAAGGAGAGGGGCTCTGTCTGCTGACCGTCCGCGTCCAGTGCATAGATCCCGTCATAATAGATTCCGGAAGCATTGTCGGTAAAATACAAAAAGAGATGTCCCTGGGCCTGCCGGCTGGAAGCAAGCCTGGGTGCCTCCCGGTCCACATCGTCCACCAGGATTTCATGGGTCACGTACTGATTGTTGGCCAGTGTGACGGTCACGGTCAGATTCCCGTTGCGGGTTGGCTCCAGAGAATAGATGTGGTGGTCCGTTTCGTATACAGAGACGTTGTACCCGTCGACAGCAGCTGTTACCCGGGTGATGGGAAGGAACGTGTGTACCTTGATGTTATAGACCGGCCTGCCGGGTTCAGAGTCGCTGTCCGGAGCCAGTGAAAATGCCGGCAGTACGAAAAGCAGCGGTAAAAGGAAGAAAAGGACCAGCACAATGTCCAGGACATGGCGTTGGAGTGCATAACGCTCCTGCCGGTAATTCCGGTAGGACAAAAGGATCTCGGTAGGAGTTGGGTTTGGTTCTTTGCCGCACAGCTGAAATACTTCCTTTAGGATTTCCTCGGCGGTCTGGGGATCCAAAGCCGGTTTGGAAAATCTTTTCAGGAAAGTCCGGATCATAAAAGCTTCCTCCTTTCTAGTGCTGTTTCGATAACTGCCGAAGCTTTCTGCGGCCGTTGGCCAGATGCCGTTTCACGGTGCCGGTTCTAAGGTCCATCAGTCTGGAGATATCCCAAAGTTCGAGCTGGTTATAATACCGCAGGATGACCACCTGCGCCTCTGTGAAGGGAAGGCTCATGACCTGTCGGATGATAAACTCCTGCCCGTCGATCCGGACCGAGCACTCTTCGGGATTCAGATCTTTCATGGACTGACGCTTCAGCTTTTCCTCATCATAAAACGACGTTTCGTCCAGAGCACCCCGGCTCTTTTCCCGAAGCCCAAGGCAGACCCGAAAACTGATCTGACTTAACCAGGACAGAAAAAGATTCGGATCTCTCAGGGCCGCGATATTCTTTAAAACGATGACATAGGTATCGCGGACTGCTTCTTTTGCCTTTTCTTCATCCTTCAGGTAACCCAGAGCAAAACGGTACTGCATCTGGCAGGTTGACATAAAAAGTTCTGCAAAGGCATCGCTGTCTCCGCTGCGGGCATAGTCCGCCAAAGATGCAATATATTGCTGGTCAAGGTTTGCTCTCATATCGGTTGTCCCTCTCTCTGGTCCTGCCGGACGATCCGCCGGTTGGAAAGTGCAATCAGGTCCGTGATGGTCTTAACTTCCTCACCTTCATGGAATGCGGTGCCGCAGCGGTATTCGATCCGGAGACGGTTGGCCGGGTCCTGGTTGTAGGATTGAACCATCTGATCCAGCTTTTTCAGAAAGCTGTCCATTTGGTAGGAATTGCCGTCCTCAAAAAGGGCCAGGAATTTGTTTCCGCCGTTTCGTCCCACAAAACACATGTTGGTGGATGCAAGATGCAGGATATTGGAAAAATCCCGAATCAGCTGATTTCCCTGGATATGACCATAATGCTTGTTGGTATCGTGGATGTTGGTCAGATCAAACATGATACAGCCCAGATTTTCCGGGATGGGTTTGTCCAGGTATTTTTCAATCATCACATCGCAGCTGAACCGGTTCGCCAGCCCCGAAAGCGGATCGGAATGGACCGCATAGTCCAGCTCCCAAAAATCTTTGCGGGAATTGGAAAAATATTGAAAATCCCGATAGATAAAGACAAAGGAGAACCCAAGGGCCAGCCAGAGCAGGACGCCGAGGATGCGAAAGGACGGATCAGATGCAACCAGGTGGTAGACTCGTTCATCCAGGAGGAGGATGCCCAGACAGCAGGCTGTCAGCACAATGAACAGAACCAGTTGGATGGTTTTATAAATAAAATCGGTCTTTTTCATTTGAAAAATGCTCCTCACAGGTGTTTTCTTGACTGGAAAGCTGCTGCAGATAAAGCATCAGGCTTTCCTGTGACAGCGCGGCGTACTGCGGCGCGCGAAAATGAGTGTTTAGAGACAGTATAGCATAAACTTTCCAAGTATAAAATACAAAATTTGTTCTTGAGTTTCCGCAGTTCTATCCACAGAACTCCCAATCAGCCTTGCTGATTATGCACAACTTTCAAAAAATGCCCAAAATATAAGGAATCCTATTCCTTTTTGATGTAAAATTTAATCACCACAAAAAAATCGTACTAAACAAAAAAGAGGAGGATTCCCTGTGGATAATTTTACATCAAAAACCTACCAAATGAAACGGGAAATTTTATCTTTTTCCAATAAAATTTCCAGAAAGCTTCCCAAACCCGAAAGAAAGTTTATCGCTGACATGAATTATGGGATTCTTGCTTCCAACAGTTGTCTGCTTACGGACATTGCTGACCAGTTACATGAGCATTCGAAAAAGATCAATATTGTTGACCGCCTTTCCAGACATTTGTCAAAAGGCACGCCAAAAGACGCTTTGAATGCTTACTTAACCCACATAAAGAAATGGTGCCCGGCTCACCCTGTCATTCATATCGATGACAGTGACGTTGTAAAACCGGATGGTTATAAATTTGAGTCTCTTGGCTGGGTACGCGATGGTTCTGAGAGTACCGCTGCAAAAAATGTTTATAAGAAAGGTTATCATGTTACAGAAGCCACCGTACTTACCAACAGCAATCATCCAGTCAGTCTTTTTTCAGAAATCCATTCTTCAAACGAAAAAAATTTTACATCCATCAATGATATTACCTTTTCGGCTATGGAGCGTGCCGCTGCATTATTGGGAAAGGCAACCTTTGTCATGGACCGGGGCTATGACGATAACAAGATGTTTCTCAAACTGGATTCCATGAACCAGGATTATGTGATCCGTCTGACTGCAAAGCGGAAACTCCTGTACCATAATAAATGGGTATTTGCCACCGAACTCCGTAACAGAAGGAAAGGCAAAGTAAAACTGCCTCTGTTCTACAAAGGAAAAAAGCATGAGGCCTATCTTTCTCATGTAAAAGTACAGATCACTGCATCCAGAAAAGATATTTCTTTAGTCCTTGTTTATGGCATTACCGATTTTCCTATGATGCTTGCAACAAACAAAGAAATCAAATCGAAAGACGATGTGATAAAGATTGCAAAGCTTTATTTTTCCAGATGGCGCATTGAAGAATATTTCCGCTGTAAAAAGCAGATATTTCAATTTGAAAACTTCCGGGTACGGAAGCTGAAAGCAATCAATGCTTTAAATTTTTATATCACTTTATGCATGGCATTTCTGGCTCATCTTTCTATGAAACCAGAAACGAATGCCATTAAGGTTGCCATTATAAAGACAGCAGACCCGATAAAAGAAAAAACATCTTTCTGCTATTATCGACTGGCAAAAGGCATCTCTGGCATACTGTCCTATGCAAAAGAAGGCATCAGGCTATGGTTCCGGACAAAACGTCCTGCATACCGTCAACTCTGTCTTAAGCTGGCTGTTTGAA
>ERZ808046.451-NODE-451-length-36921-cov-8.557160_pt1 | contig 36921 bp, 29 predicted proteins | sample MGYA00380196_ERZ808046 | MGnify/ENA primary metagenome ERZ808046 (study PRJEB31490, sample SAMN06133421) | mouse gut metagenome | isolation source: Z6_2 | host: mice | place: China: Chengdu | collected 2015-05 ...
CAGTTTTGAATAACCGCCGTTGGGTCATCGCTCTTATACCGGGCAATATCCGTCAATGAAATAAATTCATTTTCAAAGTCCTGCGTATAAATTCCAATATCTATTCCATTTGTATGAATTGTATCCTTGATTATTTTTTCCCATTGCTCCTCCTGTAACATTACCATAAACTTTCTCAAGCATTGTAACTGTTACTTCTCTTAGATATATTCTGACAAATAATCATTTGTTTTCATCTTCCCACATTTCCCAATACGCTTCAATATAAAATTTAATGCACCTCGGATATACATACAAATATTTTCTGCACACCTTTTTATACAACCCCAATATTTTTTCATCACATGCAAAATCCAGTAGATAATCAAGCAAATGCGATAATTCAGCCTCTGACACGATTCTACTACACACATATTCAACTAACGGCAAATAAACCTCATAGGCTTTTTGATGTATTTCAACCACATGCTCTGCAATCCGATAAATCCTTTCATCCATTAAATTACCTCAAACTATTTAAGTGCATCCATTATCGCTTCTACCTTCTCTTTTGGTGGATGTGTCCTCGGCTGTTTCAATTCCTCTACCGCATTAAGGGCATCGTACATCGGCAATCCTAACTCCCGCTTTACCTCTGCGATATATGCGGTATGTACTTTGAAACCATACTTCGCTTCTATGTACTCCTTAATCATTTTGTATGTAACTCGCTCTTTCAGCTTGTACGCTTCAGCCCTCTTAGCAATATTATCAAGTGGCACTTTACCCTAACCCTCGCCAAACTCCACTTTTATGTTGATTACGCTGTCGTTTTTTTGTGGGAAAGCATTACAACCGTCTCCACATGCATCGTAAACGCAAACATATCGCATCCTTTTACCTTTCGCACTTCATACCCCTCCTGACACAGATATTTGAGGTCTCTTGCCAAAGTAGCGCTGTCACAGCTGATGTAGACGATCCGTTTTGGCTGCATGCGGACTATGGTGGCGAGGGCAGCCGGGTCACAGCCTTTTCGGGGGGGATCGACTACAATGACATCTGCATGGATACCTTCTTCTTTATATTTTTTCGGAAGCACTTCTTCCGCCTTGCCGACAAAAAATTCTGCGTTGGAAATGCCGTTTAAGCGGGCATTTGCCCGGGCATCCTCGATGGCTTCCGGCACGATCTCCACACCGTAAACCTGTCCTGCTTTTTGAGCCAGAAACAAGGAGATGGTGCCAATACCACAGTAAAGATCCCATACGGACTCCGTCCCTTTCAGATCTGCGTATTCCAGAGCTGTCTCGTAGAGCTTTTGGGTCTGCACCGGATTCACCTGATAAAAAGAAAGGGGAGAGATCTGATAGGTCACGTTTCCGATCCGGTCTGTGATGTAGCCCCGGCCCCACACCAAAAGCAGCTCCCGGCCCATGATCACATTGGTATTATCTGTATTCACATTGATGGTGATTCCTGTCATCCCAGGGATTTCCTGAAGGGATGCACTCAGCCTGTCCAGCGCCTTTATCGTCCTGCCATTTAAAATCAGACAGACCATCAGTTCGCCTGTGGCAAAACCTTTGCGAATCAGCACATGGCGCACCAGGCCCTTTCCGGAGCGCTCATCATAGGCCGGGATTTGGTACTGCTCCATATGCGCAAGCACTTTTTCCAGCACCATCTGGTTCTCCTCCACGCCCAAAAGACAGTCCGTACAGGGTATGATCTGGTGGCTTCGGGCTGCATAGAAGCCCGTCACCGTCCTGCCCTCCCGGTCGGTCCCAAAGGGAAATTGCGCTTTGTTGCGATACCTCCAGGGATTCTCCATCCCCATAATCTCTGGCTTTGGCATATCTGCAAAACCGCCGATGCGAATCAGGTGACTTTGGATCTTCCTTGCCTTCAGATCAAGCTGTGCCTGGTAGTCCATCGCCTGGAGCTGACAGCCGCCGCAGGGACGGGCATGGGGACAGCCCGGCTCCCGCCGCACAGGAGAGGGTTTTAAGACCTGCATCAGCCGGGCATATCCATAGTTCTTTTTCATCTTCATGATTTTGGCTTCCACCCGATCTCCATCCACCGCATCTTTCACAAAAAAGGTGAAGCCTTCGTATTTTCCGATGCCTTCCCCATCCGTTCCCATATCCGTAATATCCAATGTAATCAAATCGTCTTTTTTCATTTTGTCTGTAACTCCTGTTCTGGCGCAGCCTGTTTCCCAAACTTATCTGCATTTTCTTTCTTGCTTTGTCTGTAACTCTTATTCTGATGCAGCCTGTTTCCCAAGCTTATCTGCGCTTTCTTTCTTGCTTTGTCTGTAACTCTTATTCTGATGCAGCCTGTTTCTCAAGCTTATCTGCATTTTCTTTCTTGTCTTGTTTGTAACTCTTATTCCACTGCAGCCTGTTTCTCAAGCTTATCTGCGTTTTCTTTCTTGCTATGTCTGTAACCCGGTTCTGGTGCGGCCCTGCAGGATCTTCTGCATGGGGCGATGCATTTGGCAGTATCCTTTTTCCATGCCGCAGCACACGCTTTCCAAAGCTTTTTGATTCTCAGGACTTAGTTTGCTGTAAATGAATAAGAATCCTTCTTTACAGGATTCTCCGCCTGCGGCGGGCCGCTCCGGCGACATTTTACCTTTCCGCCCCAGTGCGATCCTGGAGGATACTGAAAAAGTCCTTTTATGCGGAAATCTACCACGATATATTGTGGTATGAATTGTAGGGACAGCAAATATATTGTGGTAAACTTTTGCATTTGACTACTTTTTCAGTGCCCTCGCAATCCTGCTGGAGGGCTTTTTTATATCATAGGGAAGTTCGCAGGACTTTCCTATGATAAAATAAATCGGCCCACAGTCCGCAGACCATGAGCCGGTATCTTTTTTATTTTCCTGTCCGACGGATATTGGACTCCAAAAGCCGGTTGTATCCAAGCCAGCCCTGATTGTCTCCCCCTGCCTTTAAGGCCTCCATCATCGTCTGCATATGAGCATCTGTATTGTCGGCAAAATTCAGCGCCACTGCTTCTAAAAGCGCCGGTTTTTTCGGGGATCCGTACTCTAACTCTCCATGATGGGCAAGAATGCAGTGTTTCAGCTCATTGGCCAGCCGGACCGGAAAATCAGGGATCTGACGGATCTGCATGGCCACCATCTCCGCGCCGATCATGATATGTCCCAAAAGCTGCCCTGCATCCGTGTAATCATTCTCCGGAAATGGAGACAGTTCATGGATTTTACCAATGTCATGGCACATGGCCGCTGTATACAGCAGATCTGCGTTCAGCATCGGATATGTATGAATATAGTAATCACACAGTCTGGTCACGCTCAGAGTATGCTCTAAAAGTCCGCCTACAAAACCATGGTGAACACTTTTGGCCGCACTGCTGAACTTAAACGCTTTTACAAACTTCTGATCATCTACAAAAATGCCGCGCAAAAGCCGGGACAGGTATGGACTCTCCACCTGATCAATAAAGCGGACCAGCTCCTTGTACATGCCCTCAATATTCTTGTCACTGACCGGCAGATAATCTGTGGGATCAAATTCTCCTTCCTGGGCTTTTCTCACTCTTTTTACATTGAGTTGAAGCTGTCCCTGAAAACTGGTCACGTCCGCTACAATATCCACATAGTCAAGGCCCTCGAAAGCCTCGATCCCTCTGGAATTGGGATCCCAGATCTTGGCATCCACGGTACCAGTCTTATCCTGCAGGATCACATTCTCGTACGTCTTTCCGGCTTTTGTCAATGCCGTCTGGCGGGATTTGCACAGATAAATGCCGCTGACGCGCTCGCTCTCCCGAAAAGTTTCAATATATTTCATAACTCTTTTTTCTTCTCCCTATTCTAAAATTTTCAGATCAATGGACAGTTCCAGCTCCTGATAGACAGTTTTATTCAACCGCTGACAGATGACCTGGATGTTCTGTCCGTTGGAACATTTCATCAGAATCGCCATCACATCTTTCAGATTGGTAACCGTCTGGCCGCTCATGGATGTGATGATATCTCCCGGCTGCAAACCTGCCTCGATGGCCGGAGATTCTAAAGCCACCTCCGACACATAGACGCCGATGGGGATGCCTTCCAGTTCAGAAACCGCTGTCGTCACATCGGCTCCGACAACTCCCATATATACTATGTCCTGACTGTTGGATAAATGCTCAATCACTCCCATAATATCCGAGATCCCATAAGCCTGAATCGTGTTATTCTGGCCTGCCACTTCACACCGATCCTGAATCACACCGATGATCTTGCCGCTCCAGCTGATCAGCACGCCGCTGCCCGCACGGGCTCTGGCCATATCCGTCGTGAGTACATTATAGTTCCCGTCATAAAGAGCTGCCATCTGGGAGACACTGGTCAGATTCCCGAACAAAATGGACCCGTAATTCCCCCCTGGGCTGCCAAGCGCGATGACTGGTTCTCCGCTTCTTAAAGTCTTTGAAGAACCAATATCCGCATACAGGATCACTTCTCTCGTGCTTTCTGAAATATCACTCAAATTCACACTCAGCACTGCAAGTCCTGTGTTTTTATCATATTTTTTCAGAACAGCAGGAGCACTCGTATGATCATAAAAAGTGATCAGAAGGCGCTCTCCGTCCTTCACCTTTTCATAATCTGTCAGAACCAGAAGTTCTACTCCATTATCCTCCACCAAAAGACCTGACACAGAGCTCTGACTGGTGTAAGTCTCATCAAACCAGTCGGTGTCCGTGGTGACCGCCGAGACACTGACCAGACTCTTTTCCACCTGGCTGCCAATCTGCATGAGCTGCTGATACATTTTTTTATAATCCTCAAGCTCGATGCTCACCTGCTCCATAATATAAACGGGAGGTTCTTCCTCATCACTGGACTGTTCCGGCTGCTCCTCTGGCTCCGGAAGCGTAACTTTCTCCACTCTGGACGACTCCGGCACAAAAGATATCCTGGGCGCTGCCACGGCCCACACCGCCACTGCTGCAAGGGCAAAAAGAACCCCCGAGGCCACAGACCACAAAAGCCTCTGTACCATCCGATTCTGGTAGAAGCGTTTCTGCTTGACTGTCTCCTGTATAAACGACAAATTTCGGTTCTTTTTACCCTCTGACATAGGGGCCTCCTCCTTTCGGGCGGCTCATGAACTATGCCTATTATACCCGATTTTTCCCAGCATGTCCACCGTTACTGTATTTACATGGATTTCATTTCCGGCTTCGGATGCCGCTCACTCCCCCAGCGGCCGCTGGCGGCCCGGCCGTAAAAAGCCGCTTTGAAAGCTCCACACGAACACCTGCCTCCTCCTCTTTTGCCGTCATACAGCAAAGTTTCAAAAAAACAGAAACCAAAAGGCACTTCTCATGGTGCAGCACGCCTTAAATATTTGCTTCTTTTTTACCCGTCGAAAAATAACCAACTTCTCCTTTTCATTCCCGCTCAAATGCGTTATGATAAGAAATGACAGCCAAAGTGTTACTATCATTTTCAGGAGATTTATTTATGAACCAGAAAACACTGAAAAAATTAGAATTTGACAAAATTATTCACATACTGGCAGGCCACTGCGCATCTGCGGGGGCGAAGGAACTTTGCGAACACCTTCTGCCCTCAGATTCTCTGTCTGAAATCCGAAGAAACCAGACTGAGACTGCCGACGCGCTCCAAAGAGTCTACCGTAAAGGCAGCCTTTCTTTCGGCGGGATCCGGGATATCCGCGGATCCGTTAAACGGCTGGAGATCGGCGGAGTCCTGGGCATGGGCGAGCTTTTGCAGGTCATGTCTCTTTTGCAGACTGCCGGAAAAGTCAGGCAGTACGGACAGCGGGATCCGGAAGAAGAAGGAACCGATTCCCTGGACGAATTTTTTGAGCTTTTAGAGCCGATTCCCTCCCTGGCCAACGAGATCCGCCGCTGTATCCTGGCGGAGGATGCCATGGCGGACGACGCCAGCAGCGCCCTCCGGGATGTGCGCCGGTCCATGCGGCAGATGGACGACAAGGTTCACAGCACCCTGAATTCCATGGTCAACGGATCCGTGCGTACTTATTTGCAGGATGCAGTCATCACCATGCGGGACGGACGATACTGCCTGCCGGTAAAAGCCGAATACCGGGGACAAGTGCCCGGCATGATTCATGACCAGAGCTCCACCGGCTCCACCCTGTTCATCGAGCCTATGGCTGTGGTAAAACTCAACAACGATTATAAGGAGCTGCAGATCAGAGAGCAAAAGGAGATCGAAAAAGTGCTGGCTTCCTTAAGCGAGCATGCTGCCGGCTATTCTGAACTGCTTTCGGAAAACTATGAACTCCTTACCAGGCTGGACTTCATTTTTGCAAAAGCCATGCTTGCCAAGGAAATGGATGCCACCATGCCTCTTTTCAACACAGAAGGCCGCATCCGGATCAAAGACGGCCGCCATCCGCTTCTGGATGCCAAAAAAGTCGTTCCGGTCAACATCCGTCTGGGAAAAGACTTTGATCTTCTGATCATCACCGGACCCAATACAGGCGGCAAGACCGTGTCTTTGAAGACCGTGGGACTTTTTACCCTGATGGGCCAGGCAGGGCTTCATATTCCTGCCTTTGAACGGTCCGAGCTGGCCGTGTTTGACCATATTTTTGCAGATATCGGCGATGAGCAGAGCATCGAACAGAGTCTTAGCACTTTTTCTTCTCACATGAGCAATATTGTATCCATTCTGAAAGAAGCCACCCTGCATTCTCTGGTGCTGTTTGACGAGCTGGGCGCGGGCACAGACCCCACAGAGGGCGCCGCCCTGGCTATCTCGATCTTAGACCACCTGCACCGGCAGGGAATCCGCACCATGGCCACCACCCATTACAGCGAGCTGAAGGTCTATGCTCTGTCCACAGAAGGGGTGGAGAATGCCTGCTGTGAATTTGACGTGGAATCTCTGCGCCCCACCTATCGCCTGCTGATCGGCATCCCTGGAAAAAGCAACGCTTTTGCCATTTCTTCCAGACTGGGTCTGCCGGACTTTCTGATCGAAGAGGCCAAAAAACAGATCAGTGCTCAGGATGAAAGCTTCGAAGATGTGATCGCAGAACTGGAGAACAGCCGGGTTACCCTGGAAAAAGAGCAGGCAGACATCGCCCGCTACAAAGAAGAGATCCGAAAGCTTCGCAATGCCCTTCAGAAAAAGCAGGACCGCATCGACTCTCAAAAGGAGAAGATCCTGAAGGAAGCCAACGAAAAGGCCAATGCCATCCTGCAGGAAGCCAAAGACTACGCAGACGAGACCATGAAGCATTTCCACAAGTTTGGCAAAGAAGGCATCTCCGCCAAAGAGATGGAGGCCGAACGGGCCCGTCTCCGGGAAAAATTAAAATCCACCGAGACCGGCATGCAGTCCAAAACTCAGAAGCCAAAGAAAAAAGTCAAGGCTGCCGCACTTCATCTGGGAGACCGGGTTCGGGTCTTAAGTCTGAACTTAGAAGGCACGGTCAGCACTCTGCCCAATGCCAAAGGTGATCTTTTCGTGCAGATGGGAATCCTGCGCTCCCAGGTCCATATAAGCGATCTGGAATACATCGGAGAGGCCGAGCTGCCGGCGGGCAAACAAGCGGTATCCGGAAGCGGCAAGATCAAGATGTCCAAATCCGCCCTGGTCAGTACAGAGATCAATTTAATCGGCATGACTGTGGACGAGGCCATCGGCCATCTGGACAAATACTTAGACGACGCCTATCTGGCCCATGTGCCCAGTGTGCGGATCGTACACGGGAAAGGCACCGGCGCTCTGAGAAACGCTGTACAGCAGCATCTGAAGCGCTGTAAATATGTAAAAACATACCGCCTGGGTTCTCTGGGAGAAGGAGACGCCGGCGTTACGATCGCTGAATTCAAGTGAAACAAAGGAGACTGATATCTTTATGCCATCCAAACAGAAAATACTCATCGTGGACGATGATGCCAATATCGCTGAACTTATCTCCCTTTACCTGACCAAAGAATTCTATGAAGTGCAGATTGTAGAAGACGGAGAACAGGCGCTGCAGGTCTTCAACACCTTTCAGCCAAACCTGATCCTCTTAGATCTGATGCTTCCTGGCATCGACGGCTACCAGGTATGCCGGGAGATCCGTTCCCGTTCCAACACCCCCATCATCATGCTCTCTGCCAAAGGCGAAGTCTTTGACAAAGTGCTGGGGCTGGAACTGGGTGCCGACGACTATATGATCAAGCCTTTTGACTCCAAAGAGCTGGTGGCCAGAGTCAAGGCGGTCCTGCGTCGTTTTCAGCCTGCCCGGACAGACAGCGCTCCTTCTGCCAGAGTCGTACAGTATCCGGACCTTGTCATCAACCAGAGCAATTACTCTGTCCTTTACCGGGGGCAAACCGTAGAAATGCCTCCCAAGGAGTTAGAGCTTCTCTACTTCCTTGCCTCCTCTCCAAACCAGGTGTTTACAAGAGAACAGCTCCTGGATCATATCTGGGGCTATGAATACATCGGAGACACCCGCACGGTTGACGTACACATCAAAAGGCTTCGGGAAAAAATCAAAGATCACGACGCCTGGCGCATCGCCACGGTCTGGGGTATCGGCTATAAGTTCGAGGTGAAATGATGCGGATCTCCCTGAACATCAAATACCTCTTCTCTTTCGTGGTCTTTGGCCTGTGCTGCTTTCTGTGCATCTCCACCGTCACCTCCCGGCTGATGATGGAAAACGCCGTGACCACCAAAGCTGCCGCCTTCTACCAGGAAGGACTCTGCCTGTCTGATCAGTATGTGGTCAATTATTTCGAAAAACAGGAGAACCGGAAAAATCTTTCCGCAATCCAGACCCATCTGGCCTCCCTGGACGTCTACTTAAACGCCCGGATCTGGCTGATCAGCCGGGACGGTGAACTGGTCTTAAGCTCCGGAAATGATCCGGTACACCAGATGATTCCGTCCTTCAATTCGGTTCTTCCCGGAGGGCGATACTATATGACCGGCGACTTTTTTGGCATGTTCTCCGAAGAAACCTTAAGCGTTCTGATCCCGGTATCACACAATTATCATGTGCGGGGCTACATCGCCATCCATACCCCCATGTCAGTGATCGTCCAGGATAAGGAAGGATACCTTTTCTCCTTCTATATCACGATGATCCTTCTTTTGCTCCTTGCCTTTTTCTTCGCCGTCTCTCTCTGGCTGATCACCTGCCTTCCGATCCGGAGAATCCGAAAGACAGCCGGCGAATATGCGCTTGGCAACTACAGCACCCCCATCCACTTAAACCGGGAGGATGAGCTTGGATTTCTTGCGGACACCATGGATTTTATGGCAGAAGCGCTGAAAGACTATGACGAAGACCAGAGAAAGCTGATCTCCAATATCTCCCATGACTTCCGCTCTCCTTTAACTTCCATTAAGGGCTACATCGAAGCCATCCAAGACGGCACGATTCCTTCCAATATGCAGGACAAATACCTGAATATTGTGCTGCGGGAGACGGAGCGCCTGACCAAGCTGACCAGTGGCCTTCTCACCCTGAACTCCATGGACCCGAAGCAGCACCGCCTGTGCAGAACCCGCTTTGACATCAATACGGCCATCAAGAACACCGCCGCCACTTTTGAGGGCACCTGCACCTCCAGACGGATCTCCATCGAGCTGCTTTTCACCGACCGGGAGTCCTATGTCCTGGCCGATATGGGCAAGATCCAGCAGGTTCTCTACAACCTGATTGACAATGCCATCAAATTCAGTCCGCCGGACTCCGTGATCACCGTGGAGACTACCCTGAAGTACGAAAAACTCTTTGTCTCTGTCCGGGACACCGGTGTGGGCATCCCCAAAGACAGCCTGAAAAAAATATGGGAGCGCTTTTACAAGTCTGATGCCTCCAGAGGAAAAGACAAGAAAGGCACCGGCCTGGGGCTTGCCATCGTAAAAGAGATCATCCAGCTCCACGACGAAAATATCAACGTCATCAGTACCGAGGGAGTCGGGACGGAGTTTATCTTTTCCTTAAGCCTGGCGGAAACAGAACCCGGCAGAATACAGCCGGAACAAAATGAGTGATATCTGGTTTCAGACGCAAAAAAAAGCGGCATCGAACCTTCAACAAGGCAGATGCCGCTCTTATTTCAAAACAGACTATACACGATTGTAATTGATCAGACACCCTTTCAGGATGATCTCACGCTCATCCTCTGTCATCTCGCCCAGCTTCAGGGTAAATTCCTGCAGACCTTCTTTTACCACATAGGCCTTGACCTTCGAAGCCCCGTTTTTCACCGCCTCAGTAATGTGCGGAATGAACAGATAGTCTCCATTCTGGAAGGGAAGCGCTCCCTCGTCGATCAGGAAGGGAAGCATTCCCCAGTTGATCAGATTGGAACGGTAGCGTTTGGTGGCATAACCGTTGGCGATATTGGCCCAGCCCCCCAGCACCTTCTGGCAGGAAGCCGCCTGCTCTCTGGCCGATCCGTCTCCTGGCTTTACCGCGAAGATGGTACTGCCCACACCGGAATTGGTCCGGTCCACATCCGGATAGACCTTGCAGATCGCCTTATAGACCGGCTTCAGCTCCGCTACGGCCTCCACCGGACAGTTCCCGGCCTCAATGGCCTTCTGCGCCACCTGAACCGCCTTTGCTTTTCCGACATACTCCGGATCTTTCCTGGAAAGGGTAAATTCTGCCAGTCCAAGCGGATTGGAGCGGTAGGAGGAAGTCTCCCCGGAGGGAATCAGCTCGTCCGTCGTGGTCACCGGATCATGAATCTCAGACACCACCTTCAGGATCAGATATTCCGGAAGGGCACTCATGGCCGGCCAGTCCTTGATATTGGGTCCAAAATGAATCTCCGCCGAAGGATCCGCCTTGCCTTTGTTGTCAAAGACCCGGTTCTCATAGATCTGACGGTCAAAGACGTATTTGGGATTCCGGTACTCGACATCCAGCTCTGTGGCCGCCGTCAGATATCCTTTGTTGGCCGCGGTAGCCGCGATGGAACGGGCATCCATCAGAGCGACGGAGGCAATCTGTCCGCTCTGCAGCTTGGAACCCTCCCGGTTGGGGAAGTTCCTGGTAGAATGACGAATGCTGAAACCATTGTTGGAAGGCGTATCCCCGGCGCCGAAGCAGGGCCCGCAGAAAGCCGTCTTCAGCACCGCTCCGGTCTGCATCAGCATGGCAGCTGAGCCATTTTTCACCAGCTCCATATAGACCGGCATGGATGCCGGATAGACACTTAACGTAAATTCATCGGCTCCGATGCTTCTTCCGTCCAGGATGTCCGCCGCTGCACAGATATTTTCAAAGCCGCCTCCGGCGCATCCGGCGATGATTCCCTGATCCACATAGAGCTTCCCATCCCGAACTTTACTGCGCAGGGAGAACGGAGTCTGATCTCCCAGGCTCACCCGCGCTCTGGCTTCACAGTCTGCCAGAATATCGTCCAGATTGGCATTGAGTTCTTCGATGGTGTATGCATTGCTCGGATGGAACGGCATGGCGATCATGGGACGGATTTTCCCAAGATCCACCACAATCATGCCATCGTAGTACGCCACTTCCCCAGGATTCAGCTCCTGATACGCTTCACTTCTTCCATGAATCTCATAGAATTCCCGGATCTTCTCATCGGTCTTCCAGATGGAAGACAGACAGGTGGTCTCCGTCGTCATGACATCGATGCCGATCCGGAAATCAGCGCTTAAGTTCGCCACCCCGTCTCCGATAAATTCCATGACTTTATTATTCACATAACCGCAGTCAAATACTTCTTTGATGATAGCCAGCGCCACATCCTGAGGACCGACGCCTTTTGCCGGTGCACCGGTCAGATACACGCCAACCACACCGGGCATGGAGATATCATAGGTCTGGTTCAGGAGCTGTTTCACCAGCTCCGGTCCGCCCTCTCCCACGGCCATCGTGCCAAGCGCCCCATAGCGGGTATGGCTGTCCGATCCAAGGATCATCTTCCCGCCGCCTGAGAGCATCTCACGCGCATACTGATGAATCACGGCCTGATGAGGCGGTACATAGACGCCGCCGTATTTTTTCGCACAGGTCAGCCCGAACATATGATCGTCTTCATTGATGGTTCCTCCAACCGCGCACAGGCTGTTGTGGCAGTTGGTCAGTACATAAGGCATGGGAAACTGGGTCAGCCCCGAAGCCCGGGCCGTCTGGATGATCCCCACGAACGTAATGTCGTGGGAGGTCAGCTTGTCAAACCGGATCTGAAGCTTATCCATATTCCCGGATGTATTGTGTGCCTTTAAAATTCCATAGGCGATGGTCTGCTTCCTTGCCTCTTCCCTGGACGGAACTTCTGCCATCTTTCCGGCCAGAACTGCAGACGCCTCCGACGTATCCGGCACGATCTGTGTCCCGTTCAGAACATAGGCGCCGCCATTGTATAACTCAATCATAGATACCTCCATCATATATATTCTGATTGTATACGATTATACAATCGTCCGGGCTTTTTTTCAATCTCTTTCCGGAAATTTGTGTATTTTTTCCTTAGACACTTCCGTCTGCTACTGCATGGCCTCCTGTAAATGTTCTCCTGCCTTTGGAAACGTCATGGTCACTTTAAAGAGATCCCCGTCCAGATAGATCGCAAAGGTCCCATGCTGCAGTTCCGTCAGATCCTTGGCGATGGATAAGCCCAGCCCGCTGCCTTCTGTGCTTCGGGATTCATCCCCTCTGGTGAAGCGTTCCGTCAGTTCTTCCGCCGAAATATTCAGCGCCTGCTCCGAGATATTTTTCATGGATAGAACCGCCCGTTCTTCCTCTTCCATAAGGTCAACATAGACCCTTGTGTAAGGCATCGCATACTTTTCCACATTCCGGTACAGATTTTCGATAATTCTCCACAGATGTCTGCCGTCTGCCTCCACATACAGGGGATGATCCGGATACTCTTCCAGCAGCGTAAGTCCCCGCACGGCAAAACGCTCTGTAAATTCTCCGCCGGTCTGCATCAGAAGCTCCTTTAAGTCAATCTTCCCCATGTCCAGCACCACATTGCCGGAGCTGGCCCTGGAAGCTTCCACCAGATCCTCCGTCAGCTGTTTCAGGCGCTGGGATTTCTGGTCCAGCACCAGAAGATATTCCTGTATTTTCGGACTGTCGATCCGCTCCCGCTTCATCAGATCCACATAGTTGATGATGGAGGTCAAAGGCGTCTTCAGATCATGAGACACATTGGTGATCAGAGCCGCTTTCATCCGCTCGCTCTTCATCTGTTCCTGCAGTGCAGTCTGAAGTCCTTCTCCCAGCTGATTCACCGCCTCTGCCATCTGCCGGTTTCCAAAAAACAAGCGTTCCTCCGGCATTTTGGCATCCTGCACGCCCTCTGCCAGCGCCTGTACGCCCTCCAAAAGCTTTTGGCGCTGGATTTCTTCACTCACCAAAACCCCCAGAACTGCCAGTTCATAAAGAAAGACGACAAAACCAGCTACGGCACCTTTTCCAAGAAAAACCCACAGCAGAGACTGAAACAGCACAAATCCCCCAAAAATCACACCGACCCGAAGGGCCATATGCATATGGGACAGAAGTTCCGCCACATACTTTCCTGCGGCCCCGGACAGCTTCCAGAACAGCCAGAACAGCGTGCACAAAAGGATCAGGGCACTTCCTCCCAAAGCCAGCCCGTATCCGGCCAGCCAGCCCCTGGCGGCCTCATAAGTCCTGGCTCCCCGGGCAAATCCGTCAGCCACCAAAAAGTCCGTGTCAATCCCTACATAGACCTGATATTCCCCTTCCAGATGCGCGTTCCATCCCGTCAAAAGCGCATGCGTATTATAGGAATAATACTCTCCGATCCTCTGCTGCACCACAGAAGCCGACCGGCTGTCAAAAGAGTAATAGCTTCCAAACCCGTAAAAATAATCTTCCAGCTCTTTCGAATCCCCGCTGCCTTCCCGGAGTTTCGGCACATTCGTATACAGACTGCCGCTGCTTAAATCTTTCAGGGCATAACGCACATTAACGGCCTCATACGACCAGTTTTTTAAAATCTGCTGGTATTTTGCCACGTCTTTTTGCAAAAGTTTCATGGCCTCTAGAATCTGTTCCACTACCACCTGATATTCTTCGTCGCATTCGTTGGCATACTGCTGGATGCTTTCATAGAAGAGCGGCCGGTAAGATTCCTGCAGGACATTTTCCCGGATGTTTGTTCCCTTTAAACTCCACTGATACAGATCACCCAGCCGGTAACAGATCCCGTCTCCTTTTTGATTCTCCGGAATCACATCATAGACCGTTTTTGACTCCAGATAGTCCCGGACTCTGATAATCCGCTCCGGGTCAAATATCCCCCCTCTTTCCAGGCGGCTGCTCCTTGCCATGACTTCCAGCGCGTGATAGACCGCATCCGAAGCCTGCCTTTGATATTCTGCAGAATCCTGCCAGGAATTCCCCTTCAAAATATCTTTCCACATTTCCTGTGTATAGCCTTCCTGATTGTTTTTGGCAACCCCGAAAGCCAGCACTGTTGCTGCTGCCAGATTCAGAAAGACCAATACCCAGCGCCGAAAGGTTCTGTACCCTTTTTTTTCCATAAGTCATCCTCCGAAACTATTGTTTCTCGATCTTATACCCCACGCCCCACACAACCTTGATATATCTGGGATCTTTGGGATTGATCTCTATTTTTTCCCGGATATGACGAATATGTACAGCTACGGTATTGTCTCCCCCAAGCGCCTCTTCTTTCCAGATCCGCTCATAGATCTGGGAGATGGAGAACACGCGTCCCGGATTCTGGACCAGCAAAAGAAGGATCCGGTATTCGATGGGCGTCAATTTTACAGGCTCATCATCCACGGTTACTTCTTTGCGTTCATCGTCCACACAGAGTCCTCCAATGCGGAAAACGGTGAGTTTCGTCTCAGTCATGGCGCCGAATTGGGTGTAGCGCCGGAGCAAAGATTTAACCCGCGCCGTCAGTTCCAGCGGATTAAAAGGTTTGGTGATATAATCATCCGCCCCGATATTCAGTCCCAGGATCTTGTCCACATCCTCCGACTTGGCTGACAGAAAGATGATCGGCACCCTGCTCTCTTCCCGGATCTTCATCGTCGCCCGGATCCCGTCCAGACGGGGCATCATGATGTCAATCAAAAGCAGATGGATCTCGTGCTTTTTCAGCATCTCAATTGCTTCCATCCCGTCATATGCCTTCAAAACGGTATATCCTTCCTGACTCAGATAGATCTCGATGGCATCCACAATCGCGCGGTCATCGTCGCATACCAGTATGTTCATATTCGTCTCTCCTTTTCTACACTTTGGTTATACCATTTTCTTATTAAGATGCCTGGATAAAAATTATTAAGATTCCATTAAATTGCCGGGAATCCATTGAACCGATACAGACACCGCCGGGAGGACACAGATTCCGTCCGGCAGGCGAAGGCAGTGCAGGTCTGAATCAGCCTTCCAATTACCGCCGGCGGCGCCTGGAAAAGTCTCCCACCGCCCCTGCATCAGAAGTGGATTTCATCCCTGCCGGAAATACTCCCTTTTAAAAGCCTGCCTGCCAGAATCTGCGCTTCCCGGCGGCTGTGTATCCAATACTCTGTTTCCGTGACTTTCAGACTGGTACATCCTAAAAACCTGCCTGATCTCACCGTGCTTCCTTCTGCTTAGGCACCCTTCCGGCGCGCCTCTTTACGGCACAAGTCCTTCGGGATTCAGTCCCTGCAGCTCTGGCAGCACAAATCTTCCGTCTTTTCGGATCAGCACATCATCAAAATAAATCTCCCCGCCGCCATACTCCGGCCTCTGGATCAGCACCAGATCCCAGTGGATGGAGGACATATTCCCATTGGGCGCCTCATCATAGCAGTTCCCCGGCGTAAAATGAATCGACCCCATAATCTTCTCATCAAACAGCGTATCTTTCATGGGTTCCAAAACATATGGGTTCACTCCGATGGCAAACTCTCCCACATACCGTGCCCCCTCATCGGTGTCAAGTACATGGGTGATTCGCTCCGTGTCATTGGCAGAGGCCTCCACGATCTTTCCGTCCCGGAAAGTAAACCTGATATTTTCATAGGTAAATCCCTGAAACACCGAAGGCGTATTGTAAGATAAGGTGCCGTTTATGGAATCCCTGACCGGCGCGGTGAAAACCTCTCCGTCCGGAATATTCATCCGGCCTGCACAGGGAATGGCCGGAATTCCCTTGATGGAAAATGTAAGATCGGTACCAGGGCCTGTGATCCGCACCCGGTCGGTCCTTTCCATCCGTTTCACCAGAGGCTCCATGGCCGCCTCCATCCGGCTGTAGTCCAGATTGCATACCCGGAAATAAAAGTCCTCAAACGCCTCCGTGCTTGTCCCGGACAGCTGGGCCATGGCGTCGTTTGGATAGCGCAGTACCACCCACCGGGTTTTGGGTACCCGGACCTTGTGGTGCACCGGGGTTACATAATATTTTTCATAGAGAGCCATACGCTCCGCCGGCACATCGGACAGCTCTGCTATATTGTCACTGCCCCGCACTGCAATGTAGCAGTCCATCCTGGACATCTCCAAAGCATCCACCTCTGCCGCCAGCTCCATCTGCTCCTTCGTACATTCCATGATCTGAAGCCTCTGAAGCTGCGGGTCTGTGTAGTGGATAAAGGGCAGTCCCCCCGCCCTGTATACTGCCCGGACCAGCTCCTTTGCCAGCTTCCTGGTGCTGGCACCCGTATAGTGTATATAGACCTTGTCCCCTGTCTTCACCTGACAGGAATAGTGCACAAGTCCCTCAGCCAGTGTTCTGATTCTCTCATCCATCGTCCATTCTCCTTGCTGTTTTCATGATTTCCTACGGCTGATACGTAAAGAACAGATTGCCTCCCCGCTCAAACATCTCGGTGCTGTCCTTCAGTCCTGCCTTTTTAAGTTCTGTCTGGCCCGGCTCACAGATCAAAATATTCTGGGTATCATATCCCACAATCAGCACAGCCTCCCCGGTGTCCGTAATTCCCATGACCGGCGCCTGATTGGCCACATAATACAACGCCATCCGAAGACTGCAGCCCGGAATCAGACAGCAGTCCTCCTGAAGTTCCTGTTCACAGATTTCCCACACAGCCATCCCTTCATCCAGACATGCCTGCACATCTGTATAAATCTGTCTTTGGCGCAGCAGAAGCTGCAGACACCGGGCAAGACTGCTTCCGGAAAGCTCTGCCCCCTCCTGTGTATCGAAATCCTCAATCTGCATTCTGCCGGGACGGTTCCAGCGCTCCCACAGACGGCGCACTCCGTCTTTCCAGACAGCCCCCATACCATCATGGGCGGCTGCCACAGCTTCCGGAAGCGTGTCAAAGCCTTCTGCCTGTCCCGAGAAGGACCATGCAAAATACTGCTCTTCTCCCTCCCGCTCCAGATGGAGACTTCGGTTTTCCTCATACAGCACCATCCGAATCCGGGGACGTTTCATGGAACCGCTCTTCATGGTTCCCTCATATGCAAACTGGTATTCGCTCCGCCGGGTCTCATCAATGGCCACCTGGAGCATGAGCTTTTCCTGTTCCGGCTCACTGGTGTAGGTGATGGGCTCCGGCAGCGCCTCCTGCCAGGCTCCGTCCGGCGTCAGCATGATGCAGGATAAATCAATGCGGTTCTCCACGATCGAAAGATCGGTCACATATTTCCCTTTGGAAGCATAGTCAAACTCCCGTACTTCATTCCCGGAGTGGTCCCTTATAATCACCCGATACATAGGAACCGTCTGTTCTCCTGCCATATTGACCCGGATGTCCTCTTCTCTGGCGGTTCCGTAGATAAAATCCTCCTCCATAAATCCCAGTGCTTTCAGAATCTCTCCTGATTCTGCGGTTATGGGCTTTACGATCCCGTTTCTGGTGTTTAAAAGATGGATGCTTTTTGAATCCACATCCGTCCAGGCCGCCAGATATCCTCTTTTGGATACCTGCAGTTCCTCTTCCCGGATGCCTTCTGCCAGAAGGCGCACACTGCAGTCTGTCAGGTCAATCCGAAGGATCATCCCCCGGTAAGAAAGCCATGCCATTTCCTGATCATTGACAACCGAAAGCTTACCCACCTCTTCTTTGACGATCTGATAGGGCCGGTCACTGGGCAGAAAATAACGCTCTTCCACAGTATTCATTAAAGCATCATAACGGCACAGCAGCACCCCGCACCGGCCTTCATACAACCCCCGGTTCATATAACCAAAGACCAGAAAATCCATGCTCCCGGAGTCCTCCACCTGCAGGATCCGGAAATCATGAGCGTTGTATAAACCTCTTTCATCTTCTTCGTCCTCAAAGCCATATACTTTGCTCAGACGGTTCTGTCCGAAATCATAGCACCAGAGCTGTCCCTGCTGCACAAAACCAATCACATTTTCTTCTTCGTTCTTTTGATAATTGGGTCTCTGGCTCTGAATCCCGAAATCGATCGTTCCATCTTCCACAATCTGACTGCCCACCTGAAAGATCCGGTCGGTGGTTCTCTCATAATTCTGCAGATACATCCGGGACTGGGTGTACTGAATGCAGAAAGCCTCTGATACCTGGTAGAGGGCCTGGGTCTTCGCATCCCGTATCTGGTAATTCATCACCAGGGACACGATATTGCCGCTGATGTCCGTAAAGCGGATCTGCTCCTTGGTTACCTGCTCCACCTGCATCTCTCCCCACACCACCGCCCGGGGATAGGAATGGATATTGGCATACCCATAGTCTTTGCTGTCTGTGCTGCCGTCCGGTTCCAGTTTCTTTAAAAGCTCCTGGTTTGTATCCTTCTGAAACGTGGCCTGATGGAAGGCTTTTGCAAAGTCCACACACTCTCTTACATGGTTTTCTCCCAGATAACTGATCTGAGAATAGTAGTATACTGCCCCGTGCTCTTCCGTATCTACTGTGAATATAAAAAGATACCGCTCGCCCGGCTCCATCAGGTCTTTCAGATCAATGGAAACCCGCATATATTTTCCGTCGTCTTCTGTCAAAAGATCGCTGCCATCCTGAACCAGGCGGGTCATATCCAGACTCCGTACTTCATAGGACAGCCCCCGGATATGGGCATTGTACTTCTGGACAGCCATACGAAGGGTATGGTCTTGTGATATTCCAAGGACCGACTCCTTCATATAGCTGCCATTCATCTGGTCCACATATCCATGCATTTCATTGTACAGTTCTCCGTCCTGCTCTGCATAAAGCACCGGCAGGGTCGCTCCTGCCATGGCTGCTGTCATATCCCGGTTGCCCATATAAGTTGCATAGCTCATAAATCCCGCTCCTGCCATAAAGGCCAGCAGGATGGTTACGATCCTTATAATCAGTTTCTTCATCTCTTTATCTTCTCCAAATCGAGCTTTTTTATCACATCATCTTTTTCATTCTGGTAACATTGAGGCCGAAATTATCCGGCTGTAACTATTTTAACAAGCTTTTTTTCCATGGTCAACCCATGTCACCTTAAGATCCCGCGGCCCCGGTTCCTTTTTCTGCGCCTCATCATCTCCTGCAAAAGCAGTACCCCGATCAGATCCTGAAGCTCTTCCCACTTCGGCGCCTTTTCCCCAAAATTCTCACCCGTGCTGGCGCTGTCCCACACTTCCCTGGCCTTGCTTCTCAGGGACAACTGATCCGGATATTCGTCATACATCATGCTGCCAGGGTATTCCAGCCTTGTACAGACTTCCTCCACATAGGGCTGAAGCCTCCTTGCCATCAAAGGATACAGCTCCCGCAGGCGCCTGGTATCCATCTCATCTTCCATCTGTTCCGGATTATTCCACAGATTCCAGTAATTCATCTGGCTTCCGTAAGGGTACAGCCACGGAAACTCCCGCTGCCCGGGATACAGTGCCGGACAGGGCACATTTCCGTAGCAGGGGGTCCACTCCCTGCCATCCTTCATGAAATCAAACTCCATTCTTTCTTTATTATATAATCACTATATGCAGCGGCGGATTCCATGGTTCAAACCAGGAACAGACCAAAAATGACTATTGGTCAATTTTTCATACAATCTGTGCATTGCATTTTATACGAAGATAGGATACAGTAGAAAAAGACAAGGGGGAATTTTTCATGGGAAAAATTGAAATCAAAAAAGAAAACAAGAGAAAAGACTTGTTAAACGCCGCCTTTGATCTGTTCATCTCCAAAGGCTTTCACAACACATCCATCGCTGATATTGTGGGAAAAGCCGGTATTGCAAAAGGAACCTTTTATCTGTATTTTAAGGACAAGACCGATATCCGCAACCGGCTGATCTCTTCCAAAGCAACGCAGCTTTTCCAAAACGCCTGTTTAAAATTAAACCAGACGTCCCTCACCAGGCTGGACGAGCAGTTTATCTTTCTGACAGACGAGATACTACGAGCCCTTAAGCAGGACACATCGCTTCTGTTCTTTTTGTCCAAACATTTAAGCTGGGGAATCTTCCGAAGCTCCATGTCTGAAGAAAAATCCCCTGACGGAGTCTCCGCCAGGGAATTGTATGAACAGCTGATCGCCCGCTCCGGCTGCCGTTTTGAGAATCCGGAGATCATCATCTATCTGGTCATCGAACTGGTGGCGGGCACCAGCTACAATGCCATCCTCTATCAGGATCCCGCAGACATCGAAGAGCTCAAGCCCTACCTGCACACCATGATCCGCCGGATCGTAGAAGATTTTGATCAGGCGCTTGGAACGGATGCCTGCCTGTGATAATCCTCATCTTTGTGCTCAAATCTCTGGATCAGAAGTTCCATGAACTGCTTTTCGATCGGGTCAAACTCCTCCTGGGCACGTTTGATCCACAGAAGCTGACTGATCTTTGGATAGGTCTTTCCGTTCATCGTAAGCGGAACCGAGCGGATCTGTGTATCTTCAAAAAAACCAAGAATCCATTTGGGGGACAGAAGTATCGCTTCTGTCTCCTCTAAAAATTTTTTACACACCCCTATGGTATTGCAGAAGATCAGATGTTCATGATTGATCCCCTCGTTCAGCTCATTCTTGTAGCGCAGTTCTCTGCGCAGAGACAGCTCCGTATCCAGCACCACATGCAGATACTGCTCTGCCTCCTCCACATCAATGCTTGTCTGATTGTAAAGCTTCGACTTTTTCCCCATACTTGCATAAACCGGAGACCGGTCCAGTGCATGAATCTCCAGGTTCTTTCCAAGCACCTCACTCTTAAATGGCTTGGAATCCTTCTCTGCCATGACTAAAAGTCCGATATCCGCCTTCCGACTCTCTACCATGTGAATGATCTCTCCTCTGTCATTCTCCTTTAAATCAATCTGCAGAAATTGCTCCTTATTCTCTCTGTAGAGATCCAGCAGGATATCATAGATAAAATCAAACTGCTGACTGGCAATGGCGACCCGCTGTATGAACGGATGGTCCTTCCTGCCGAAGGTCTGATCAAGCGCCTTGGAACTGTCCAGCACACTCCTGGCATACTCCAGAAAGTCCCGCCCTCTGGGCGTCAGACTCAGTCCCTTTGCCGTCCGGTCAAATAACTTAAGATTATACTCTGCCTCCAGGCTGGATACCGCCTTGGTAAGGCTGGGCTGGCTTAAGTAGAGTTCCTGCGCCGCTTTTGTTATGGAACCGCATTCCACAACTTTGATAAAGTACTTTAACTGATTTAATCGCATCCAGTTTCCCCCTTAAACTTGCATACCCCAATATAGCATGAAATATATACCCCGTTCTTACATTATAACCGAAACTTGGCAAATTTCCATAAAAATTTTGAATTTGTGTATATTTTTTTGTTATGTTATACTTATGGTGAACCCGATAGAGAAACCCCTATCACCTTACACACCTTAAGACAGCGCTGTCCACCCCATAGACAGCGCTGTTTTTCCATATACAGTCAGTTGTGGAAGAAATATCCATACACTGCTCCAATGCATTCCGATGACAAAGCAGACCCGCCGTGATCCTTTCACGACGGGTCTGACTTTCGAGATGATTATTTATTTTTTGTTGCCATTTTTTTCCTTCTCGTCGTCTTTTTTGCGTCTTTTCAGCCATAGGATCAGCATCGCGATCAGAGCAACGGCAGCCACACCTGCGATGGCGACCGCTCCCGCAATGTTCCTGACACCCCCGGCATTTCCATCTTCGGCTCCGCCTGCCAAAGGCACTTCGTCGTCGTCTAACTCCTGAAGTTCCTGAGGACCTTCTGCCTGTGGTACATTCTCATCCGGAGCCGCCACTGCTCCGCCCTCAGCTCCTCCCTGCGGCACTGCCGCGTCAGCGGCTCCTCCTGCCGTTTCTAAAGCCGGCGCCGGCGCTCCTGCGGCCGGTGCTGTACCCTCCGGGGTTCCGCCCTCCGGTGCTCCTGTTTCCGGTGCAGGGGCTTCTCCTTCCGGGGTCTGGGCCGCTCCTCCTCCCCCGGTCCCACCGCCACCGCCGCCGGCGGCTACGCGGGCGTAAGTGAAAGTAAAGACATTCTCCGCCGCATTGGCAGACAGGGTCTTTGTCAGATTATAGGCCTGGGGCTCATAACCTTCCAGATACAGAAAGGCGATGACCGGACGGTCACCAACATTGCCGTAGTAAGTCCGGCTGGTGGCCAGGGTGTTTCCTGAAGTATCCTGATAGTTGACCACATAGGAGGTCATATTGCCCCGGATCCCGTAGGCGATCACATACTCCTGATCTCCTTTTACCTCAAAGGAAGACATACCAACGGTATCATTATCCCGACCGCTTAAACGAATGCCTTTGACATAATATTTACTGTTTTCTTCCAGAGACACGGATCCTTCCATGGCCGCATCAAAGTTAATCCGGTCTCCAATCTTAAGGCCGCTTACCACAACAGCGGAGCCGGACGCCGTTACGTGATAGGCAGAACCGGTTTTTCCGTTGTCCACATTTACCTGGCTGCTGCCTGTGAAAGCGCCGTGATTGCCCGCATAGAAGGTCACCTGATAGGTGTAGGGCTCTTCTGCCGCCCGCACACGGCTCCCACAGAGGGATACCAGCAGACACAGCGTCAGGGCACCGGTCAGTATCTGACGGATGTTACGCATGATTTCGTTCTCTCCTTTCCCTTCTGTAGCACACATATCCATAGGCGGTCAGTACAAGGCCTGCCAGAAGCGCCAGAGCCGACCACAGAACCAGGTTGCCGGCATCTCCGGTCTGTACGGAGCCGAGTGTAAAAGCCACGGAAGAGGCCGTATCTTCGCTGCCATTTCCCGCACCGTCCTCCGGGCCATTGGATCCTTCTCCTCCTCCAAAGCCGCCTGTACCGCCCCCGTTTCCACCGCCGGTGCTGTTCACCGGCTCCACTGCAAAGGCCATCTGAAACCTTGCCAGGGTGTTCTGGTAACCATTTCCGTTTGTCTCTCCGTCCAGGGCCACCGTCAGGGATACCTGTCCGCTGCTTTGAGACTGCATGCGGTCCAGATAGAAGAACTCTGACTGGTCGGCCTCATGCAGACCTTCCCCCGACGGGGAGTCTTTCTCTCCTCCCACATTGTCGCTGCTGTAAAGGGTTGTCACCTCTCCTTTGCTGTCCGTGTAGGTCAGAATATAGGTATAGGCACCCCCGCTGGCCGACTCCTGGCTGTCCTCCAGGCTTTGCAGCACCTCGTTGGTCATATACCAGTCTGTGCTTTTTTTGTCCTGATTTTCCAGAGCCAGTTTGATGGTTACACTGTCCCCCGGAAGCAGACTGCTGACCGAATCTGCCACATCCGAGGAATCAAAGTTGGATGTCATCTTCCCGTCGGCATACCAGGTTTTCCAGCCATCAGCTGTATATTCCTCTGCCTGTACGCTGGTCACACTGCCCATCAGCAGACAGGCCGCCAGCGCCAGACACTGATATTTCTTCTTCATACGATACCTCCATGATAGTTCTGCTTTGCGCATGAGTACCCGACCCATTCACATATTCAGATTGTACCAAAACTCACTGCATCTGCTCCCGCCGTTCTGCCAGGAAGGCCAGCATCTGCAGCAGAATCGCTCCAACAATCACTGCTCCGGCCAGGATCTTTCCTTCCCGGCTGGTAAACATCTCCGCCATAGCCCCTGCTGCCGGCACAGAGTGCACAACTTTTCCGATCACATTTTCATATGGGACCGGGTTCATATCTGCAGTCTGGTTGGCGTCTCCTTTGGTGATGAATTCCCCTGTCAGCACCCGGTTCTCCACCACCCGGTGGGTGATGATCGACGCCATATCCCGGGTCCCGTAAAAAGCGATCACTTCTCCCTCTGACACATCCTTTAATTCTGCCTCCCCGATATATACCAGGCTCCCGGTGGGGATCGACGGCTCCATGCTCCCGCTTACCACCGAATAGATATGATAACCGAACAGTCTTGGTACCGTCAGCGGCAGACAGGCGAGGATCAAACCGATCAGAAGCAGGGTTCCCAGACTCCGGAAAACAGCTCCCGCCATGGAGCTTTTGCTCTTCCTGCCCTGCGTTGCTTGCTTTTTCTTTTTTTCCACGTATCTTTTCCTTATATATAAGCTCCGGCTCCTGCGCCTGGTCCGGATTTTATCCCTGCACTTTTAAAGATGCAGGCTTTTGTCCTCCCCGATACTTACGTCCACTCCCCAGGCACTTTTAATGGCATCTTCTGCGTTGTGGGTCTGCACGGCGTCTACCTCTGCCTCCAGGAAGAAGCGATAGCCGTTGTACAAATAAGAAGTCTGACCGTTTTCTGTTTCTGCTTTCTTCAGTACCTCCGGATCGATCCGAAGCCCGGTGCACAGTAAAGAAGTCTCTTCTCCCTGCGCCAGCGGCCTCTGATAGTACAGTACGGTCCGCTCTTTTGTGGAAGCACTTTCATCCACGATCCAGCCGTTTCCTGTTTCTCCCAGGCCATCCAGATGAATCAGTTCGGGGTTTAGCCTGGTATCCCGCCGGCCGGCTGCATCTGCCCAGCTCCGGTAGAGAATCACACGCACATAGCTGTCGATCTGACCGCTGTTTTGGACACTTAACGTTTCCTCATACTGTTTTCCAGGAACCAGTTTCTCGTCTCCCTGAAATCTTCCTTCCAGCAGGATGCCTCTTGGCTCTCCATCCTCTCCCACATGATTGGATACCCAGCCCTGCTCCGTGTAGTTGCGGTTGCTGATGATGGTTCCGTTTTCCAGAAGGCTGACACCGATGCTGGACACTTCCACGTTCATTTCATAACTGTCACTGTAATAGGTAAGGGCTGCCCTGGTGCTTCCTACGGTGCTGAGCAGAAGCAGTACTGCAGCAGCACTGAAAAACAGGACCGGACTGGTAATTATGTGTTTCCGTTTTTTCATTCCTGTTTACCCTCCTTTATTCCTGTGCCGGATCTGCGGCTGACTCTGCCAGGTTCCAGTCGGCATACGGACTGCCTGCTTCATCGTAAAGTACCATCGTGTATTCCTGAATGACAATGACGTTGAACTCTGACGGCAGAAGACTGCCTTCTTCCGGCGTTTCTTTCAAAGCCGATATCTCAATGTCAAAGCGGTCTGCCGTTGACCCTTCGGTCCCTTTCGGCGTCAGGATCGGTTCATAGTAGAAGTAGCCGTCCTCTCTCTGAGTCCAGTTTTGAGAATAGCTGTAGTTTATGGTATCGGCGTCTGCTGCAAATACTTTCAGCCGCACATAGCAGTCATAATCTCCGATGTTCTGCAAAGTCACCTGCTTGGTCCCGTTTATCACTTCCTCGGTGATCTCTGTCTGGGGTGTTCCAAGCACCAGCGTCCCTTCTCCGGATGCGAGTGCATAGGTAGTGAAATACGCCATGGCGCGGCCGCTTCCGGCTCCCGCTGTCAAAAGCAGGGCAGCTGATGCCAGGCATAAGGTTCGTCTCATCCATTTTTTATTCTCTGTCATCCTTCACGCCTCCCTTTCACTGCTGCGGCATTCCCTGGGTCCAGTTCCAGGTGCTGCCGTCGTGTTCAAAATGGTTGACGACGCCGCTGCCGCCCTTTAAGCCTCCGCTGTATTGGTTTTGAAAGGATGCGGTGACCTGACTGTCCGCCACGATGGGATCTGGCTGCACGGTCGCCTCCTGGACCGGGATGGTATAGGAGGCACCGCTGTACACTTCGGTCACCGTGGCCTGTGCTCCGGCAGGCAGATTCGGAATCTCCAGCGTCTTTGTCCCGGCTGCGTCAAAGTCTATGGCAACCACATCGCTGTAATAAAGACGCTCCTCCATGCCGGCTGCCCCCTCCTCTGTCTTTTTCACTTCCACCTGGAAGACAAACAGGGTCCGGTCTGCCGCTCCCTGAGGCTCATAGGCGTCGATGGTCTTGCTGATCAGAAGAGAACCCAGCCGGTTCTCCTGCCGGGGTTTTAAGCCCATAGTCACATCATAGATCCAGGTGTCTGCTCCCGTCTCATAATACTGGTTTCCCGGCAGAGCCACCAGGTTTGGCTGGAAGGTGTAGGAAAAGGCCGGCGACTCCACCGGCTGAGCCAGCACCAGATAAAGACCCGGAAGCAGTGCAGCCGCTTCGTTTCCTTCTATCCGGCCTTTTCCGTCTACAATCTCGGCCGTCCATCCCGGAGTCTGGGCACCCTCCATGGGCGTTTTGTCCTCCGTCTTTGGTTCTGCGATCTGTGCCGCTTCTTCTGCCATCAACTGCCATTCCTCCGCAGAAGTCTGGTCATTTATGGTATCCAGGCCGCTTAAAGCATTTTGATACGGCGCTTCCGCCGTAAATCTGCCGTTTTCATCCACGGAAGCCACCTGATAAAGATGCACCATCACCGGCAGTCCATTCTCTCCCGAAAGCTCTGTAAACTCCGTACCGGACATATCAAAGGTGAGCGTACACTCCTTTTTTGTATCAATCGCCGCTGCCCCATACACCGTTCCTGGTGCGGCACTCAGGGCTGCGAACATCAAAGCCAGCGCCAGTGTACCTCCTGCTTTTATCTTCCTTGCCATCTTCACATCTTTCCCCTCCTCTGACCTGTCATTCTGCACCTGCGGCTTTCCTTGGCCGGAACAGAAATCTCATAATTAGTATCACAAGCATTGTCACTGATAATCCAAGTATCAGGTACAGCATATAGTAATTCCTCACCGCCCGCAGCATGGTATCCACTGGAGTGGCTTCCTCTTCTTCCCCGTTGTAAGGCACCCGCACACCCCGGACCAGCAGCCGGTGACTGTTCACACCGTAGGGTGTACAGGTGAACAGGGTGATGTGATCCTCCCCCTCCTGGATTGCAAGGGCGTTCTGCAAAGTCTCCATGTCATCCTTGTCAACCATCGGCAGAATCTGATCCACCTCGTAGGCCAGGGTCTCATTAAGGATCCGGATGTAGATTCGGTCTCCCTGTCCCAGCTGGTCCACATCGGTAAACAGCCGGGCGCTCGGAAGCCCTCTGTGGGCCGCCAGCACACTGTGGGTACCCGGGCCGCCGATGGGAAGCTTGGTCCCGTTCAGATGTCCGATGCCGGTCTGCAGCACTTCCTCCCCGGTTCCGTGATAAACTGCCAGACGGATATTGATTTTGGGAATGGACAGATAACCCATAACGCCATCTCCGGCCGCATTTAAAACCTGCCAGTATTCTGTATCCTGCAGCTCCTTGTCCTCTGCACCGAAGGCATCCCCATAAAGGTTGTTATCCGTCAATGCTTCATTAAACGTTTCAGCCGCCTCCCATTCCCGGGTATAGTCTTCGGGCTCCATCTCTGAGAGTACTCCTTCATAATCAGAGATCAGACGGCTCTGCCGGTAAGTATTCCACTGGTCGGAGATGGTCGGATAGGAAAGGATTCCAAAGCCGGTCAGAAACATCAGGCCAAAGATCCCATTGATCAGCATTCGTTTCATGGCTGCTCCTCCACTTGTTTCTCCAAAACAGCCTCCCCGGGCGTCTCCGAAACCGGTGCTTTCTGCCTCCTTTGTCTGTCATAAACATACAAAAGGAAAATAAACAATCCGGTAACCGTCAGTCCCACGATCACCCACAAAAGATAACTGGTGTGAAGGCTGGTGCCTCCCAGGAAAGGAGAAGCCGCCACTTCCTCATCCACCGCTTCGGTGTACTCGGTCCGGTGTCCCCTTACCAGCAGCCGGTGGCTGTTCACGCCATAGGGTGTACAGGTCAGAAGTGTTACCAGATCCTCTCCCTCCACCGCGGACAGAGCAGATGTTTCATCCGGCTCGATCACATTGATCTGATCTACTTCATAGCAGAGGGTATCGTCAAGGATTTTCAGGAGGAAATGATCCCCTTCTGCCAGCCGGTCCAGGTCGGTAAAAAGAGTGGCACTGGGCAGTCCCCGATGCGCAGAAATCACTGCATGGGTCCCCTCTCCGCCAACCGGAAGAGAACTTCCCTCCAGATGGCCTGCCGCCGTCTGCAGCACCTCCTCACTGGTCGTGTGAAAGATCGGGAGCTTCACATTGATCTTGGGAATCTGTACGTACCCCATCATCCCGTCCCCGGTCAGATTCAGGGCGGACATATATGCTTCATCCTCCCCGGCGGCACTTGCCACCGCAAAAGAATCCGGAAGGATATAGGGCCGGAGTGCTTCGTTGTAGGCGTAGGCCCCTGTCCACTCCGTCTCGTAGTCAATCTCATTTGCCGCTTCCATATTGGTAATGGCCTCGTCATACGTGGAAATCAGCCGGCTCTGCCGGTAATTATTCCATTCGTTGGATACAAACGGATACAGCAGCAAGGACAGACCGGCTAAAAAGATCAGCGAAAATAATGCAGTTGTCAAATATTTTTTCATCCGGGCTCTCCTTGTTGTTGCAAATTTTCTGAGTGTCCGGAGCGGACAAAGCCGCCCCGGATATCCTGTGTGTATAAATTTATGATATGATCTTATGTAACCGTTTCTTCACGCCGATTATTTTACGGTTTTTCTACGAAGAGAGAAGTACAGTCCTGCTGCGATGATCATGATCGCACATCCGCCTACGGTGAAGATCGTGGTACCGATGCCACCGGTGGAGGGAAGGGAGGAAAGCTTGGTATCTGTCATACTGGTTTCTCCTGTAAAGATTCCACTTACTGCATCACCCACAAATTTAAGCTCAGCAACCGCGCCATCATCGTTGATGCTATATCCTTCAGGTGCTTTTACCTCAATAAAATGATACGTACCAGCATCTAAACCGTTTACTGTGGCTTTTCCATCTGCCCCAGTTTTTACACGAGACGCCTCATCAATTTCTGGAGTCCATCCTGTCAACTTATTGTTCTCATCAAAGGTTGCATATCCAAGAACACCGTCAACTGATCTGGATACTACAAATTCAGCACCCGGAAGAGTTGTTTGGTCTTCTGCATATTTGGTAATCGTAATGGAACCTGTATAAAGATTTGTTTCAGCCGGAACACTGTCTGTAATACCTGTACCGCTGTGACTAACTGTATTGGTAGCGCTTACCTCTTTAACAATAGCTGAATAGGTAATAACAACTTCTTCATTTGCAAGGCTATTTCCGTCATCAATCAGACCGCTCAAGTCGATTTCAAGAATCTGAGTTCCATCAGGAATTTTCTCATCATTAGTACCAGGCTTAACAGTGAGAAGTGCTGGTGTAACCACTCTCGTATAATCCTGTTCGCCGATTGTCACACGAACAGTGCTTAGATTAAACTCTGCTCCTACAAGAGTATCCTGAATTACATATGTTTTATCTGTCGCATTAGCATCAACAAACGGAAAACTTGATGTTACTTTAAACTCTACTGTATCTCCAACTGCTACTGCATTATCTGCTGCATCACCAACATTCTCTTTTCCGATTGTATTAGAAGACTTTTTCACAGTGACAATTGCTGACTCAAGTGCTGGATAACTGCCATCATCCGCTTCACCAAAGCCTACATATGCTGACATATTTTTATATGTGAATCCTGATTCCTCTGCTTTAATGATATAGATACCAGCACTATCAACATCCATGCCATTATCCATCTCAGCAAGCACAGACGGAGCAATTCCAACTACATTGCTAAGTGCCTTATCAATCTGAGCCGCAGTAGCTGCCTCCAGACCTTCTGCAATCGCAAGGTCAGCATATGCTGTCTGTTTCTCGTTCTTAGCAAGCATAATGATCGCTTTCTGTGCGTCCGCTACACCAAATGCATTCATATATGCCTCTGCTATCTTAGTGTCTGTAAACGCCCAACCGGTAACTTCTTCCGGGTCTGCCACAATCGCCTGTACATACTGCAGAGTAGCCGCGGTGAGTGTTCCCTCTTTTTCAACTACCTTGATTGTCACACCTTCCGCCAACGTCGTCACAGACATTCCAAGAACCATTGCCAATGCTAAAAACATGGCGAAAAACTTTTTCATTTTTTTCATTTCTTCTTCCTTTCTACTTTGTGGGCTTTGCCCGGGATTTACAGTTCCTTCTGTGAATCGTGCTTCCTGCACATGGATGCGGTCCAACGGGCCGCTGAAAAAATTACCATCTCCTAAATCTTTCAGCACCTCCCCGCATATTTTCTTCTATATAAAATCAGCACGCCTGCCATCATGAGCAGAACTCCGCTGATCATATACCCAAAGATACCCGCACCGCCTGTGGACGGAAGCTCATATACGGCCTCATTGAGGAAGGTATACGCATAGTTCGGTCTTCCATTTTCGGTTGTTGGTGTCACCTCGATTTTGCCGGACGCATCTTCTACCGTGATCTGGCCATAGGTAAGGATCATCTTCCATTTATCGCTGCTTTGTATATAGCCTGTGGGTGCTTTCGTCTCTTCCAGTTCATATTCTCCTGGAGCGATATCCGAAACATGGATGGCGTCTTTTTCCTCATACGAATTACTCTGAAACCACAGGATTTCCCCTGTGCTCTCCTGAGATTTTCCATAATAAACTTTTGGCGCTTCTCCCGCAGCCGCCTTTGAAGTCAGCGTAAACTCCGCACCTCCCAGAGGTTTGGAACCTTCCGCCGTCCCCCTCTTGACAATCTGCCAGTCGTAGGAATATGCTGGAACGTTGGTTACGGTAATGTCGGCATATTGGCCCTTCAGAACCGTACCTTCTGCCACGTTCCCTTCCACCTTCCAGTTGGCAGCCGTTTCCTCCGCTACTTTTATGTCTGGGGTACCATAGCCTGAACCTTCTGACAAAACCTCTTCCACTTTGAACTGCGTTTCAGCCGGCATTTCAATCCGTGCTGTTTCGTCTGCTTTAATTGTAATTTCTCCGTTCGAAGCAGACTTTACATCAGCCCCAACAGAGTAACTGCCTTCATATGGCTTCAGCTTCCCGTCTTCCACCCATGATATACGAAACACAAAGGAATCCTCTGTATCAGAAGAGCCTTCTTTTAATTTCTTTGTGATACTCAGGCCGCCTGTCTGTGCGTTTTTCAGGGCGTTGGTTACGGTTACTTCCGCATCATGGCCAAGGAGGATTTTGCCTTCCAGAACCTTTGAGTCTGAATTTTTATTGTTAATCTCTCCATAGGTTCCTGCTTTCCCCGTAATACCTATAAGCGTATACTCCTCTGTTTCCGGATTCACCTCTTCTACTTTAAAAGCCGTATCAGACATAATCTGATCAATCTCTACGGTAGCGCCCACAGGAACACCTGAAATCTCTCCATTTGCAGATGCCTGGAGACTCTCCTGTATTGTTCCATCCTCTTTTATCAGATCATATTGACCATCAAAAGGTTTTCCGCCAAGCGATACTTTGAATGTGAAAGTATCATCTGAAGACTGTCCGGCCGACATTTCTTTTGTGATCCGGAGCTTCCGACTGTTCCATGCGGAGCATTCGTTTGTATAAATCACGCGAGGACGGGAACCGGCAGCAGCCACAGAACTGCTGATATCATTACTGGTTGTACTGCCTCCCTGATTATCAAAATGTTCTACCGATGTTCCAGTAATTGTAACTTTGTCATATTCACCAGAATTCACCCCGATTTCTTTCACATAGTACTTCCTGTTATCTTGTAAATCATGAAATCGAGCTGTTTCTCCTGGTTTCAGATAAAATGTGTTATTCTCACCGGTCTTCCTTGTTATAGGCTGACCGTCTTTATCCAAAAATTGATTGGGGCTTAATGTTACATATTCATTCTCATAATAAGTTTCCGGCTGCTTCTCACTTCCTTCAGTCTTTATTTTCTGAGCAAATACCTGGAAAGCAAATTCTACATCTTTGTATTTTTCCTTATCTGTATTGCTAAGCTGTTTTGTCACCTCAACCGTCCCTTTTGGTATCGTCAAGGTAGGAAGGTTCATCCTTATGTTTAGGTTAGAAGCTGCTCCTCCATGCTCCATATAAAACATTTTGATTCTATGAGTGGAGAAATCCGCAAACGTGTTTCCTTTGAAATAATCATCTGCCTTTTCATCATTCCAGATATTTCCATCCGGAAATACATTCGCGGCATGAAACAATTCTTTAATCGTAGTATCTTTTATGCCTTCCTGTTCAATATGCACAGTTCCATCTGCAAAATCAATATATCCGGAACGGGCATCGTGGCTTCCGCCAATATCTAATATGAGTGTGTCATCAACGAATACCCACAAATCATCATCTCCATTGAATTCGTAAGTCATATCAGACTTCGTACCTGCCGCGTCCTCCACCTGTCCGCCTTCCGGCTGCACAAATATTGCCTCTAAGTACATTCCAAAACTGTAATTGATCGAACTAGTCGGAGAATACAATCGCTCCCCGTATCTCTCATCATTCTCAGGCAATGGCTTCCCATTTTGATCATAAAGATTGCAATATTTTTCTGAATACCTTCCTTTCTCAATTGCATTATATGGCAGGAAATTACCTCTTTTATACCAAAGAACTTCCTGACCAGACTGAATATTACTGTCATAATCACCAGGCGTACCGATTCCGGTATATACATTGAAGTTTTCACCATCTAAGTATGCATAGTTCTTAAAGCTGCTGTATTCAAAATACTTTGTCTTGTCATAAACGTCCTGACTGAACAAACCATTCACAGTTTTGGCAGTCACTTCATTACTGTTCGTCTCTCCAAACAGCACTTCGAGGTTGGTATTTCTTTCTTTCAGCACCGGATATCCATTTTCAAGCCTGGATTTAACGATCCCCTGTTTAAGATTACCATTGTTGTAATTACCGGTATTCCCCAGTATGCCATTTTGGAACTGTTCACTGTAATCGATCATCCGCATGATGATACCATATTGGTTATTATCAATGGTCTCTATGGTCTCCAGATCTTTGTCATCACCATAATAAAAGCAAAAACTGAGATTACCTATCCCATCCTCAGTAATTGTATCCCCGCCGGATTCGTTTTGTAATTTGACTTGCAATCCATTGTTTGTAAGCTCAAATTTTTCCACGCTTCCAAAATCCATCCCATTCAGGCTGGCTCTGGCCTCAACAAATATATAAGGATTTCCTTTTTGGTCCTCCAGCAGATAATATAAGCTCCTGTCTCCGCCGTCTTTTATCTGGGAAATGTCAAATGACTCTCCCACTTCCAACTGGACTGGTCCAAATTCTCCATCCTGAGATCCTCGCGGCCTCAAATTAAGTTCTTGCTGTTTGCGCGAATCGTAGAATTTAATCTCAATCCTTTTTGACTGTCCCCCACTCACCCACACAATCGTAAACGCCGAAAAACTTTCTGTCACGAACTCAGTGCTGGTGACTTTCTGGTCTTTGGTGCTGTTCAGCTCGGTGACTTTTCCTTCTGCGCCCATATCCACGACTTTGGTCACCTGGCCCTGGGCATTCTCTTCCAGGTGCATGACGGTGATATTGCCGGCGGGGACTGACGTCTGGCCGGTGCTGTTCTCTGAGGTTTCCCCTTCTTTTGCGGATTCCTCTGCTGTGTTTTCCGATGCCGTTTTGGCAGACTCTGCCTGGTCGCTGTCCTTTTCTTCTGAGTCTTCGTTGCCATCCAGCCCATAAGCAGCCTGGTCTTTCAGATCTTTTGGAATTGCAGCCTTTTTGTAATCGATGGCCACTTTGACTTCGCCTTCCGGCTCCAGTTTTGCACCAGTCTCATCGGTGAAGGAGATGTCATAGGCCAAAAAGCCTGCGATCTGATATTGTTCAGACTCTGCTTTTTCCAGAAGTTTCTTTTCTACATCCTGATACTGCTTCTGGGTTGCCTGATTATCTGCCAGGATCGGAACGACATTCAGGAGTGCTCCATCCGGAACCACACCTTTTGCCGCGGTCACTTTGATGGTCGCGTCCTCGGTCTCACAGACATATTCCCGCTCGCCAAGGTCATTTTCCGTCCAGGTGATCACGAAAGTTCTGCCGCTGTCCGTCGTGAACACTGCTTTTTCCACGGCATTTTCCGTGGTGCTGACATCCGCGTCTGCCACCACTTCGGATTTCAAGCCGGTCTCGCTCTCTTCGTCCTCTGCTGCCTCTTCCATATGTATCACGTCGATACTCTCGATATCAATCTGGTCTTCTTTTTCCGCCACTTCCTCGGGAAGATAGGCTTCTTCAAATTCCATGGAGACCGATACTTCGCCGTCCGGCTCGATCTCTTCCGTCTCGCCTTCTTCATCCGTCAGAAGGAAATGAACATCATAAGCCACAAAACCTGCGATTTCTTTTGTATCATCATCTGCTACGGTAAGTTCCAGTTCAGACTTGATCCCTTCGTACTTCGCATTCAGCTCTTCTGCTTCTTTGATTTCGTCTTCGTCTTCCAGCGTTTCTACATCCTGCTGCACAATCTTTTTCACAGACAGTTCGGTTCCGTTTGGAATCACGCCCGGATCAGCCTCCACGTGGATGATCACCTGACCGTCCTCGTATGCCTCATCAAAAGCCTGCGGTTCTTCTTCCTCTTCCGGTTTTTGATCCGTCTCTTCTGTCTCCTGGACCGTCGGATCATCGGCATCTGTCTGATCTTTCGTATCCTCAGATATCCCGGCATCTGTCTGATCCTTCGCATCCTCGGATATCCCGGCATCTGTCTGATCTTTCGTATCCTCGGACATCCCGGCATCTGCCTGGTTTTCCGTATCCGCCGAATCTTCATCCTCCCCGGTACTAAGATCGGATGCGGCTTCCTCCTTATCTTCGACCTCTGCTTCCGCTTCGTGACCGTCCTGATTCTCGTCCGCCCCGGGTTCTTCCGTTACCGTTTCCTCACCGTCAGCCTCAGGTTCTGTAGTATCCGGATCTGCATCATTCACATCCTGATCAGCGGCTTCTTCTGTGTTCCCGTCGCCTTCCGCCGGATCTGCCTGCAAACTCCCATCCACATCCATGTCTTCAGAAGGAGTTTCATCCGCGGCGGCGTTTTCATCCACATCCGCCGGCGCCTCATCCGCATCTTCATTCCCATCATCCGGCTGGGCTTCCACATCAAGATTTTCGACAACCTTCTCCTGATCTCCGCCGTCCGTGCCGGTTGTTGTCTCCTCAGCAAACAGATCATCCACTATATTTGTCAGCCCGGTCAGTTCACTGCCGGTAAATACGACCAGACAGAGCAGAACTGCGATGATTTTCTTCACTGCGCTATTTCTCATGGTTTCCTCCTCCTGCTTTTTCTCTCTATCAGAACGCTGTTGATCGAATCTGGAACGGGCACCCCATCAGGGGAGCGATGTTCCGTTCTTATGATCCGTTTTTCTTTCTTCGGGTATCTCACTTACATCCATCCCCTTTCACTCTGCCAGAATCTCATCAACCAGCTGGATCAGTTCTATGGCGCTGTGGAAAACGTATTCCTGCCTTCCATCCTGCCAGATCAGTCTTCCCTGCCATGTATAATGTTCACGGAAAAGAATCTGGATGCAGAACACTGCCTTCCTGTCTGCGCTTCTGCTCTTCGGACGGACCAGAGGCAGCGGGCTGTCCAGGCAGTTTTCCAGGTCCAGAAGACTGTTCAAAAGCAATACCATCTGCGACAGACTTTCTAATTTTTCTTCTTTATTCAGCCTTGGATGCTGCAGGTAACCATCCATAATGCCGTTATGATAGGATAATACGGTTACCACCGCTTCCCGGCTCTGGCAGGGAAGCATCTTCTCACGAAGCACCATGTATCGTCACCTCTTCCTCCCGTTTACGCTACCAATATAACAGGCTCAGGTTACCTGCCGGTTATTTTTCCGGTTTCGTTGACAGTTTTCTTTTGGCAGACCATATGGAACATTCCGGCTCTGTGCACAAAAAACAGCCGGCTCCAGAGGTTTTGATCCTCCGGCACCGGCTGTTCTCTGCCTGTACTTCATAATAAGATTTATTCTGCTGTCCGTATGGACATTTACAGCCCCTTCACATACCCCCACCCTCCATGAAACAAGAGCTTTCCCTTGATCTGGCCTCTGCCGACCACACCGAAGCTTCTGGAATCCATGGAAATCTCCCGGTTATCGCCCATCACAAAGATCTGCCCCTTTTGAAGGCGAAAGGGATAGCGGACTGCTCCCGGCTGAGGATGGGTCTCTCCCTGGATATATGTCTCCTCCAAAGGGGCCCCATTTACATACACGGTTCCGTCTTTGATATCAATCAGATCTCCTTCCAGCGCAATGATGCGCTTTACATAATATTCCCCGGAAGGAATCCGCACTGACACCACATCTCCTTTTTGATAGTCCTGATTCAGCCGAAAGTACATGACCAGTTCTCCGCTGTGGAGCGTCGGCTCCATGGAATCTCCGTTCACAAAAGAAAATCCAATCACCAGCCGGAGCGAAAAAAAGACCACAATCAGAAGAAGTATAAATTTTTTTGCATCCATCAGCCATCCATATTTCAGACCGTCGTATCTGCCATGCAGTTTCTTGTTTCTATTTTGCGTCCCCATCTTTCCCGCCTCCTGGTTCTCCTTCACTCACCCGACATGACTGCTCCTGGTTTCAGCTGATTTTCCTTCTACCAGATATCCAGTCAATCATAATCATTCTAGCACTCCTTTTTTTGCTTGCCAACAAATTTTCTTGAGTTTCCGCAAACTGTAATTCAAAAATGAATATGTCTGCCCAAAGTGTCAATCTGCCTGCTTTTTGAAATAT